>Ga0209746_1000112_pt1 | contig 42220 bp, 44 predicted proteins | sample BarGraNGADG00211_3_FD_184496 | JGI IMG/M metagenome (GOLD analysis project Ga0209746, IMG submission 184496) | Arctic peat soil microbial communities from Barrow, Alaska - Barrow Graham LP Ref core NGADG0011-211 (SPAdes) (version 2) | ecosystem: Environmental > Terrestrial > Soil > Wetlands >... | reverse complement strand
CTGGTCCGCAGGGTGGCTGCATTAACCACAATCAGTTCCGGAGCAAAACCGTCTGTGAGACGCGCTAAAGCCTCGCTGCCACTGGAAACCAGTTCAACAATAAAACCTTTATTCCGCAGGGCGGGAGTGAAGGCGGGATGGTCTGCGTGCTTGCCCTCTATGAGCAGAAGTGTGGCGTCATTCATGATTTATGAGTCAGATGGACCGGTAACGATTTTTAACATTATACACCAATCATAAAAAAACGCATCAGCCCTTGGTACCAATCTTATAATTTTGTTAACCGGATTCCAAAGCCTGAGTCATCAGAGGCGCATTGGAAGCCGGTTTCTTTAAGCGCTAAACTGCCCGCGCCGAAACGCGGTAGTTAGTTCGCCCAAAAATGGGGGAACACCACCCGGATAATTACATCCAGGATCATTCCCAACATGAACCAGGTCCCGAAGGCGCGGTTATTTACAAACGCCTGCGGAGCGAAGTAGAGCGGCCAGCCGCCCTGCCCGTCGGGAAAGCCTTCGGGGCGTGTCTCTGGCTTGGGTTTCAGGAACTGCGGAACCATTTTCAGGAAGGTGGGGACCGCCACAAAAATCAGCAGGAGCACCGGTGTGAAATAATGGGTGATAATGAGCACTACCACCAGCAAGTAAGGCAGCACCATCATTGCCAAAACAGCATAACGGGCGGCCTTCTCACCAATGAGCACCGGCAGAGTGAAAATCTTCTTGGCTTTGTCAATCAGCAGCTTGTCAATATGTTTGCCGAAGATGACCGTGGTCACGCCCAATACATAAGGCAAACTGGCCCAAATTACATTCCACGACCAGACATGAGTCAGCACATAGTATCCACCGCCAACCATCAGCGGACCCCAGACAATCAGCACGGCGATCTCACCCATGGCAATATATTTCAACGGCCATGTGTAGAACAGGACAAAGAAAGCGCCCAGCGCGAGCAGCAACCAAGTGAGGCCACCACCGCTTATAACCACCAGGTAAATACCGCATGCCACCGCCAACAGGCCGGTAATGGCAAAGTAGGTCAGGTGCTGGCACTTGGTCAGCAGACCGTCAGCCACCGGTTGGGGACCGTACATCGTGCGATAGTAATTATCTTTATCCACGCCGCGGGTAAAGTCGGTGTAGTCGTTGAAGATGTTATTGGAGGCGTGCGCCAGGACCAATCAGAGGGCCAAGATGAACCATGTGAAGAGATTCACCTTGAAGCCGTCGTGCCAGGCAAAAAGTCCGGCAAGCACCGCCGAGATTAAGGTCATCACCAGTACCGCGGCGCGCGTGCTGATGAGCCATTTCGAGATAATATCCAGTTTGTCCCATTCTTCTTTGGAAACGTTTGGTATACCTGTTAAGGCTTTCTTCCACATTGCAAAGTTCATTTCGTACACTCCTTGTCAGAATTCGGCCAGATTATACTCGAATATAATTGGCGATATCTGTTTAATTTGTTTGTGAGTTTTGTCACACGAACGAATGACTTCCCCCACTGGTATATAATAGCCTAAGAAAACATACTACATTTAGATAACCACCCAGGCCCGAATCATTTTCCGCGGCCCGGGAACTCTTTCATGAGGTGGAGCAATGCTATGAATGATCAAGTAATCGTTAACCATCCGCCATCTGCAGGGCCGGTCGCGCAAGAAGACCTCGCGCTTCTTAACGAAGTGGCCATGCTTACGCCTGGCGAGTCCCATCTGGAGATGTGCATCCAATGCGGCACCTGCGGTGGGTCATGCCCCTCCGCCAGTGCCATGGATCACACACCCCGAGCCATCTTCGCCATGCTGCGCGCTGGCATGCGGGACGACGTTATGAAAAGCAATACCCCGTGGATGTGCGTATCCTGTTACTATTGCACCGTGCGCTGCCCCCAGGATATTCACATCACCGACGTGATGTATACACTCAAGAATATGGCTCTGAAATCGAAAATGGTGCAGGATTCGACTGCGTCCGATTTTTCCAGGACATTTATCAAATATATAGAGAACTACGGGCGCAGTTTTGAAATCGGCTTGGCCGGGATCCAAAATGTCACCCACCTGCGCCTTGCCACCCGCTTGCCAAACATGGTACCCATGGCTCTCGGCATGTTGATCAAAAAAGGCATGTCTCCCATGCCGCCCAAACGCATCAAGGGTATGGACGATTTGAAGAAAATCCTGAAGCGTGCCAAAGAAATGGAGACCACATGAGCGATTACCTCTTCTATCCCGGTTGCTCGATGGAGAGCAGCGCCAAGGCCTATTATCATTCGGTAATGTCCGTCTGCAAAGTATTGGATGTTAAACTGAATGAGATTGATGATTGGAACTGCTGCGGTGCTACTGAGTACCTTTCTCTTGACCTGACACCGGCTTACGCACTCATCGCCCGTAATCTGGCTTTGGCTGAGAAGCAGGCCAACGGCTCGAATACGATCGTGGCACCCTGCTCCGCCTGCTATTTAAATCTCTCGAAAGCTGACCATTACATGCACGAGGACAAAGCTTTCGGAGAAAAAATAAACACAGCCTTGGCCGCTGGCGGCTTGCATTATGACCCCGGCCAACTGGTTGTCCGCCACCTTCTGGATGTGGTTATCAACGAAGTCGGGATGGACAAGGTCAAGGAGAAGGTCATCAAACCATTGACCGGTCTGCGCGTGGCGCCTTATGTCGGCTGCATGTTACCCCGCCCGGACTATAACAAGCGCTACTCTGACAGCGAGCACCCTTACGAACTGGATGACCTGCTCAAAGCCATGGGCGCCGAAGTCATCGACTTCCCACTCAAGACCGCCTGCTGCGGTGGCCATATGACGCAGATCGGGCCCAACACGGCTTTTGAACTGATCCGGCGGCTGATTTCCTCTGCCGATGAGTACAAGGCTGATGTGTTGGTGGCACTCTGCCCAATGTGCCAGATGAACCTGGATGCCTTCCAAGGCCAGATGAACGGACACTTCCACACCAATTACCACATACCGATCCTGTTCTTCACACAATTAATGGGGCTGGCCTTCGGTGAAAAACCCGAAAATCTGGGTTTTGGCTCCGAGTTTGTCAGCGCCCACGAGGCGATGAAGCGCATCGGCATCCAGACTCCGATGCCAGAAGGAACCAAACCCGCACCGAAGAAACCAGCCGGTCTGCCGATGCCCCCGCCGCGTGCCCGCGCTGGGCAGAAAGTCACTATTGGTAACGAGGAGGCGAGTGAATGAGCGCCGAAGAGAAGAAACCCAAAGAACGCATTGGCGTGTACATCTGCCACTGCGGTAGCAATATCGCCGGTGTGGTCAATGTCGCCGAGGTCAGCAAGTGGGCCTCCGATAACCTGGCCGACCAGGGTGTAGTCGTCTCGCGCGATTATAAGTTCATGTGCTCCAGCCTGGGTCAGGAGCTGATCCAGAAGGACATCAAAGAGCAAAAACTGACCCGCGTCGTTGTGGCAGCCTGCTCACCGCACCTGCACGAAAGAACCTTTCGCAATGCCTGCAAAGGCGCCGGTCTGAACCCCTACCTGTGCGAACTGGTTTCCGTTCGCGAACAGGACTCGTGGGTGCATACTGATAAAGCTGCTGCCACGGCAAAAGCCAAAGCCATTGTCGCGGGTGGCGTAGCCCGCGTGATATATCACGAACCACTCGAACCGCTGCATGTCCCAATTCATCCGGCCACGCTGATCGTTGGCGGTGGGATCGCCGGTATCCAGGCCGCCCTCGAAATTGCAGACGCCGGCTTCCCGGTCTACCTGGTGGAGCGCGAACCGTCCATCGGCGGGCACATGGCTCAATTCGACAAGACCTTCCCCACCCTGGACTGCTCGGCTTGCATCCTGACGCCCAAAATGGTGGACGTCGGCAACCATCCCAACATCACTTTGCTGACTTGGTCCGAGGTCCAGAAAGTGGATGGGTATGTTGGTAACTTTGCCGTCACCATCAATAAGCGCGCCCGCTATGTTAAGACCGCCGACTGCACCGGCTGCGGCATCTGCTGGGAGAAATGCCCGAAGAAAGTCATTGATGACAAGTTCGAGGCTGGTCTCGGCTACCGCAAGGCCGTTTACACGCCGTTCCCGCAAGCCGTGCCCAAATACCCGGTCGTTGATGACATCAACTGCACCTACTTCCAGAAGGGTACCTGCAAAGCCTGCGAGAAGTTCTGCCCGACCAACGCCATTGATTTCGCCCAGAAAGACGAAATCATCACCGTCGAGGTGGGTAACATCATCCTAGCCACCGGCTGGGACCTGTTCGATGCCCGCCGTGTCCCGAACTACGGTTACGGACGGCTGGCGAACGTCTTCTCCAATATGGAGTTCGAACGCCTGAGCAACTCCGCCGGCCCAACGGGCGGTAATATTGTCCTGCGGGATGGCAAGACCACCCCGAAATCGGTCGGCATCGTCCACTGCGTGGGCTCGCGCGACAAGAACTACAATAACTACTGCTCTGCCATCTGTTGTATGCAGAGCCTGAAATTCGCCCATCTCGTCCACGAGAAGACCGGGGCTACTGTCTACAACTTCTACATTGATATCCGCACCCCCGCCAAGGCCTACGATGAGTTCTACCAGCGCATCATCGAGGAAGGAACATTGTTCGTACGCGGTAAGGTAGCCGAAATTACCGACGCCGCCCGCAATCCCGGCGAGGAAGGCAAGCTCATTATCCAGGTCGAGGACACGCTGGTCGGTAAACAGCGTCGTATCCCGGTGGATATGGTCATCCTGTCCTCGGGCCTCGAACCCCGTGCTGGCTCGAAGGAACTTGCCAAGATCTTCGGTATTTCCTGCTCGGCCGACGGCTGGTACATCGAACGTCACCCCAAGCTGGACCCGGTTGCAACCATGACCGAAGGCGTTTACATCGCCGGTTGTGTGCAGGGCCCGAAAGACATCCCGGCCAGCGTTGCCCAAGGCGCAGCCGCAGCGGCCCGCATCCTGGGCAAGATCCAGCAGAAGGAAATTGCCCTCGAACCCGTACGCGCCATCATCATCGAAGAGAAGTGCTCCGGTTGCCGAATCTGCAACACCCTGTGCCCGTTCAATGCCATCCTCTTCCACGAAGATAAAATGGTCTCGGAAGTCAACCCGGCCCTGTGCCAGGGCTGTGGTACCTGTGTGGCAGCCTGCCCGGCAGGAGCCATCACCGGTACAGGCTTCTCCAATGAGCAAATCTTATCGCAGATCGATGGCTTGCTGCTCTTGACTCTCGACAAGAAGAAGGAGGCAGCGGTCGTGTAACGGTCCCCGTTCCACCTGCTGAGGAAACCCTATGACTGAAGAAACCAAACCCTTCGAACCCGTCATCATCGGCTTCACCTGCAACTGGTGTTCGTACCGCGCTGCCGATATGGCCGGTATTGCCCGCATGAAATATGCACCCAACGTGCGCCTGATCCGCCTGATGTGCTCCGGCCGTCTCGATCCCACGTTCGTTTTCAAAGCCATTGCCGGCGGTGCAGACGGTGTGCTGGTCTCCGGCTGCCATCCAGGTGATTGTCACTACTCCACCCAGAACTACAAGGCCATGCGCCGCTTCCAATTAATGAAGCGCGTCCTAACCCAGATGGGCCTTGAGCCCGGACGCCTGAAACTGCTGTGGGCCAGCGCCGCTGAAGGCCAGATGTTCGCCAATGAAATCACCAAGTTCGTCGAGGAAGTCCGGGCGCTCGGTCCGCTGAATTGGAACAAAGCCGGCGCCGGGATTCCGGTGGAAGTGAAAGAGGAGGTGACGGCATGAGCAACAAGCCGAAATTCGCCATGTACTGGGCCGCTTCCTGTGGAGGCTGCGAGATCGCCGTCCTGAACATCCACGAGAAGATCCTGGATGTAGACGCCGCTTTCGACGTGGTCTTCTGGCCGGTTGCCATGGACGCCAAGTACAAAGATGTGGAAGCCATGCAAGACGGCGAGATTACCCTGTGCCTGTTCAACGGCGGGATGCGCAACGACGAGAACGAACACATTGCCAAACTGCTGCGCAAGAAATCCAAGATCATGGTCTCGTTCGGTTCATGCGCCTGCGAAGGCTGCATCCCCGGCCTGGCCAACTTCTCAGCCATCAATGAAGTGGTGGACACCGCCTTCACAACAATCACCACCGACAACCCCGACAACCTTCGCCCGCAGACCAGCTACACCATGCCTGAAGGCATTATTACCATCCCGACCCTCAACCCGATGCTTAAAACGCTCGACCAGGTGGTGGATGTGGATTACTACATGCCTGGCTGCCCGCCCGAATCGCATCAAATCGCCGCGGTCGTGGACCTGGTGATTGCCGCCCTGAACGGGAAGGCCGAACTACCCCCCAAGGGTGCCACCATTGGCGCCGGTAACTCTACCGTTTGCGACGAATGCCCGCGCAAGCGTAACGTCAAATCCATCAAAGAATTTGGCCGCATTCAACTCATGCACGCTGACCCCGAACTGTGCCTGCTCGAACAGGGTATCCCCTGCAACGGTCCCGCCACACGCAGCGGCTGCACCGCCCTCTGCCCATCGGCCGGCGCCCAGTGCATCGGCTGCTACGGTCCCGCCGAAGGTGTGGTGGATTATGGTGCCCGCCTGATCTCCGCATTCGCCTCGGTTATCGACAGCGACAAGCCGGATGAAATTGATAAAATTCTGGATGGCCTGGTAGACCCCGCTGGGCAGTTTTATCGGTTCAACCTGGCTGGTTCCCTGCTGCGCTCCAGCAAGTCCGCACAGAAAGGATGATGAAACATGCAACGGATTACAATTGATCCCATCACCCGGTTGGAAGGCCATGGCAAGATTGAGATCTTCCTGAACGAGGAAGGTAATGTCGCCAACACCTACTTCCAGATCCCGGAACTGCGCGGATTCGAGCGCTTCTGCGTCGGTCGCCCGGTCGAGGAAATGCCCTTGCTGACCAACCGTATCTGCGGAGTCTGCCCCGAGGCACACCACATGGCCGCTGCCAAAGCCGCCGATGCAGTCTATCATGTGGAAGTACCGCGTACCGGCAAGATGCTGCGCGAACTGCTCTACAGCGCCTTCTACTGCACCGACCACACCACCCACTTCTACGCCCTGGGCGGCCCGGACTTCATCATGGGCCCGGATGCCCCGGTTGCCGAGCGCAATATTTTGGGCGTCATCCACAAGGTTTGGTTGGAAATCGGCGTCAAAGTCATCCAGATGCGCAAGTACGGCCACACCGTGGTTGAGATCATCGGCGGTCGCAAGGTACATCCTTGCACCTCCATCCCCGGCGGTTTGACCAAGGGCATCACCGAAGAACAGCGCAAGGAAATCGAAACGATGGGCCGCTGGGCCATCGAATTCGCCCAGTTCAGCCTGAAGACCTTCAACGACATCGTCCTGAGCAACAAGACTTACTTGGATCTGATCGTCGGTGACGTCTACACCCACAAGACCTATTATATGGGCTTGGTGGACGCCAACAACAAGGTCAACTTCTACGATGGTAAGGTTCGCGTGGTCGCACCGGATGGTAAGGAATACGTCAAGTACGAGCCGAAGGATTACGCTGCGCACATCGCCGAGCACGTCGAACCCTGGACGTATCTGAAGTTCCCATATCTGAAGAATGTCGGTTGGAAGGGCTTCGTGGACGGACCCGATTCTGGCGTCTATATGGCGACCCCGCTCTCGCGCCTCAACGCAGCCGACGGCATGGCGACTCCCCTCGCCCAGGCCGAATACGAGAAGTTCTACAGCACTCTGGGCGGCAAGCCTGTCCATCAGCGCCTGGCCATCCACTGGGCACGTCTCATCGAACTGCTCTACGCGGCCGAACGCTGGGTGGAACTCGCCACCGACCCGGAAATTACTTCGCCCGACTTCCACGCCATCCCGACGGCCACTCCCACCGAGGGCGTGGGCATTGTCGAGGCCCCGCGTGGCACGCTCACCCATCACTACTGGACCGACGAGCGCGGCGTGGTGACCAAGGTCAACCTGATTGTTGGCACAACCAACAATTACGCTCCCATCACCATGTCCATCAGGAAGGCTGCCGACAGTCTCATCAAGAAAGGCAACGTCAACGAGGGCCTGCTGAACATGGTCGAAATGGCCTTCCGCGCCTACGACCCTTGCTTCGGCTGTGCCACCCACTCCCTGCCCGGTCAGATGCCGCTGGAAGTCACCATCCGTGACGCCGAAGGCAACCCGGTCAATGTCTTGAAACAGTTCTGCGAATAAGTTGCATATTGGAAGGCTGAAGGCCGCGAGTTCTTCAACCTTCCAACTTTTTAACCTTCAGACATGAAAACTCTGGTTATCGGACTCGGCAACCCCATTTTAGGCGACGACGGCGTCGGCTGGCGCGTGGTGGAGGAAATTGCCCGTCAAACGGCCAACAAGCCAGAGGTCGAGGTGGATTGTGTCTCATTGGGCGGACTGAGCCTGATGGAACGGCTGACCGGCTGCGAGTGCGTCATCCTGGTAGATTCCATTTTCACCGGAGAGAAACCTATCGGGACCGTCAGCCAATTCGCGTTAAGCGACATCCCGGACCTGACGGCCGGTCACTCTGCCTCGGCGCACGACACGTCCCTGCACAACGCACTGAACTTGGGCCGCGGTATGGACATCCCCCTGCCCCGCGACGAGGATGTGCTCATCGTTGCCATCGAGGCCGAGAACGTCTACGATTTCTCCGAAATACTGTCTCCGGCGGTCGAAGCGGCTGTACCTCAAGCGGTGGGGGCTGTGCTACGATTGATTCAATTAAAGTAAGGAGAGAAATATGATTTCCCTTGAACTCTTACGGCGTTATCCCTTCTTTGCACTGCTCACGGATGACCAGCTCAAGGCAATTGCCATGATTGCCGAAGAAAAGACTTATCCCAAAGAGACCCTCCTGGTGAAGGAAAACACCCCCGCCAACAAACTCATCCTCCTGCTCGAAGGCGATGTGGACCTCGTCTACAGCGGCGGCGGCGAAGGAGCCATTTCCAATGCCCTGGTCGGCTCGATCGCCCCGGGCGAGATGCTGGGGGTCTCGTCGCTTATCGAACCGTATATCTACATTTCGTCCGCCCGGGCGACCGTCCCCGCCAAGGTTGTGGAAATTGACGGGGCGGCTGTACGCGCCCTGATGCAGGTGGATAAATTGCTTGGCTACGCGTTGATGTGCAACGTGGCAGCCGCCGTGCTGGAGCGCCTGAAATACACCCAGGTGGAACTGGCCGCCGCCAGAGCCTGATATTTGAGCGAAGGGAGCAATCCCGGCCTTTTCTTTAGACCGCGCCGAGTAGCGCGGTTTTAATTGACTCGCAAAGCAACTACCCGAGACGCAACCGGGATAAAAATAAGCCGTATATTAAGTGACTTAACCGGTTCTCTTTTCAGGAGGCTGAAATGAACGAGACAATCACACCCCGAAATGGCAACGATCACGGTAAAGCCGTGATTATTGCAACGACTATCGTCTTAATGACCTGCATCTTTTCCTGTGCAGCCGTGCTAATCATTTTAATAATGAAAACGGCGTGAATCTCTATTGACTCAAAAGCGCCCCGAATTCGCTTCGGGGCGCTTTTGAGTTTAATTATTCAATCAACCTTCGCTGGTCATGATGAACAGCGGTTTCTTTTCGAAGTTCTCATACTTGGGGCGGTAGCGCTCAATATCATAGAAATGATCCACATTGACGACCTTCTTCGTGCCGGTGACCACATCCAGTGGCATATTGTCATAGCGGCCATTCTTGAGCACCACCAGTCGCCCATGGATGCTTTTCAGGAGCAGGTCGAGGGCCAGGTTGCCGAATGCCATCGGGACGATCGAGTCAATCGCGTCCGGGGCGCCGCCGCGCACCATATAGCCCAGTTTCTGATCAATGGTGTTGATCGCCTTGCCATTGTTGTGTTTCGCGGAAAGTTCCTTGATCCGGCTGGCCACCAGGTCGCCAATACCGCCCAACTTGGCATGGCCGTAGGCGTCCGTCGATCGGTCGGCAAAGACCATCTCCCCGCCTTCGAACATTGCGCCCTCCGAGACCAGCACCACAGAGTAGCGGCTGGGGTTGTGGTTGCGATCATAGATCATCAACTCGGTCAATTTCTCGATGTTGAACTTATATTCCGGGATCACACAGCGGTGTGCTGCACCTGCCATCGTAGGCAACATGGCGGTAAAACCAGCATAGCGCCCGAAGACTTCCACCACCAAAAAGCGTTCGTGCGATCCGGCGATGGTGCGCAGGCTGTTGGTCAGCGCAATTGTGCGTGTGACACAGGTGCTGAAGCCGATACAATAATCGGTACCCGGCACATCGTTATCCATCGTTTTAGGGATGGCAATGACTTTCAAGCCCTCCTGGTACAGACGCACGGCATAGCTCAGGGTATCGTCACCCCCAATCGGGATCAGATAATCAACACCCAGCCAATCCAGATTCTTCAAAACCTCGGGAGTCAGGTCATTCTCATCGGCATTGTACTTGTCCTTCAAGTGCACCGGCACATCATCTTTCTGCATCTTGCTCGGTTTCGTGCGCGAGGTGTGCAGGAAGGTACCGCCAGTGCGTCCCGCGCGCGCGACAATTTCTTCGGTTAAGAATTGGTAGTTGTTACTGTTGTCTGCACCTTTAGCTCGGATGATTTCTGTCACCCCCGCCCAACCGCGCCGCAGTCCAATCACCTTATACCCTTCGCGTATAGCGCGAATTGTAACGGCGCGGATGGCCGGATTCAGTCCAGGCACGTCGCCGCCGCCAGTTAGAATACCAATTACTCCCGGTTTTTTCCTGCTCATTTTCATCTCCTTCATAAAAGAAACCTAAGTGCAATTGGCGGCAATTATAACCCTCGCGAGTATAATTACCAAGAAAAGAGAGAGTTCGAGAGAGCTATGCCCCTAGATAATGCCGGCCCATTTCTCACCGACCCAAATGGTCAGGAACACCGCCTGCCAGCGCTAGCCGCCACCATCGGACGTGCCATGGAATGCGATGTCGTCATCGCCAGTAAGAGCATTTCACGCGAGAACACCCGCATCCGCCGGGAGGGACGCCACTGGTTTGTGGAAGATCTGGGTTCCACCAACGGGACTTACCTGAATGGGGAACGGATCATCACGGCGATGAACCTGCGTGACGGTGACAGCATCAAGGTGGGGGACGTGACTTTTATCTTTCACGATCCCGATACGACCACACGCGAAAATCCCGTCCCCGATCTGGAAGTGGATACCACGGCCGGAGTGGTGCGCGTAAACCGCAAAGCGGTCAGCCTCTCACCCAAGGAATATCTACTGCTGGCCTATCTCTATGAACGCCGTTGTCAGGTCTGCTCGAAAAATGACATCGGACACGCCGTCTGGCCGGAATACGAGACCGGCGGAATATTTGACTACCAGATCGAAAACCTGGTCCGCCGTCTGCGGACGCGCATTGAACTCGATCCAGCCAATCCGCAATTGCTTTTCACCGTGCGTGGGCTGGGATACAAACTGATGGCAGCATAAATCTTGCTAAGGTATGCCCTGAATGAAGTGAAGGTTTAAAGCCATTACAAGGCTTATTTCAGACGTATTCCCGTCGATTTGATAATCTCCTCATCGCAACCCAATAGCCCGATGTTAGCCAGTTGATAGGTTGATTCCGGCCGCCTCAGGTATCATCTGCATCGGACGAACCCTATGGCCGCAAAACACGCAAAGAAAAAAGAAATGGCTCCCATATATCTGGAAGGACAAAACTTGGGCAAATACCGCATCCTTGAACCGCTGGGACGCGGCGGGATGGCACAGGTATATAAGGCCTACCATCCGCAGCTTGATCGTTTCGTGGCGATCAAGATCCTGCGCTCCGACCTGGTAGGAGAGGTAGAGTTCCTGGCCCGTTTCCGACGGGAAGCGCGTGCAGTGGCTGCTTTACGGCATCCCCATATTGTCCAAATCTACGACTTCGACGCGCAGGATGACCTGTACTACATGGTCATGGAACTGCTCGAAGGCGATACGCTCAAGGCTTATTTGAATGCCATGCGGGTACGCGGTGAACGCCTGCCGCTGGGAGAAACTGTACGCATTTTCAGCGATGTGCTGGATGGACTGTCCTACGCCCACGGCGAAGGTATCATCCACCGTGACCTGAAACCGGCCAACATCATGCTGACTAGGCGCGGCCAGGCTGTCCTCACCGATTTCGGCATTGCCCAAATCGTCGGCGGGACGCAGTACACTATCTCAGGTGCGTTGATGGGCACCCTGAGCTATATGGCTCCCGAACAGGGCTTGGAAGGTCACTGCGATGTGCGCAGCGACATCTACTCCTTGGGAATTGCCTATTACGAGGCATTAACCGGCACCGTCCCCTTTGATGCCGATACACCGCTGGCAATCTTGATGAAGCATGTCAACGATCCCCTGCCGATGCCGAGCAAGTTTGCCCCGAGCATCCCGGAACCGTTCGAGCGTGTGGCGCTCAAGGCCCTGGCCAAACGCGCCGATGATCGCTTCCAGAGCGCGGCGGCGATGACTGAGGCGCTGACGAGCGCCGCGCAGGAAGCCGGGATCCAGATACCGGAGACGATCACGCTCCCGCAGACGGGTAGCAGTTCATCGGTCCGGCCAGAAGCGGTGGCTGTGTTCTCCGGCCCGGCGCGTCAGCAAATCCCGGATGCCGGTTTTGCTTCCGGCGATACCGACATCACGGCTGGCAGGAAACTTGGCCAGTCTCAGACAAGCACCGGCGAACTTCTCAGCAAAGCCAAAACCATTTTCACGCCTCCGGCTGGTTTGACCGAGGTACCTCCGCAGAATGTAAGAGGTGCGGTGCTCTATTCTGTGGCAGGGATTGTAATTGCCAACATGCTTATGCTCTGGGTGAGCGGAATCTTCGGCTGGAACGTATTCGGGCACATCTGGCCGATGGAACTGGTGGTGCTCGGGGTATTGCTGGTCGCCCTGATGGTATCCCTGCCCAGCCCCTGGCTGCTTATCACCGGGGGGATCGTGCTTGGCAATGGATTTCTGCTTTCGTATTTCGTTCTGAGCGGAAAGTGGCAAAATTGGACTTTTCTCTGGCCGCTGGAACCGCTTCTAGTTGCCGGTTCCATCATTGCGCCCTTCCTGCTCAATCGCCGCGGCACAGGCGGACTCTGGCTGACGCGCCGCAGCGGAAAAATCCTGCTCATTCTGGCTGGGATCGTTTTCATCGTCTCGCTGGCAGTCGGGATACTTACTAAGTAATTCACGATCCTATCATCAGGCTTCATTTTTCATTCGCTGGAACCACAAGCCGCCAACTCTATTCAACGTGGCCCATTCAAAAAAGAACCTAAAGGAGGTTCATATGCAAAAGAAAACCTCTCTTCTCTTCGGTGTGACCCTGATCCTGCTTGGAGTACTTGCTCTGGCCGGCAACCTGTTCATCCGGGCGGTCGGCAATGGATTTCTGCTCGGTTTCCGCGCTTGGCCGATTTTCGTGGTAGGCGCCGGGTTGTTATTCTGCCTGCCCCCCTTCATTTTCTCGAAGGTGCGCGGCTTGAGCGGGTTATTCATCCCCGGCATCCCGACCCTGACCACGGGTGTCCTGCTCTTCATCGCCAGCATCACCGGCAACTGGAACATCTGGGCTTATCTGTGGCCGCTGGAAGTTATCAGCGTGGCGCTCGGTTTCGTCCTGATGGCAATCTTTCTGCAGATCCCCTGGTTAATGATCCCGGGATCCATTATCGGTCTGACCGGCCTGGTACTGCAATTCTGCGCCGCCACCGGCTGGTGGAGTTCCTGGGTTGTACTGTGGACGGTGGAGCCATTCGCAGTAGGTCTGCCGCTGCTGCTCATCGGCATGTTCAAAAAGATCGAGGGCTTGAAAGTGGCCGGCATCATCCTGTGCGGTTTCGCCGGTTTGGCCTTTGCCGCCATGTCCAGCACCTTGGTCACTTCGCTGTGGATCACACGCCTGATTGGTCCGGCAATTGTGCTGGCTTTGGGCATCCTGATGGTTGTATCGGCTTTGCTGAGACGCCCGGCTGAAGCAAAAAGCAATTAGGATCATCACTCACGCCAAGAATCAAGATCGCGGACGAGATACTCGTCCGCGATCTTGATTCAATCCGCATCTGCCTGGACTCTTTGACAGGCTCAGGGCTGAACCCTGGACCTGCGCTGCGCCAGAAAGCCTTCCGCCGCGAAAAGGATCAGCGCAACCCAGACGACGCCAAAACCGATGAGACGGTGGTGGTCAAAAGGTTCTTTAAAAATCAGCACGCCCAGCAGGAACTGCATGGTCGGGTTGACGTATTGCAGGACACCGATCATGGTCAATGGGATACGCTGCACGGCCGAGGCGAACATCAGCAGCGGGGCCACCGTCACCAGCCCCGCGCCGACCATCATTACGTCCATGAGAGTTGGTGAATGCAGGAAAGCGCCCGTCCCGGTGAATTCGGAATAAAGCAAAAATCCCAAGGCGGGCAGGAACAGGATGCCGGTCTCCAGCGTCAGACCGTGCAGGGCGCCCAATGGTGCGGTCTTCTTGACCAGCCCGTAGAAGCCAAAGGAGATCGCCAGCGTGAGGGCCACCCAGGGCAACGAACCGTAGGCGAAGGTCAGATAGAGCACCCCCGCGGTTGCCAGCCCAATAGGAAGCCACTGGAGCGGGCGCAGGCGCTCGCGCAGGAACACCACGCCCAGCACCACGCTCAAGAGCGGGTTGATGAAATAGCCCAGGCTGGTTTCGACGATGAACCCCGCCCCCACCGCCCACACGAAGGTCAGCCAGTTGATGGCAATGAGCACCCCTGCGACGGAGTAGAAGAGCAGCACGCGCCGGTTCATTGCGGCTCGGAAGACTTTTCCCTGCCGCATGACCAGGACGATGCCGAACAGCAACAGGAACGACCAGAAAATGCGGTGACCTAGAAGCTGCAAGGCCGGGATACCCGCCAGCAGTTTCCAGTAAACAGGAAACAGCCCCCAGATGATGTATGCTCCGAGGGCGTACCAGATGCCTTTTTTCATGCGTGATGTTCTCCTTTGCAGGCGGCAAGTATACACCCGCTCACAGCGGTGCGGGCGAGTTGCTGTTGTGAAATTAGGAATGTTATAGTTGAGGATGCTTGGCGGGCATGCTATAATAATTGCAGAATTTTTAATCTTGGACGGCCCATAAGCTGTAATACGATCCGTTTACCCGCGAGTTGGGCAGGAGTTCTAATGAAAAGGCAACGACGATATATGGAGCATTAGATGTATTTATCATCATTCATGAATCTATTATTAGAAAAACTAAAAAAATAGCAAGCCAAAAATACTGGATAGTAGTATTAGGATTTTTCTTCATAGTCGTAACTATTACAAATGGAATATCGCTCGTTCCATCTCAACATTATCAAAAGCTATCTGAAAACCCATTTGTTACCCGAACGGATATTGCGAGTGATAATTATTGGCAGGAAACCGTTCTTCTACCAGTAATTGCCTTTTTTACCAGGTTGACTACCCCTCTGACTTTTTCAATATTATGCTTTGCAATTATAGTTGGAGCTTATTTACTATTCGCTGGTTCAGTGTTTAATCGCTCTGGCTCTTTACCAACATTGATTTTTACTACAATTCTCATAACAAGCCCATTAACCACGATCCTTCTTACATGGCTGGGAATGCCGGACGGCTTAACTATTTTTCTAACAATTCCTTTCCTTTTTACAAGTTCATTAAGTTTGGTATTTATTCTTGCCATACTTGGTACTTTGAACCATCTAACTTTTCTTATCGCTGCGATCGCGATTTTGGTTTTGAGATGGATGGCACGCGATGATATAAGGATCATTCATCTTGCTGCCATCACAATAGGAGGAATAATTGGTTATGTATCTGTAAATTTATTTTTCGCAGTCTACAACATTCAAGTTATGTCCCGTTTAGATTATATTTTTACAGTAAGTCTGGTTGAGTGGATTAAATTGAATTTGGCTGAATTCCCAATGACAATATTTTCTTTGTTCAATATTCAATGGTTAATCATCCCGATTTGTTTAATTATGTTTTTCAAGAAAGATAAGCGGTATTATTCTTTTATTTTAGCGATGTTGTTGTTTAATTACGGAATTACCTTTTTTTCTAAGGACACAACAAGAATATTTTCTCTCCTTTCCTGGGGTATTCTCATGCATTGTGTTTTTCATTCTTTCGAACTTGCCAATAAAGAAGATTCATCCTATCAAAAACAGCTTTTACAAGCCTTGATTGTCATAAGTCTAATATCTTTTATTACCCCACGTTACTACTCTTGGAATGGCTCAATCCATACGACACCATTTTACGCATTCTTAGAGAAAATTATCAGATGACAATATCCGTTGTGTCCATAAAAAACTGCCCAACACCGCCTACAGCTGACAGCAACTGCGCCGCTCGAAACCGCAGCGGGTTTCCAGAAGTGATGCGATGATAGGAAGGAGTCTCGCCGGTCCCGTTACTGCTATCTCCTAGGGATGATAAGCCCCACACGAACTCCCCACCACTTTCATCGTAGCGAGGAGTTTTGTTTTTCGACTATTGTTTTTTACGCCGGGAAAGCCTGATAGCCGCGTTTCTCCACCGCGGCAAGTATTTGCGCCTCGCTCACCTTTGCCTCATCGAATTCCACCACCATCTGCCCCTTCTGGTAACTGGCAGAAACCTGCTTGATGCCCGGCAGGTCATCCTCGATGCCTTCGATATTCATCGCACAATTGGAACAGTGCATCCCTTCCACGCAATAAGTTTTTCTCACCATATCAGCCTCCGGGTCTGCCCCTATTGGTCAAAAACGATCTCGCCAGTATACATGCCCATCGAGCACGAGAAACGCATTACCGTACCGGCGGTCTGGACCGGGATGGAAATGGTTTCTGTCCCTGATGCGGGCAGGAGTTTTTCCACTCCCAGAATGGGAATGACAAACGCTCGCGCGCAGGAGTAGGTCCGGTTCGTAACTACGTTCAACGTGATCGGGGTGTCCGACCGGGCGTGCAGGACGCGCGGCGAGTAACCGCTGTTCCCGGCGCTCAGGTACAGGGTGACGCCGTCCGATTGGGGAACCGAAGCAGATGCCAGGTCCGGCTGGGACGCTTTCGCGGCCTGGATCATGTTCGTCACCGAAAGCGGGGATCCCGCAAGCGTCAACCCGGAGTTGACCGAGACCAGTCCCAGCACCAGAATCGCCACCGCCACGAAGCGCATGAACCATTTTTCCATCCGGGCGCCCAGCTGCATGGCGAGATACGCCACCACAAAAAACACCGGGCTGGTGCCGAGGATGAAGGCAAACATCAGGACCGCGCCCTGGAGCGCACTGCCGGTCCCGATTGCCACGGCCATCATCGCCTGCGTCACGCCGCACGGGATGAAGACTGTCAGCGCGCCGAGGAACAGCGGGGCGAAGAAACTCTCGCCGTTCTTCGCCTTCCGGCGGATGTAACGTGTGATGAACTTGGGCGGCTCGACGGCAAAGTAGCGGAAGAAGGGATGAACATTGAACATCCGCAGAGCGTTGCCGACCATGAAGATACCGACGGCAACCAACAGGATGGCGCGCGTGACACTGTTCAACTGGAGTACCGAACCCAAAGCCCCGAGCAGGAACCCGAGGAGGGTATACGCGGCGAGTTTCGCCATCAGGAACAGCAGGATGGGCAGTGCCAGCCGCGGATGCGCCAGAATCCGATTCCGTTTCTTCCCGGACCGGTGGGCCCGCCGCGCCGCTATCTCCTGTTCGATCTGCAGGTCGAGTTGCTGTTCCAACTGCTGTTCGAGCGAACTGGCCAATAATCCACCCTGGACAGCGAGGCAGGAGAGTCCGCCCGTGGTCAAGCCGGTGATAAAAGCAACGATAAATTGATTCATAGAATTCTATACCTTCTCAGTTTCAAGCGAATACTTACCTATTTTTGAACTTCATCGAACTGGAACGTGTAAATATACCCAATGATACTCCAAATTGTCTCGTTTTCAAAGATTGGACCCCAATAAGGCATCCCCGTGCCCATACCACCGCGCAAGATTTTCCCTTGCAGGAGCGCCGGGCTTGCGCCGAGCAGGGAAGCAGGATCAGTAAAATTGGCTGGGAACTTTCCCGTTTGAGCATTCACGCTGGCGGAGAAAACCCCATCTCCCCCGCCCGACTCGCCGTGGCAGGCGGAGCAGTTCCGGGCAAACAGGCGCTGTCCCTCGGCCCGCCCCTCGGGGGTGGTAGTGGACTGCCAGATGTAGGCGACCAGGTCCCAGACATTCGGATTGCTCAGAGAGGAAAGAGCAGGGTCAGCGCGCAAGTCAAGATAGGCTTGGGAGGGGGAATGAGCGCGATAATAGTCATTTGTAAGATAACTTGACGACAGCATGGCGGCAAACGCCGCGCCGCGTAACGCCGAGGGTCTCTCGGTCGGAGTCGCAATGGCAGGATGGGGCGCATCAATGTTCAAGTTGAGGGTCATATAAAGTGGCGGCGAAACAGGCTGAGGGGCGTCTGAACTGCCACCGCTTACCTCGATGGTGCCCCGCATCCGCCAGTGATTCGGTCCGCACCAGCGGGTGCAATAATATGTATACGTACCGGGCTTGTTGAACGTAAGTGTCACCTCGGTCATTTTACCGGGGGCAACGTCCACTGCGGGCATATCGCTCTGTCCGATGGCGAAGCCATGCATCACGTCATCCGAGGTCAGGCGCAGGTGCAACGGCACACCGACCTGCGCATGGATGGAATTGGGCGACCAGCCACCGGACTCAGCCATCCGCCCGTGGATTTCAACGATACCCTGCCCTTCGTAAAAATGCACTGCGAGCGGGACCGAGAGCACAAGCAAAACTCCGGCGATGACCAGCAGCCGGCTCAGTATTTCCGAGCGTTTCATAGCAGCAACCCCAGCATGACCAGTGTGACTAGCATGGAAAAAACGATGACCGGAACAGGCTGGATTTTCACTTCCCTGCCGACTTTCTGCGCAGTACGCACCGACCACAGCAATCCGCCAACGAGCACAAGTGTTTGAAGAGGAACGAGCGCGGTGGTGAGGTAGGGCTGCCAGGTGAGAGCTGCGGTGCCGAACAGGTTCCAGCCCCAGCCAAATGGGTCGGAGAACGCGATAAATATGTACGAAGCATTGGTCAGTACAAAGGACAGACTGAAGGCGACCCAGAACATCAGCCCCAGCGGGACAAGCGCCGTTGCGAAGGCCGCGAAGACATGGCGGGCAGGAACGTTGCTTTTGGAAAGTACCTGTCCCAACTTAACCGCCAACCAGAACAAGGCAGGCAACAATCCAAAGATGAAAGCCAGAAACGCCATTACGTAACCGAACCAGGCAACTGTGCCCACAGAATAAGCCGCTGACTTGAGCTCCCCCCACGGACCGAGCAGCACGCCCGCGTAAACCATCGCCGCCCCGAGCATAATGAAAGCCTTGAACGCCTCATCCAACTTGCGGGAGGGCTGCCCCAGGTCAGCAGCGAAGGGGCGCAGGTTGATCGCGATATTGTCATTCGGACAGGTGCGCAGACATTCCATGCACAAACCACAGTAGGTATTCTTGGTCAGCCCGCCGGGGAAGACATCCCATGGACAGCCATAGCCGGCTGCTGAACCGTTATAGCAAGGCTTCCCTTTGCAGGTGATGCAAACCTGCTTGTCTTTCACGCGCAGCTCCACCGGTGCGGTCTGGGCGTACAAGCCAATAAAGCCACTGACCGGACACAGGTATCGGCAGAACGTGCGTCGCTCGAAGACAATGCTCATCCCAACGGCCAGGAACAACATCGCAGCCAGCACGACGGCGGTCACCTTTGGAGTCGTCAGGATGACGGTACTGAAGAGCGCCACCAGGGTAAAGGTCAGGTTTTGCAGCCAGATGTTGCGCAACTTGTTCGGCCAGCGCAGGTTCAACCTGCGCGGTTTCCTGCTCGGCGGCTCCAAAATAGCCCCGCGCTGGATCCACTCCCCTGGCAAGGGAATGGGGCAGACAGCGCACCAGCCGCGCCCGAAGAACGGCACGGCGACCAGGATCAGGATGGCCCACCACGCAATCCAGACGAAGACGGTGCTGAAGTTGTTGTTCCCAACTGGTGTTCCGATAAAACCTGTCATGATCGCGTACAAGAACCCCGCCAGCATCACGATGAAACCGAACAATTGCGGCCAGCGGTTCTTGAGAAGGGATTTGACAACGGAGAAGCGGGTCAGTTCAGAGCGCATCAGACGGCTTTGACAGTTGCGGGGCGAGGAAAGAGCGCAACTCCGGAAAATGCTGCCAGAAGGGCCAACCCAACGGCACGCCAGAGCAAAGTATTTGTGCCAACCTGCAATTTTCCGATCATGAACGGGTGCAGAGCCCCACAAGTGACGTTGCATCGAAAGCGGAATGAACCGGGCTCGTTGGCAATAAAGGTCAGGCTGACGGTCTGTCCCGGGTCGGCAGTGACTGAAGCACCATAGCCATCTACATACAGCCCATGGACGACATCTGTACTAACCAGTTCGATGGTGACTGTGTCGCCGGCGTTGACGGTCAGCACCGCCGGGCTGTAGGCGAATTGGCTCGCCTCGACCCGGAACGTCCGCTGGGAGGGTGGTGCAACGCGGACTGGCAGTGGCGCAAAGACGATTAACGCTCCTGCCAGTCCGGCAAGGATGATGTAAAAACACTGTTCCCTGGACAATTTCATTCCCTAATGCATGTTGGACGGGCCATACTTGCTGTATGTAGTGTCCACGTAGGCCCTGATTTCCTGAATGCTTTTCCCTTCCCTTTGAAGCCGCATCACGTCCTGGGTGATGTCTACACAGATTGAACAGCCCAGAGCATGGTTATCGAAGGTGATGGACCCGTTGGCGTCGGCACTCTGGATGTAACATGAGTAATTCGAGGTATGTCCCATCGCACCGCAGCCGCAATAGCACGGGGTTTGCTTCATGATGTCCGGGTTTGCAGCGGCGAATTGGTACGCCTGCTGTACTGCCACCGGTGCAGACTGCACCGAGGCTGGCATTTGATCGAGCGGCATCATCGTGATGTGGTCAGCTGATTTGTCCGAACAGGCGGGCAAAAGTGAAGCTACCAGCAAAGCAAGTACGAAGAACTTGGCGTATTTGAAGAACATGGGTGTTTGAAACTCCTGACAATAAAGAATCATGGAACGATAGGAATCGGCGCCTCGGACCCTCCTACAGCTTCATCCAATAGAGGGAAAAGGAACCAGGCAAAGCCCAGGCCAAACAGGAGACCGGTCAGCAGGCGCATGAGAGAGTTGAAAGAGCCCCAGGCGTCCCCGGCGTAGAACTCGGGGCGGAAGAGGTTATGGGTCAGGGCAGCCAGCCACAGGTTCGTATCCCGGAAGCCCTGCCCAATTCCGGCCAGGTCGCTCAAGAAATGCGTCGTGCCGTCCACCGCCATTGGGATCAGTAGAAGGACAAATCCCCAGACCGGCAGTTTGGGCAAACGCCGACGGAGAGGCCACCACAGTAACCCAAAAGCCCAAATGCTGGTGTAAAGGGATATCATGCGATCGGACCAGGCCACCTTCCAGCCCATTTCGGGATTGCCGATGAATTTGCGCAGGACAACCAGGTTGGTCGTGTTTTGCCAGGCGGTCTGAATTTCAGGGAGGGAGTAAGTCAATTTGGAGCCGAACAGGAAAAATGAGCGCTCCGGCAGTTGATGGCAAAAGAACGAGTAAATGAAGTATATTACGCTTCCCGCGCCTTTCCACCCGATGTGCATGAAGACCGGGGCAAGGAAAGGCAAGCCTACATAAAGACCAAAGACCAGCCCGAATAAGATGATCCAACGAGACCTGGAATGGTTCATGGAATCCAGTTGGATAAGACCGTCAAGGTATGGTCGGGTTGGCTAGGATCATTGGTTAGCAGGTGCGCACGAAAGTCGTGCAAGCCGCCCATATTGCCGTGCATCATGAATTCCATCGAAAGAGTCGTGCTTGCGCCGGGCTGTAAGACCATCGCACCGATGGTCGGAGTGGGGGGTCAGCACCCTTTCATAACTTCGAGATAAGGTTGTTTCGAGAAACGCAGAGGTTGATCGCCAACATTGGTCAGGCGGAATGATACATGGACAAATTGACCAAGTTTCACATCACCCAGATCAATCTGTTCCTGGTCCACCTTCAAACTGGGAGCACCATGAACTTCAGTGGCTGCCAGCGGCTGAGAGGCTGGTCTTCCCCTCAAGAGGAGGAAGACCAGCCCGGCCAATACGATCCCACCAATCAAGGGGAAGAGCCAAGGACGTTGAATACGTTTTGATTTGCGGTCAAACCGCCTGTTCTTTTGACTCATGTGGTCTCTCCGTAAAAACCGATAATTAGATTCGATACCTTCGCAGCCTGAGACTGTTACTCACCACAAAAATACTGCTAAATGCCATCGCACCCGCTGCCAACATCGGGTTGAGCAATCCTGCCGCCGCGGCCGGGATCAAAACCACATTATAGAAAAACGCCCAGAACAGGTTTTGTTTGATGGTGCCGAGCGTCTTGTGCGAGAGGGAAATCGCCCGCGCCACGCCGCGCAAATTGCCGCTGATGAGTGTCACCGGTGCGGCGGCCATGGCTACATCCGTGCCTGTGCCGATGGCGATACCGATGTCCGCCTGTGCCAGCGCTGGGGCGTCGTTGACTCCGTCGCCAACCATTGCCACCACTGCACCGGATTCTTGCATCTTCTTCACCTCGGTGGACTTACCATCCGGAAGCACCTCGGCCAGTAAAGTGTCAATCCCAACCTGCTTCGCAATCGCTTCGGCAGTTTTCTGGTTATCGCCAGTAATCATCGCCACTTTCAGCCCCATGCGGTGCAGATCGGCAATCGCCTCCTTTGAGCCATCCTTGACGGTATCGGCCACGGCAATAATCCCGCGCACCTGTCCATCCACCGCCACAAGCATGGCAGTTTTGGCTTCAGACTGAAGCCGCTCGATATCATTTTCGAATCCGTTGAGCGGAAATTTGCGGGTTTTCATCATGCGGAGATTGCCGACCGCCACAATGCGGCCTTCGACTTCCGCTTCGACTCCTTGCCCGGCCTCGGCCTTGAACCCGCTCAATTCAGACAACCCGAGGCCTCTATTGGTGGCCTCAGCCCAGATCGCCTCCCCAAGCGGATGCTCGCTGCCTTTCTCCACCGATGCTGCCAATTTCAGCAGGTCCACTTCAGCTATCTTTCCATCAGTAACCACATCTGTCACTGCTGGCTGGCCCTTCGTCACGGTCCCCGTTTTATCCAGAACAACGACCGAAACCTTGCCGGCGCGTTCGAGCGCTTCGCTTGTGCGGAACAGGATGCCGAGTTCGGCGCCTTTCCCGGTCCCGACCATGACCGCCGTCGGTGTGGCCAGTCCCATCGCGCACGGACAGGCAATCACCAGCACGGCGACCATGTTAATGAGTGCGCGCGTGAAGGCGGTGATTTCTGCTCCGGCAGGCGGTTGCGGTATGACGAAATACCAGACCAGAAAAGTGACAGCCGCGATGCCGATCACCGCTGGGACGAACCACGCCGAAACCTGGTCGGCGAGTTTCTGGATGGGCGCCTTGCTGCCCTGTGCGTCCTCAACCAGACGGATAATTTGCGCCAGAGCGGTTTCCTTGCCGACTTTGGTCGCTTCGAACTTAAGCAGACCCAATTTGTTGAGCGTCGCGCCAATGACCGAGTCGCCGGGACCTTTTTCAACCGGCAGCGACTCGCCGGTCAGCATTGATTCGTCCGTGGCCGAGCGACCCTCAACAACGACACCGTCCACCGGGATTGTTTCGCCGGGGCGGACAAGCACGAGGTCCCCCACCCGCACGTCGTCCACCGGTACTTCCATTTCTGCACCATCACGCACGATGAGGGCTGTCTTGGTGCGCAGGCTCATCAGTTTCTTGATGGCTTCGCTGGTGCGCCCCTTTGCGCGCGCCTCGAGGAACTTGCCCAGGCGGATAAGCGTGATGATGACCGCCGCGGTCTCAAAATAGACGTGCCCGGAAATGACATTCAGGGCCACAAAAATCGAATAGAAATATGCCACCGACGAACCCATCGCAATGAGCACGTCCATGTTGGCCGAGCGGTTGCGCAGTGACTTGTACGCGCCCACGTAGTACTGGCCGCCCACGTAAAACTGCACCGGCGTGGCCGCCGCCCACATTAGCCAGTGCACCCAGCCGGCTTGTGCCCACTCGCCAAGCAGCATGAAATCCCGCGACATCGAAAACAGGAACAGCGGGATGGAGAAAGCCAGGCCGATGATGAGCAGACGACGTTGCTCGTTGATTTCATGCTCGCGAGCCTTGGCTTCCGCGTCTTCAGCCTCGCCACCCATCTCCACCGCTTCAAAACCGGACCTGGAAACTGCCTGCCGGATCTCGGCCTGGCTCACCACCGTCGGCACGTACTTCACCCGTGCCCGTTCGGTCGTAATGCTGACCGAGACTTCGAGCACCCCTTCGAGCTTCGCCAGGTTTTTTTCCAGGCGGCGGGCATCGTTATCGTCGGCCAGACGCTTGATGACCAGGTCCGCTTCACCGGTCGCGACCCCGTAGCCAGCGCGCGCCACACGCGCCACGAGGTCCGGCAAGCCCACGGCGGATGGGTCAAACGTCACGGTCGCGCGCTCGGAAGACAGGTTGACCACCGCTGCCTGAACACCCTCCTGCTTCTTCAGGCCGCGTTCGACTGTCGCCACACAGTTGGCGCAGGTCATACCAGTAATGGGGAGAGTGAGTTGTTTTGTTTCAGACATAATTCACCAATACTACTTCTTGCATAAATTTTCCTGTATCGAAGGGCTCGAAAAAAAACAGGGTTTTGAATCAGATATTTGCGCAGTACTCTGTAATTGCGTTGGGACATGATGATGCCATGCCCCAAAAGATGCGGGTTATTTACGCTGCGACGGGGTAATTGATCTCTGCCAGCAGTGCCTTTATCTTTTCCTCGGAGGCCGGGGTGTCAAAGACGATTTCAACCTGCTTGCTCATCGCGTCTGCCTTGACAGACTTGACGCCAGCCAGGTCAGCGACCTCGGTCTGGATGGTGTGAACGCAGTGCATGCAATTGATGGCAGGGACTTTATAAGTAACTGTGGTCATGGTTTTCTCCTTTAGATTTTAGATAAAACGCTACACTTTTGTAGCGGTCTCAAACACATCCATGATTTCTTTCAACACGCGCTCACGCTCCGCAGGGTTCTCCCCGCGGATGGCAGTAGTCACGCACGAGCTGAGATGGTTTTCAAGGATGCCCGCGCTGACTTTGTTCAGTGCCGCCTGCACCGCCTGAATCTGGCGGATCACGTCAATGCAATAGGCACCTTCATCCATCATGCGGATCACGCCGCGCATGTGACCCTCGACGATCTTCAGCCGTTTCAAGGTTTCTTCGTTCTTCATCTCTCGCTCCTATCCCCCCCCCCATGGGGGTGGGGTACCTAATATTACACCATACTACTCCATGTTGTCAAGATAAAAAGATGGATCTCAGGGAATCGCCGTGGTGATGGGGATAATCGGTGGTGGCACAGCCCCAATATGAATGATAAGATAAACGAATCTTGCTGCAGAGCTTTGTGTTAAATATATCAAATCTACTTTGGAGAAAAAATGTCTCATATTGCCATCATCACAGATACCGATTCCAACCTGCCGCTCGAACTGACGAAGAAATACAATATTGTGCAAGTTCCCATCCTCATCCAGTTTGGGGATGAATCTTTCCGCGACATCTATGATATCAATAATGACACCATCTTTGCCCGGATCGATAAGGAAGGTAAACTGCCCACCACCGCAGCGCCCTCCCCCGGTCTATTCGTGGAGGCCTTCAAAGCTGCCTTCGCTTCCGGCGCGGACACCATCCTGTGCCTGAACATCAGCAGTGAAATGAGCGCCACATATGCATCAGCCCTGCAGGCAGTCGGGATGTTCCCCGACAAACGCATCGAGGTGCTGGACACGCGCAGCCTCGCCATGGGACAGGGCTACATGGTCCTGGCGGCAGCCGAAGCAGTCGCGAATGGCGCGTCCATCGAAGAGGCCATTGCCGTGGTAGAAGACGTCCGCAGCCGTACATATCTCTTCGGGTCACTTGCCACGCTGAAATACATTGCCATGAGCGGACGCGTCAGCGCGTTGGCAGCCGGCATCGCCGGTCTGCTGGACATCAAACCCATCCTTTCCCTACAAAACGGGAAACTGGAACTGCTGGAAAAAATCCGCACCCAGAGTAAATCCTGGAATCGCGCCATCGAACTGACCGCGGAAAAAGCCACCGGCCACAAGGTTGAAAAGATGTCCATCATGAATGTCAAATGCCCGGACTCTGCGCGCCAGTTCGAAGGTCTTTTGCGCGCAGCCATAGAGTGCCCAGATGAAATCGTTCAGGCCGACTTGAACCCGGGCTTATCCACTAATACTGGTGCCGGTATGGTTGCTGTCGTTTTTGTTGTCGCAAAATAAATTTCTGAAAGAAACGTACGAACCGGGTCTCTGTGAAGAAACCCGGTTCGTTTTATAATAAACGCATGGACACAGCCCGTATTGTTTTCATCCACGGCTCGAACGGGGATAAGAGCCAGACCTACAAAGCCCGTCTCCTGCGCGAGATATTTCCCGGCATGGTGACACCCGACTTCGACGGCGACCTGTCTGAGCGGATGGCGCAACTCAGAGCCATCCTCGGAAATAAAACCGGCTGGACGCTGATCGGCTCCAGCCTGGGTGGGTTGATGGCTGCGCTTTTTGCGACGCAGGCTCCCGGTCAGGTGCGAAAACTGGTGCTGCTGGCTCCGGCGCTGACCCTGCCTGAATTCGCCAAGAACCTTCCCACCCCGATCTCAGTACCAACCGTGGTCGTCCAAGGCACGCGGGATGAACTTCTTCCGCTGGAAGCAGGACGCGAACTGGCAGAGAAAGTCTTCATGAACCTTACCTATATCGTCGTGGACGACGACCACCGGCTGCATAAGACGGCGGAAGAGCTGGATTGGAAGTCGCTCCTGGGATAAGCAGCAAAAAAAATGAAAGGGCCTGCGCCACTCGGTGCAGGCCCTGGTTTTTATCCTCCCGCCAACCTCAGCCAGAAATCCGGGACCCAGAAGTTGCCGGTATGGAAGGCATATTTCGTCACGATCCCTCCCACCAGCAGGAAAATCGAAAAAGCGATCAGGGCATAATCCTGCCAATGAAAGGTCAGTTTAGACAGCCAGGTGCGCGGACGCGTGCCGAAGCAGCGTAGATCCATGGCATTGGTCACGTCTTCCCCGGTCAGGATGGAGTTCATCGTCACCGGGACAATCAGCGGGGCGATGCGGATGATTTGTTTGACAATGCCGCCTTTGACGCGTTCGATCTCATAACCGCGCGCCCGCTGGGCGTCGAAAGTCGTTCCGAAATCACGCGCTAGGGTCGGGACGTAACGGAAGGCCAGTTCCATCGAGTAGGCAAAACTGTCCGGCAAACCCAGCCCGCGGAAAGTCACGCCGTAGACGCGCGGGTCCATTGTATAAGGAATAATCAGGAAGATTGCTGAAATCCCGCCGATGCGCAGTAACTGGCAGATGGCGAACCACAATCTTTCATAAGTCAGGCCATAATGAAAATGCCAATTAATCAGAGGAATCGTAGTACCTTTCGGCCAAACTTGAAGTCCGCCCGGCGGGACAACCCCGCCCGCCCCACCGCCAGTGATGATAGTATTGACCACAATCATCACGAACAGCAGGAAACCGACCAGTTTCCAGCCGCGTTTCGTCTCACGCCAAGCAGTCCGCCCGGAAAAGTACCAGGCAAAACCGATGAGAAAGAAAAAAAGCAAAAAGCGCGCGTCCCAGAACATGGTGGCAGCGAAGAGGAACGCCAAGGAAAATATCCAGCGCGCTCGTGGATCGAAACGGTCCATCAGGCTGTTGCGGAAGCGGTAACGCCAGGTAACTAACATCAGGTTGCGGAAGGCGGCAGGCCCCTCACCCCAACCCCTCTCCCACCGGGAGAGGGGTTGGGGTGAGGGAACTATATCAGCGCCCGGAACGTTGGACGATGGCCGCGTAGGCGATCATCAGGATCGGTACGAGGATCAGGCCGTTGATGAGATTGGGGATGACAGCGGGGATGAAGTTGCCGACGATGACCGTGTTGATATCCGCGCCGGAGACCCACATCTCGGAGATGGCGGCCACACCCATGCCGACCAACACACCGATGATAACGAACAGTTCCGCCTTCAAGATGGTCATGATATCCTTGTAGTTGACCAGCGAAAGGAAAATCAGGCCGGGGATGAGGCCCATAAGGCCGTTGCCCAGGTCCCACCAGAACCAGAATCCGTAACCGGCGATCAGGTCGCTGATGATGTTGCCCAGGAAACCGGCGATGAAGCCGACAATCGGGCCGAAGGCCACACCGAAGAACATTGGGATTGCGACAGCCGGGCGGAAGGACACGTTCCCTGCAGACGGGATTTGCAGCCAGTTTGTCGCGATTGCCAACACGGCATACAGCGCCGCGCCGATGGCAGAATACACCACCTCACGAGTTCCGAACTTCCACAACGACTTCTTTTGCATTTCTTCCTCCTGTTGAGAATTGAGAATAGGGATTACATAAACATTAACTCTGAATGTGCGCCAGAGTTTCTGCCCGATAGAACCTGCCCGTCTTCGGCAGGTATTCCATATTCAATTTTAGCAATGAAGTTGGTAAAACGCGACAAGAACGAAGGAGTTTTTCGTCCTTCAGAACCTCCTGCGGTTTCCCGTCCGCCACAATCTCGCCGCTGTAGATCAGCAAAATGCGGTTGGCATAAATCACCGCCAGGTCCACATCGTGGGTGATGAAAATCACCGCATCGAAGCCCGGCATCTGCAAGATGGCGTCCATGAAGGCTTGATAGTTCCAGTAATCCTGCCCGGCGGTGGGTTCATCCATCATCAGGATGCGCGAGCGCATCGCCAGGATCGCGGCAATACTGATGCGCTTCTGCTGGCCGAACGAGAGCGCCAGCGGCGGCATGTCCATTTCGCTTTTCAGATTGACCGTCTCGATCGCCCAGTCCACATTTTGGGCGATCGTATCCGCTGGAAATCCCAGGTTCTTCGGGCCAAACGATAGTTCTTCCCGCACCGTTGGGGCGAACAACATCTGCGACGGGCTTTGGAAGACATATCCGACCGTATGGGCGGCCTGGGCCACGGTCATCTTGCGCGTGTCCTGCCCTTCGAGCATGACGCGTCCCTCGGTCGGCTTGAGCAGGCCCAGGGCGTGCTTGACCATGGTTGTCTTGCCGGAACCATTATGGCCCAGGACGGCAATCACATCTCCGGCATTTACATTAAAATTTAGGCCTTTCAAGACCTCGGGCCCGTCCTCGTTATACCGGAAATGGACTCCCTCGAAGCGCACCAGCGCCGTCTCCTCCTCGGACCTGGAGTTGGTTGCCGGTATGAAGATTGGTGCCGGGTCCCGGCGGGCGCGCTCCAGAACAACCTGGGCCGGAAGTTTGATGCGGCGGTAGTCGACTACGTCCATCAGCCCGTCCGTGTCGCCCAGATAGGCCATCTTTCCCTCGTCCAAATACATGAAGACATCCGGGTGGATGGACAGCACGTCTTCCACGCGGTGTTCGACAATCATCACGGCGATGCCTTCATTGGCCAACTGGCGGAAAGCCTGCAAAGCCTCCTGAGCCGAAGCCGGGTCGAGACTGGAAAGCGGCTCATCGAGCAGCAGGATCTTCGGTTCCATTGCCAGCACCCCGGCCAAGGCGATTTTCTGCTTCTCGCCACCGGAAGTGCCGAAGGTCTCCCTGTCACGCAAATGCAGGATGCCGAGCCGGTCGAGGGCTTTTTCGACGCGCGGGGTGATTTCTTCGCGCGGGATGCCAAGGCTCTCCAACCCGAAGGCGACTTCGTTCATTACGTAACTTCCGAGAATCTGACGTTCGGGGTCCTGGAGCAGTGTGCCGACCGTTTGCGAGATATCGGCCAGCCCCATCCCGGTCACGGACTTGCCGAACAGGTGGATGTCGCCGCTCATCTCGCCGCTGTAGGTGTGCGGGATGAGACCGTTGATACAGCGCATCAGGGTGGTCTTGCCGCAGCCGCTCGAACCGGCGATCAGCATCACCTGTCCCGGCTGGACGGAGAAATTGATCTTCTCTATCGCCGGTTCGGACCGGCGACGGTATTGGAAGGTGAGGTTTTCAACGATGAGAGGCAGGGTTTCAGTCATAAACCATTTTCACCACAAAGGGCACGACATTGTACCGAAGGAAAAGGAGCACAAAGGAAAACCTGTGTGCTCTTTGATCTAATTTGTAATCACCTCGACCACGTCGCCGACCTGCGCGCCCAATATTTTTGCGGCACTGCCGTTGACGACGGCAATCTCGACGTAGTTTTCGCTATCCACCAGAGCAACCAGCTCGCCGGGCTGTTTATGGCTGTAAGAAGCCACCAGGCCTCGCACTTCCCGTCTACGGAGATGGAAGGTGACCCGTTCGCGTTCAGTCAGCGCGGCGGCCGGCAGGTCGGTGGTGCAGTTGCCGAATACATCTACTACCGTGACGTGGGCGCGCCAGCCGTCGGCGGTCTTTTCGGGCATCGGCATGGACAACCGCACCGGGTCGGTGATGGCCGGACCCAGGTCCGCCAGCGGGACGCCGTTGGCGAGGTGGGCGGCGACCGGGGCGAAGATATCGCGTCCGTGGAAGGTGCGGCTGACGTCCGGTAGGAAGTATTCCTCGTTCGTCATATGGACGATTTCAAGCCGCCAGCCTTTCTTTTCGGCGTTCTCGAGCATGGGCGTGAACAGGCCGTTATCCGGGCCGACGAAGGTATGCCCGCCGAGGCGCGCCGCGATCGGGCGGCGGGACGTGCCGACGCCGGGGTCGACGACAGCTACGTGGACGGTTCCCTCTGGGAAGAACGGATACGCGCGCCAGAGGGCGAACGCGCCTGCAAGCACGTTCTGCGGGGAAATTTCGTGGCTGATATCGGCAATCTGCGCTGCGGGGCAAATGCTCCAGATTACGCCTTTCAGCGTACCGACGAAGCCGTCTTTGGTACCGAAGTCAGTGGTGAGGGTCAGGATGGGCATGGGGGCAATCTTTTTAGCCTGGATAGTGGAGTTATGCTATAATTTTCTCATCCTATTTTAACCTATTACCGCCTATAGCCACTATTGATTTCGGTGATAGACCGCAAATGTACAGAACATGTTTAGCCGCCAAATAATCATCTGGGCAAACACCATCCCTAATAATTTAGAACCGGGATAAGCCCGAGTGTATCGGCCAAGAGCAAGGCTGCCACTCATAAACCCACTGCGACGATGATTAGAGATTTAAGGATCAAAGGCCAATTAACCACCCTCTCGATGAACGGAATCTTCGGGCATTTCCTGCACCTCGACAGAGAAACGCGTCAGTAGTAAGGTCCCAGAGCACGGAGGAACATGTCATGAGCACCCGCAACCGTTTTCCCATTGAGCACGTCATTGTTCTCATGCTCGAGAACCGCTCTTACGATCATATGCTGGGCTTCCTGCCCAACGGCCATGGACTGACGGGCGACGAATTCAATCTGGTCGATCCGTCAGTCCCAACTTCTGAGCGAGTTTTTGTGAGCAACAGGTCTGGCTACATAACTACAGTCGACCCTGCTCACGACTTTATCAGTGTCGAAAAGCAGTTGTTTGGCGAACCAGGGCACGTTGTAAACCCGGCGCCAATGAATGGCTTCGTCACCGTCCACATCGAAAAGGCAAAGGGCGATGTCGAGATGGGCAAGAAGATCATGGAATGCTTCGACCCGGGAAAGATCCCGGCGTTGACCACCCTGGCGCAGGAATTTTGCGTCTGCGATCGCTGGTTCTCTGCGGTTCCAGGCCCTACGTGGCTGAATCGCTTCTTCGCTCATTCGGCAACGTGTGACGGAATGATTGTTGACTCTGCAAAGCATAATTACAGGATGAAAACCATTTACGACACTCTAGCCGAAAATGGGTTGTCATGGAACATCTACTATGGTGACGTTCCTCAAAGCATCATCTTGCAGCATCACTGGCAGACGCTGGACCACTTTAAGCGATTCGAGAAATTCTACGCAGATTTGGAGAAGGGGAACCTGGCTACCTACTCCTTCATTGAGCCTCGCTACCTCAGCTTTCATGAGTGGAAAGCGACTGACCAACACCCACCGCACGATGTGAGGCTGGGCGAATACCTCATTGCCGAGGTCTACGACACCCTGCGCAATAGCCAGTTATGGGAGAAGAGCTTGCTCGTCGTGCTCTATGACGAACATGGAGGCTTTTTCGATCGAGTAGCACCGCCTGACTCGGTGCCAAGTCCGGATGGAAAAAAGTCTAAACATCCTCCCTTCGATTTCACACGCCTAGGGGTTCGCGTCCCGGCCATCCTTGTTTCGCCATTTGTGGAAAAGGGGCAAGTGGATTCAACCATCTATGAGCATTCTTCCCTTCCAGCCACAATCAAAACCTTGTTCAATCTTCCCGAAGGTCTAACGGCCAGAGATAAGGCGGCGAACACATTCGAGAAGAATCTCTCTCGAAACATTCCCCGCAGCGACACGCCGCTAACGCTTCCAGTACCTGGTGAACCCGAAGAAATCCGTCGTCATCGTGCACTGCTTCGCACTGACGCGCTGGAAAAATGGCGCCGGGGCGAGGTTGAGCAGGCAGAGATATCGCAGGAGCCTCTTTCCACCTTTCAGGAGGCGCTCGTAGGGCTCGCACATCGGCTTAATAAGAAGGCGCACGGAAAAGCACGCGCTGCCCAGATTCAGACGGAGCACGAAGCTGCTGTTCACATCTCCGAAAGCCTGGCCCATTTTCTGGAACGCTAAACTGGGAGAGTTGGTCACCAAGACCGTTGTACTTCATTAAAATTAAAGAGTTATGGGAAACAAAGTTGTCGTTGCCATGTCTGGAGGCGTAGACTCCTCCGTCGCTGCAGCCTTGCTCAAACAGCAAGGCTACGACGTTATCGGCATGATGATGCGCCTGTGGAGTGAAATCGGCAGGGAAGAGTCCAATCGCTGTTGCACGCCCGACTCGATGGCGCTGGCTCGCCGCGTGGCCGCCAGGCTCGACATCCCTTTCTACGTTGTTGATGCGAAAGAACTTTTCTATTCGACCGTTGTGCAATCCTTCCTGGATGGGTATGCTCAGGGTGTGACGCCCAATCCCTGCTTGATTTGCAACCGGCAGATCAAATGGGACTTCCTGCTCAACCATGCCCTTGCCCTCGGAGTGGATTATCTGGCGACCGGGCATTATGCGAAAAAGCAGGAGGCGGAGGATGGCAGATGGCAGCTTTTACGCTCGACCGACCGTTCGAAAGATCAGTCCTATGTGCTGCACGTTTTGACACAGGAGAAACTGGCGAAGGCGCTCTTCCCGGTGGGGAAGTATCCCAAACCAGAAATCCGCAAACTTGCCGAGACTTATTGCCTGCCCACCGCCGCCCGGTCGGATAGCCAGGATTTGTGTTTCCTGGCCGGGGAAGATTATCGAGAATTCCTGCGCCGCAACGCCCCGGAGATTGGCCGTCCCGGTCCCATCCTGACCCGCGACGGGAAAACCCTGGGCGAGCATCAGGGACTGGCCTTTTACACTATCGGCCAGCGCAAGGGACTGGGCGTTGCATCCCCGGTCCCGCTGTATGTGCTGGGGAAGGATGCTGCAACGAATACGCTCGTCGTCGGTGGCGAGGGGGAGTTGGGCTCGTGCGAATTGATCGCCAAAGATGTCAATTGGATTTCGGGGGAAGCGCCACAGGAATCATTTCGCGCGGAAGTTAAGACGCGCTATACGGCCAGGGAGGCATGGGCCGAGATCACGCCGCTCGACGATAACCAGCCGGGCAAGACCTTCCCCAGCCTCAGGGTCCGCTTTGACGCGCCTCAGCGGGACATTACACCCGGACAAGCCGCCGTCTTCTATGATGGCGATTTGGTCCTCGGCGGCGGGATGATTGAATAATCTGCGTATAGCCATTATATGATATACTTGCCATAATCGAGAGAAATATGACCCCTCCCGCTTTTGTTTTTGGAATTGTTCTTTCTACAGTATACGGCACCGCCTTCCACTTCTGGAAAGGTGGCAGCCTGAACCGGCTATTCCTTTACGTAATCCTTTCCTGGCTGGGGTTCTGGACCGGACACATTGTTGGCGGGGCACTCGGCTGGAGTTTCGCGGCTACCGGGCCGATCAATGCCGGGATGGCGACCTTTGGTAGTACAGTTTTTTTGTTTGTAGGAGAATGGTTGAGCCGGGTTGAAATTACGAAAAAGTAATTCATAAACCTTCTACTGCTTCTTGCATAAATACTTGAACTTTGAACGATCAAAATTCAGGTAAGTACAGCAATTATCGTTCACATCTTTGCGCAGTACCCTAAAATAAATTCCTCCCCGGTGTGGGGAGGAATTTTTGGGTTCAATTGAGAGATTACAGGGGTTTGACGTGAGCTGCCTGCAGGCCCTTGGGTCCTTGTTCGACTTCGAACTCGACCGCCTGGTTTTCCTGAAGGGTGCGGAACCCATCGGACTCTATGGCGCTATAGTGGACGAAAACGTCCGGGCCGCCTTCGCGTGCGAGGAAGCCGTAGCCCTTCGACGCATTGAACCATTTGACCGTACCGGTCACACGCTCTGCCATGATATTACTTCTCCTTACGTGAACAAAAAAAAGAATAGGATAGTGGTGTTCGGTATTCAGTGCGGTCGAGGTGCTGTAGCGATGTGTTTTTAAAAAACACCGACCCTTGTGGATTGCTCTTGGGCCGGCTCCCTGCGATTCCAGCACGAACACTAACCACCTACACGACACATTTTATCTGTCGGGTTGGAATTCGTCAAGACTTTCGTGATAAGATTAATTATAAATGCCAAAAGGACAGCCCCATGACTGCTCGAATAGAATCCTTCCTCTCTGCCCGTTTGCATCTCTCTCCTCAGCTTGTAGGAGACCGGATATATTTTGTCAGCAACCTTTCGGGACGCCTGAGCCTGTATGCCATGTACTACGGCGGATCGGTGCCTGAACCGCTCCTACCTCCACACATTGCCATGCAAAACCCGGACCTGGTCGGCGGATACTCGTTCTATGTCTTCCCGCTGCTCGACAAGAGCCTCGTCATGCTCGATCACGACGGGGACGAGAATTACCAGCCGATGTTCATCCCCATCGACGGCGGGTTCCCCGAGCCGGCCTTCGAGGGATTCTTCGAGAGCAATTACCGAGTCCACCTGACCGAGTGCGACCCCGAGAAGAACATTGTTTACTTCAGCGCTGAGCGCAGGGACAAGGGCATCAACGAAGCCTACCACGGCGACCTGCGGACGAACAAGCTCACCAAGTTGGATGAATCCGAGTGGGGTGCCTTCCCTTCCGGCCCAAATGAAGACCACAGTCGAATCATGCTTGGGGAAGGTTACTCGGCTGGTGACAGTGTCCTGTGGATGCTGGAGAACGGGAAGAAGAGTCTGTTGTTTGGCAAGCCGATGGAACAGCGTAAGGAAGGGGAAACGGTGTCACCCAACGGACTGGGGGCATCCGTCTGGACGCCGTCCGGGACCGGGGTGCTGGTGATGAGCGCCCTGTTCGACGATAAATACAGCCTGGGCGTGATTGACCTATCCAAACCGGGCGAGATCCAACCTGTCCAACTGGAGGGTATCCTGCACACCGGTGCAGGCGAGATGAATGGCCTCTCGCACCTGAAAGTGACGCATTACATCGTCGGCTTCAATATTGACGGTTGTTCGTGGGAGTATGAGGGCATCTACAACGAAGCCAAGCGCGTTATGACGCTCAAGTACGCCCTCGCAGGGGAGGGCGACCTCTCGGACGGCAAACTGGAAAGCATCTACTATGACAGGAAAGGCGAACGCTTCGTGCTGTCGTTTTCCACCGCTGTCAGCCCGACCCAGATTTACACCGTGGAAGGCAAAGACCGCGAGACCATCGTCATGCACACCGAGGAGCGCATCCTGGGTATCCCCGAAAACCATCTCTCGAAGGGTGAAGACGCCTCCTTTGTTTCCCGCGATGGCATGCGCGTCTCAGCTCGCCTATACCTGCCGGCCGAAAGACTCGATTACAAAGGTCCGCGCCCGCTGGTTTACTACATCCACGGCGGGCCGCAGAGCCAGGAGCGCCCCGACTTTGCCTGGTTCTCGATGCCGCTCATCCAGTTCCTGACCCTGCGCGGTTTCGCCGTCTTTGTACCGAACGTACGCGGCTCCAGCGGCTATGGCCTGAAATACATGAAACAGGTGGACCGCGACTGGGGCGGGCAGGACCGCCTCGACCATGCGCACGTGATGACGAAGGTCTTACCAAAAGACAAACGCCTGGACGTGAAGCGCGCCGCAATTGTGGGACGTTCCTACGGCGGTTACATGACCCTTACTCTGGCAGGTCGTCACCCTGGCCTGTGGTCTGCCGCGTGCGATATGTTCGGACCCTATGATCTGATCACCTTCTGCGAGCGTCTCCCCGAGACGTGGAAACCGTACTTCAAGATTGCCCTTGGCGACCCGGCGACCAGCGAAGGGTGCGCTTTTCTGACCGAGCGCTCACCCAAAACTTACCTGGACAACTTGTCCTGCCCGATGCTGGTCATCCAGGGGCGCAACGACCCACGCGTGGTGGCGAAGGAGTCCGAAGAGTTGGTGGCTGACTTGAAGAAGAAAGGCAAGAATATCCGACTGCTGGTCTTCGAGGATGAAGGCCATGATGTCTTGAAGTATGCCAACCGCGTCACCTGCTACAATGCCATCGCCGATTTCTTTGCGAAGTATTTGAAACCGTAAGGGCGACCTTTATGGTCGCCCTGGGCGGGGATGAACCCCTCCCCTACCATTGGAAAAATATGCCCTGGAATTTGAACACCACTCACGCCGCTGCCGGTGACCTGGCCCTCCTGGTCGGTCTGCGGCACAAACACTTTATCTTTCCCATCCTCCCGGGTGGGACGTACCACACCCACCGCGGCATCCTGTCCCACGATGAGTTGATCGGCAAGCCCTGGGGTACGCAAGTCTTCAGCCATCAGGGTGCGCCGTTTTTTATGTTGCAACCGTCACTGGCCGATCTGCTGGTTGACTTGAAACGCAGCACCCAGATTATGTATCCGAAGGACATCGGCTTCATCCTGACCAGCATGTCCATCGGACCGGGACAAACCGTCCTCGAAGCCGGGACCGGTTCCGGGTCTATGACGGTAGCGCTGGCTTACGCAGTCGGTCCACAAGGACGCGTTGTTACCTACGAGAAACGCCCGGAGTTCCAGAATCTGGCGCGCAAGAACTTGGAGCGCCTGGGGCTGGACTCGCGGGTGGAGTTCAAGCTGGGCGATATCGCCGACGGCATTACCGAGACAAATGTGGATGCCTGTTTCCTGGATGTACCCAACCCGTGGGATTACATCCAGCAGGTGCGCGCCGCGCTCAAGCCGGGTGGCTTTTTCTGTAACCTGGTACCGACCTTCAACCAGGTGGAGAGACTTCTCTACGTTTTGCGGCGGGAGCATTTTGCCTTCGTTGAAGTGTGTGAACTTCTGCTGCGCTACTATAAGCCGGAACCGACCCGCCTGCGTCCCACCGACCGGATGGTGGCGCACACCGGTTTCCTGACCTTCGGTCGGCGTATCGAACCTAGCAAAGATGAACGGGCGAAGGAATTGCTGGAGGAAGCAGGTGGGACTGTGGAAGAAGAGCAAGCAGAGAGACCCTAAATCAACTGAGTCACAGTCCCACCAGATGCTACGCCGAGCCCCAAGCGAAATACGAGTGAACCAGTCTTCGTTTCCGCTTCAGTGGAATTTGACCTTGAGTATGGGGATTCGTTCACAGACGGAGCCAGTTGCGTTGAAATCCGAAATCGTGGAAAATATACTCAGGAGCAACGATTTACCATCTGGAAAATAACCCAATGAGGGTTCATGTTCCGACGACGTGGTTTTGTACGACCTTTCGGTCGCCCCCATACCTGATATTCCTCCCGCTCTTCGGCGGGCTAACGAACTAATGGCGATTGGCAATTACCCCGGCGCAGCCCAGGCATTCGCAGAACTTGCCCGCGGTGCAGTCACCCGCAACGGCCCGCGGGCTCCCTTGCTTCTGCTCCAGGCGGGACGGATGCGCATCCTGGCGGGCCAGATTCCTTTGGGAATGACACATCTCCAGCAGGGACTGGGGCTTTTTGCGGCGCGCGGCCTGTGGCAGCAGTTCCGCAACTCCGGTCAGCGGGTAGTGACGGAACTGTCCCAGTGCGGCCTGACCGGGCAGGCCAAACAAATCGAGGCGACCCTGAAAACCAACCTGCCGGCAGGTTTCGTTCCAGGACCCGGAGCCGGGCTGGAAAAAACCAAACGTGTCCTGCCTACCAACTGTCCCGGCTGTGGCGGCCCGCTGCATGCCGATGAAGTCCAGTGGACGGACGAAATCACGGCAGAGTGTTCGTACTGCGGCAGCGCGGTACGCGCTGAGTAAACTACAAAGTTGTTCGAGTACCAAAACCCTGGCGATCATGCCCTCCAATCTGAAAGAAGCCACCATTGCGGAATGCCTGCGCCTTGCCTACCGGCAAGGAGTAGTCGCCTCCACCGACGGTTACGCCGAAATGTACGCAGGTGTGCAGTTGAAATGCGCCGCGGTGCTGATCCCGCTCGTCTGGTGGAAAGCCGAGTGGCATCTCGTCTATACCCGCCGTACCGAGACTGTCGAACATCACAAGGGACAGGTTTCCTTCCCCGGCGGCGGCTGCAACGCAGACGAGACCACTCCGGAGCAGACCGCCTTGCGCGAGGCCGAAGAAGAGATCGGGCTGAAATCGGGCGATGTTCGCCTGTTGGGGCGGTTGAACGAGGTGCTCACCATCACTCGTTACCGGGTCACTCCGGTGGTAGCAGTGATGCCATGGCCGTACGAGGTCCGGCCCGAACCAGCTGAAGTGGAACGTGTTTTTACCATTCCGCTGCTCTGGCTGTCCCAGCCTGAGAATTGGGAGGAGCATCCAGCCACGCCGGCGGGTGTGCCGCGCTCGTTCCTGGTAATTTCCTATCATCCCTATGATGGCGAAGTCCTGTGGGGAGCCAGTGCGAGGATGACCCACAATTTTCTATCGGTGTTGGGATTGCTAAAAAAATAGGGATACAGCTTCGCTGTGTCCCTAAAAAGTTACGGCTTTCGCATTGGCTGACGGATGACCGTGCGTAGTTTCTCCGGTGCTGTGCGGCGGGGATCACCCAGATAGATCTCGTGATGTTTCCCAAATCGGACGTGCCCGCTTTCTTCGATGAACTGGTGCAGGCGTACAATGGTCGGGCCTTCGTCCGCATATGACCCGAAATACATGATTTGCGTTGCCAGTCCTTCCTGGTAGCGCTCCAGGCGCAACCGCGACAGGACGGGCTGTCCCTTTTTCTTCGTGGCCTCGTTAACAGCTTGGGCGAACAACAGCGGCGTGACGATTTCCGGCTGCATGATCATCATCGTCCATTTCCAGTCATCTTTGTGCGCCAGACTGAACTTGCGCATGTCGTCCATCCACCAAAGTCCCTCAGAGGCCATGACCGGGAAATCCACCGCCAGTTCCTTTTTGATCTTGAACTTGAGCGTGTAAGCCGCCGTGTACAGGGCTTGCAGTGATTCGGCATATTCTGGAGAGTTGTTGGGGTCGCCGTGCCCGTCAATCATGATGAAGTTCATCGGTGGCACATCCACAACCGAGAAAGCCCTGGCAGACGGCTCGTAGAGATATTTCAGGGTTTTCTTCAGGTCAAGTTTTTCCATGCTGTCTCCGCGATTATGATACACCCTCCTGCCACAGGAGAGTCAAGGGAATAATAATGATCTTTGGGAATTCCCGTGATAGAGTGAAAGATATGGGGGTGTTGGGCGGGCTTCTCTTCGCCCGCCCAACACCCCCTATTTACCCCATCGCCACGGCGATTCCAAGAGAACCGGGAATAAAAAGTAGGGACGCAATGTAGTGCGTCCCTACCGGTATTTCTAACCCGGCGTAGATTATTTCTTCTCTTCGCCTTCTTCTTCTTCCTTCTTGCCCTTCTCGATGACTTCGGGTTCGGTGCCCTCTTCAACTACGGCGGCCTCTGGAGTGACGACTTCCTCGACCTCTTCCTTGGCCGGAGCTGTTGCCAGGACGATCATCTCATCGGGCGTATCCAGTACCTGTACTTTGTCCGAAAGGACGATATCGCGCACATGAATACCATCGCCAATTTTGATGAGGGTGGAAATATCCACAACGATGCTCTCCGGCAGGTCCTGCGGGAAAGCCTCGACCTCGAGTTCGCTCAAACCGTTGATCAGCATGGCGTTGAAGTCCTTGACGGCGGGCGAGTCGCCGGTCAGTACGATGCCGACGTTGGCGTGGATCTTCTCGGTCTGTGAAACGACCATGAAGTCCACATGGATGAGCGTACGCTTGATATGGTTCTGCTGTTTCTCGCGCACCAGAGATGGATATTCCTTGCCTTCCAGGGCAACCGTGATCAGGCTGGAGGACGACAACCGTCCCAGTACCCGCCCGGCCTCGCGACCTTCCAATGAAATACTGATTGGTTCCACTTTGTGCCCGTAAATAACGGCTGGCAGCAGCCCACTGCGGCGCAGGGCGCGCACTTGTCGTCCGGTCGCGGTACGGGGCGTTGCTTTTAAAACGACTTTCTCCATCTTTACCTTCCTTGAGCGCCTCTCACCCCTTGTTTGTAGTAACGGCTTTAGCCATTCTAAAAGTGACTGAAGTCGCTGCCACCACCAGGGATTACCTTCGCTCTCGCATGAATTTTTCCGACCTGTGCCGGAAGCGGGCGGAATTATACACGCCCTGCCATGATTTGACAAGCAGACGCTTGTCTTCATCACGGTTATAATTCACACATGCGTAAATACCTCTACTTTACCGTCTTCGTCTCTGGCATGACTACGATGGCTGCCGAGTTTGGCGCATCACGCCTGCTGGGCAATATCTTCGGGACCAGCAATCCGGTCTGGGCAGTGATTATCGGACTGATCCTGGTCTACCTGACCGCGGGTTACTTCCTCGGCGGGCGCTGGGCGGACCGGTCACCACATCCAAAAACGATGTATGTCATCCTGGCTTGGGGCGCATTTACGCTCGGCATTGTGCCGTATATTGCCAGCCCGGTGTTGCGACTGGCAGCGAATGCCTTTGACAGCTTACAGATTGGCATCCTGACAGGGGCGTTTGCCGGCGTTCTGGTGCTGTTCACGGTCCCGGTGACGCTGTTCGGGATGATTTCGCCGTTCGCCATTCGGCTTACGATGAACGACACTGGCAAAGCCGGGAATGTTTCCGGGACCATTTACGGTATCTCGACGATCGGGTCGTTCATCGGGACATTCCTGCCAACCCTGCTCCTGATCCCCACAATCGGCACTACCCGGACCTTTCTCGTTTTCAGCCTGGTCCTGCTCTTTGTTGCGCTGGTAGGCCTGGGTTTGAGCGCAGGGCGGCGGGCTGTCTTCCCGTATCCGTTGATGGTAATTGCTCTGGCATTGCTGGCATTATTTGGTGGCGGGGGTGGCATTAAAAGGTCCAGCGGACAGATTTACGAGACCGAGTCGGCCTATAACTATATCCAGGTGGTTGAGTTCAACGGGACGCGTTACCTGCGGCTGAACGAGGGCCAAGGCATCCATTCGGAGTACAACCCGCAGACGCTGGAATATGGCGGACCCTGGCAGCAGTTTCTGGTGGGGCCGTTTTTCTACGCCGACCGCCAGCCGGAGGATATGCGCCGTATCGCCATTGTCGGTCTGGCCGCCGGGACGACCGCCCGGCAGGCTGCGGCGGTCTTCCCGAACGTGGTCATTGACGGTTTCGAGATTGACCCGAAGATTGTGGATGTAGGGCGGAGATATTTCGATATGAATATGCCCAACTTGAATGTCATTATTCAGGATGGGCGTTGGGGGCTGGCGAGCAGCCCGGAGAAGTATGACTTGATTTGCGTGGACGCTTACCGCCCGCCGTATATCCCGCCGCACCTGACCACGCAAGAGTTCTTCCAGATTGCTGTCGACCACCTCAACCCGGATGGGGCGCTGGTCATCAATGTGGGCCGCGCTCCCGGCGATCGGCGTCTGATTGATTGGTTGGCGACGACATTGGGAACGATTTTCTCATCGATTTACGTGATGGATATTCCCAATACC
>Ga0209746_1000111_pt1 | contig 42394 bp, 35 predicted proteins | sample BarGraNGADG00211_3_FD_184496 | JGI IMG/M metagenome (GOLD analysis project Ga0209746, IMG submission 184496) | Arctic peat soil microbial communities from Barrow, Alaska - Barrow Graham LP Ref core NGADG0011-211 (SPAdes) (version 2) | ecosystem: Environmental > Terrestrial > Soil > Wetlands >... | reverse complement strand
CGGGAGGAGCGCCGGGATCGCGCGGCTCCGGACGTTGGCGCACCCAGTCATCGTAGCCGCCGGCGTACTCGCCCACTCTCCCGCCCTCCTCCAGAGCCAGAGTGCTGGTGACCACATTGTTCAAAAGCTCGCGGTCATGGCTGACCAACAAGAGCGTGCCTTCGTAGTCCAGCAGCAGATCTTCCAGAAGCTCCAGTGTCTCCAGGTCCAGGTCATTAGTCGGCTCATCCATAACTAGCAGGTTGGACGGGCGGGCAAACAAACGCGCCAGCAATAGACGGTTGCGTTCGCCGCCAGACAGGGTGCCGGCGTAGACTCGGGCACGGTCCGGCGAAAACAGGAAATCCTGCAGATAGCCGATCAGATGCCGGCGCCTGCCGTTGACCGTGACGTACTCCGCCCCGTCGGCCACATTGTCGAGCACCGTGCGGTCTTCCTCGATCTGGGCGCGCAACTGATCGAAATAGGCGATCTCCAGGTTCGACCCTCGGCGCACGGTTCCGGCCTGCGGAGGCAACTCCCCCAGCAGCAGGCGCAATAAGGTGGTCTTGCCGGACCCGTTGGGACCGACGATGCCCAGCTTATCGCCACGCATGATGGTCGTGGAGAAGTCGCGCACCACCGGGCGATCGCCATAGCTGTAGGTGATCCCGGTCGCCCGCATCACCAGCTTGCCTGAGCGCTCGGCTTCCTGAACCTGGATGCGCAGCGGACCGGGTTGTTCTCGGCGCTCGCGGCGCTGCAGGCGCAGGCGCTCCAGTGCCCGCACCCGACCCTCGTTGCGCGTCCGGCGCGCTTCGATGCCCTGCCGGATCCACGCTTCTTCCTGGGCCAGCTTCTTGTCGAACTGGACCGTCTGGGTCGCCTCGGTTTCCAGAACAGCCTCTTTGCGGGCGGCAAAAGTGTCGTAATCGCACGACCAGTCGATAAGCCGCCCGCGATCGATCTCGATGATACGCGTCGCCAGTTTGCGCAGGAAGGTACGGTCGTGAGTGACGAAGACGAGCGTGCCGCCATAGCGCAAGAGGTAGTCTTCGAGCCAGGCAATGGCGTCGATATCCAGGTGGTTGGTGGGCTCGTCCAGCAACACGATGTCCGGATCACGGACCAGGCCGCGCGCAAGAAGAATGCGCCGCTTGAGCCCGGCGGACTGCGATTCGAAATCGCCGGTCGGATCAAGCTGCATGCGGATGAGGATCGTATCCAGCAGGACCCGGCGCCGCCATTGTTCGTCCTCGGCCGAGTCGCCAGAGATGGGCGACAACGCCTCGAGGCCACTCCCGACGACCTCATATACTGTGCCCTGCAGTCCTTGCGGCACCTCCTGCACCAGGTAGGCCACGCGCAACCCTTGCTGGCGCACGACAGTGCCCTCGTCCGGTTGCAAATCCCCGGCGATGATCTTGAGCAAGGTCGATTTGCCCACGCCGTTGCGGCCCAGCAGTCCCAGGCGCTCGCCCCGCTCGATCTGTAGATTGATACCCTCCAGGACAAGAGAGCCGCCGAAGCCGATGCTCACGTCCCGCATGCTTAGCAATGCCATTACGCCATCCTCGTGCCCGCCCCTCGCTGAGTCGTCGGGGCATAAAGGCCATTGTATCACGGTCGTGGTAAAATGTGAGGGAATGTTTCGGATCTCCGTATGCAACGAGGAGGTGCGCATGAATACCGCTGATCTCTGGCTCTTGGCCTGGGAGGCCTTGCAGGCTTTAGGGGCCCACTACGGCCCGGCAATCGACCATGCCGCCGAAGGCATTGGCATTCCCCTCGGTGAGTGGTACGGGTGGTTGATGGCCGCTCGCATCTTCGAGCCCTACCCGGTCTCGGCGGCGCGACTGCAGATGCGGGCGGCGTACATCGCCCCGGCCCGCTTTGACGAAAGTCTGGCGAAGGGCGTGCAGTTGGGCCTGCTGGAACCGGCGGGCGGGACCAAGCGCGGCGAGTACCACCTGACCGAGCGGGGCCACCGGGCCATCCGGCGCCTGATCGATACCGCCTACGCGGCGATGAGTACCCTTCATCCCCTGCCAGACGCCGACCTGGAGCGGCTGGACGCCCTGCTGTATCGACTGGTGCGGGCCAGCCTCGCTGCGCCGGAGCCACCCGGCAAATGGTGCCTGCGCATTGCGCGCCACTATGATCCAGGCGAGAGCGCAGCGGTAATGGTCCGGCTGGATCAGTACCTCAGCGACCTGGATGCATACCGCGACGACGCTAATCTGGAGGCCTGGCAACCGTGCGGGGTCAGCGGGCAAGCCTGGGAGGCCTTTACTACGCTCTGGCGCCATGGCCCGCTTACGCTCGACCAGTTGGGGAGCCGGCTGCGACGGCGCGGGCATACACAGGAAACCTATGCCCTGGCCTTGGACGAGCTGGCCGTTCGGGGTTGGATCGCCCGGGATGGCGATGCCTATCAACTGACGGACGAGGGCCGGTCGCAGCGCGAGGCAGCCGAAGCCACAACTGACCGCTACTTCTACGCGCCGTGGACGTGTCTCAACGCGAGCGAAACGGCCGAATTGAGCGACCTGCTAGTGCGGGTACGAGAAGGGCTGGCCGAAGCGCTGCCGGAAGGACAAGGAGCATGAGAAACACTGCCAAGGAGCGCATGTTAGCCGGCAAGCCGGCCATCGGCGTGGTTGCCGGGCTCGGCTCGCCAGTGGCGGCAGGGCTGCTGGCCGGAGCGGGGTTCGACTTCGTAAAAGTGGATAACCAGCACGGCGACTGGGACGACGCCAGTTCATTGGCCGCGTTCCGCAGCATTTGCCTGGCGGGCTGCGTGCCGATGGCCCGAGTCCGCCAGAACGACTTTTATGCCATCGGCCGGCTGCTGGACAGGGGCGCGCTGGGCATCTCGGTGCCGATGGTCGAATCGGCCGACGAGGCAGGCGCGGCCGCGCGCGCGATGCGCTACCCGCCGGCCGGCCGGCGTTCGTCAGCCGGCGTGCTGATGAGCCATTATGGCGCCAGCTACGACCAGTGGATCAACGACGAAGTGTTCCTGGCCGTGCAGATCGAGGCCGTCTGCGCCGCCACACGTGCCGAGGAGATCCTGGCCGTGGACGGTGTTGACGGCTGCTGGATCGGGCCTAATGACCTGGCACGCAGCATGGGGGTCAATCTCAATAGCCCCGCCGGTGCGGCCGAGCACGAGGCCGCGATTATGAGCGTGCTGCAGGCATGCCGGACGACCGGCAAAATCCCGGGCATACACACGTTCAACCTGGCCGATGCCTGCCGCTGGTTAGAGCGGGGCTTCCTGTTCGTTACGGTAGGCGGCGACGGCGGTCTGCTGGAGGAGGGCGCGAGAGGGGTGCTGCACGGCCTGGGCCGCTGACGCGCAGCGCGACCGTCACCCGGCAACCCAATCCATGATGACCTTACCGGAATTTCCGGAGCGCATCACCTCAAATGCTTCCCGGTACTCCGTGTAGTGAAACTTGTGGGTGATGACCGGAGTGATGTCAAGCCCGCTCTGAATCATCGACTGCATCAGGTACCAGGTCTCGTACATCTCACGTCCATAGATCCCCTTGATCGTGAGCATGTTGAAGATCACGGTGTTCCAGTCGATGGCCAGCTCCTGGGTGGGAATGCCGAGCAGGGCAATGCGGCCGCCGTGCCCCATGTTGGCGAGCATATCGCGGAAGGCCGCGCCACTGCCCGACATTTCCAGGCCAACATCAAAACCCTCCTTCATGCCCAGGTCTTGCTGCACCTGGGCAATGCTCTTCTCGCGCACGTCGAGCGCCACCGTCGCGCCCATCTTCCTGGCCAGGTCGAGCCGATACGGATTCAAGTCGGTGGTCACGATGTAGCGCGCCCCGGCGTGGCGCGCGATCGCGGTCGCCATCACCCCAATGGGACCGGCGCCGGTGATCAGCACATCTTCCCCTAACACCTCAAATATAAGGGCCGTATGGGTGGCGTTGCCGAACGGATCGAAAATGCTCAACAGGTCCATGGGGATGCGCGGGTCCGCGTGCCAGACGTTGGTGACCGGAATAGAGAGATACTCAGCGAAAGCACCAGGGCGATTGACGCCCACGCCCTTAGTATCTTTGCAGAGATGACGGCGCCCGGCAAGGCAGTTGCGGCAGCGACCGCAGACGACGTGGCCCTCTCCTGAAACGATGTCGCCGATCGCCAGGTCGTGCACATTACTGCCCATCGCGGCGATCGTGCCCACAAACTCATGCCCGATGACCATCGGGACGGGGATGGTCTTTTGCGACCAGGCGTCCCAGTTCCAGATGTGTACATCGGTGCCGCAGATGGCTGTCTTGTGTACTTTGATCAGCACGTCGTTGATGCCGTACTCGGGAACAGGAACGTCCTCCAGCCACAGGCCGGGTTCGCGATAGCGCTTTACCAGAGCTTTCATTGAGTTCGCCATAAGCTTGGCAATGTCTCCTTTCGGTGACGGCTCAGGAACATCTTTGTCCCGAACATCATACCATTGTTTGCCCGAAGGAGGCTACTGTCCAGAGTCCGGGCACCTCCAGATCACGCGGCATGCCGCTTCTTTAAGGAACAACCGATAACCCTTCGTGATACAATGATAGCCTGGCCAGAGGAGGTAGAAATGGCGGGCTTTCGTGATCAGGTTATCGTCATTACCGGGGCATCCAGCGGCATCGGGCGAGCCCTGGCCTTGCAGTTAGCCGGCCAGGGGACACGGCTAGCGCTGGCGGCGCGCCGGGCCGGATCGCTGGAAGCGGTCGCGCAAGAATGCCGGCAGGCGGGCGCCCGCGCGGTCGCCGTCCCGACCGACGTGAGCCGGCAGGAGCAGTGCCGCGCGCTTGTCGAACGGACAGTTTCTCACTACGGACGAATCGACATGCTGATCAACGACGCCGGCGTATCGGGTCCTTCGCTGGCCTTTGCGGAGATGAAAGATCTGGCGCTACTCGAGGAGAGTCTGCGCATCAACTGCCTGGGCGCGGCGTATTGCACTTACTATGCTCTGCCTTACCTGAAGCAGAGCCGGGGACGGATTGTCGGCGTGTCGAGCCTGGCCGGGCGATCAGGTATCCCTAACCGCAGCGCCTATTCGGCCAGCAAGCATGCCATGACAGGCTTTTTCGACTCGCTGCGCATCGAGCTGGCGGACACAGGCGTCAGTGTAACCATGATCTATCCCGACTACGTGGCAGACAAGGACGCGGAAGTGCCGCGCGGCACCTTAACGTATGACAAAGCGGCGAGCATGATTCTCGCCGCCGCCGCGGCGCGCAAGCGAGACCTGATAACATCAGGGCGCGGGAAGCTGGCAATCTGGATCAAGCTCTTCGCCCCCGACGTGCTGGACCGTTTTACCAGACAGGCTGCCAGCAAATACGAGTAATCCGCGCTTCGCCGTATCCCTGCCGGGGAAGCCGGGCACCGCGCGGGGATGTCTGCTCACACTTGGGATGCCAGAGCGCTGTCGATAAACGCCTGCCAGGTATCGTTGGGCTGCCAGAGCGCCTCCAGGTCGGGCAGCGCATCCTCCAGGCACCAGCGCAGGCGGAGCACGCGGTAAAGCAGCACGAAACTGGATACCCGGAAATTGGCCGCGCAATGAACGTAGATCCGCTGCCCGGCGTGACGGTCCATCGTGGCAAAAAACGCATCAAGGTCGGCGCGGGTAGGTCGCTGCCAGATGACCGGTATGTGCTCGTAGACCATTCCCAGGCTCTCTACCGTGCGCCGCTCGTCTGGCAGCGAGTACTCGTCGTAGTGAAGCGCCAGATTGATGGCCACTTCGAAGCCCGCTTGGGCCACCCTGGTCAGTTCCTCTTCGCTTGGCTGACCGCTGGTGGCAAGACTATCGGACAAGCGGTGATAGTTGTAGATAGCACTCAGCTCAGTCTCCTCATTCACCCGTGTCCTCCACATACATCTGTTCGGCTCAACACGCTGATCATACATCAACCTTGGCTGTGCGCAACACCTCTGTGAGCGCAGACTATGCCGAACTCTTGGGTATGCCCCGTATTGCCTCACTGCCTTAACGGCGTTATAATCGCACACGCTTTGATAGGTGATCTTTTACGTTGGCACAGTATGGAGCGCAATCATCATCGACGAAAGGAAGAGCCGCTAAGCGGAGGCCAGTGACAAACAGCAAAGCCTTGATCGAGCACGCGCCGGCCGAGCCGGAAAGCATCGCCGGCCGCAGGCGCGACGACCGCCGGTTGGCGCTGGTACTATACGTTCTCACCGTGCTGCTCTACTGGTCGGCGCTCTACTTCTATGTGCCTACCCTGCCCATGTACGTGCACAGCAAGATCGGTGATCTGGTCGTCGTCGGCGCGGTGCTTTCCATGTACGGTCTGTGGCAGGCGCTCGCCCGCTTGCCGGTCGGCATGGCGGCCGATCGAGTCGGCCGGCGCAAGCCTTTCATCTTGCTCGGCCCCACTTTGGCTCTATTGGGCGCCTGGGTGATGGGCCATGCATCCGGCTCGGCGGGACTGTTCGTCGGCCGTGGCATCACTGGGCTCGCCGCGGCGGCATGGGTGCCCATGGTAGCGGCCTTCAACGCCCTGTTCCCGCCCAAGGATGTGGTGCGGGCGAGCGCACTGATCTCGCTGGTCAGTTCCCTAGGCTGCATCATCGGTACCAGCCTGAACGGCCGCTTGAACGAGATCGGGGGTTACGGTTTAGCCTTTGCGCTGGCGGCGGGGATGGGCGGCGCCGCGCTCGTCATTGGACTGGTTCTACCCGAGCCGCCGCTCACCGGCCAGAGACCGTCGGCCAGAGACCTGGCGCGTGTGGTCATGCGGCGCGTGGTCTGGCTGCCGTCGCTGCTGAGCGGTGTCTCGCATTACGTGCTATTCACCGCCACTTACGGTTTTCTGCCGATCTTGGGCCAGCGCCTGGGGCTGGGAGATGTGGCGCAGGGGCTGCTCGTGAGCCTAAATCTGGTCTCGCAAGCTGCAGGCAACCTCGGGGTGGCGGCATTGGGCAGACGAATTAGCTCGCGGCGCCTGGCTTACGGTAGCTTCGGTCTGCTGGCCCTGGGCGCGGCCCTGGCTGCCGTTGCCCAGGGCCCGGGGCTGATCCTCGCCGCGCAGCTTTGCATTGGCCTGGGCCAGGGCACCAGTTATCCGGTGTTGATGGGCCTGAGCATGCGTCACGTTGGCCAGGGCGAGCGCACGGCTGCGGTAGGCGCGTTCCAGGCGCTCTACGGCATAGGGATGTTTGCCGGCCCGGCAGTCAACGGGCTGGTAGCCAGCGCCGTCGGCATCCAGCCCATGTTCGGTATCACGGCGCTGCTCTGCCTGGCGTTGGGTTGGCTGGGAACCGGCAAACTGCGGGAGTGAGCGCAAAAAACCTCCCGGTGTCTGCGAAATCCGGGACGTCTCAGGCGCTGGTTTAGACGGAGATCAGCCCTCTGGCGGCGGACCGGCTATCTGCAGCCGGTTGCCGTCGGGATCGTAGAAGTTGGCCCAGGTCACCATGCCCGGCACGGGGACCGGGTCGTCACAGCGCACGCCGCGCCTGCGCAGTTCAGCGATTGCCTGGACCGCATCCTCCACCGAGAAAATGGCAAGGCCTCCGCCCTCCCTCGATGGCAACGGGCCTGGCCCGGGCCAGGGCATGATGGCCAGATGCGCTCCTTCTTTATCGCCGAACTCCATCCAGCCTACTTCATCGCTCATGAAGCCGAGCACCGGAAGACCCAATGTCTCGCTGTAGAAACGTTTGGCCCGCTGCCAGTCGGATACGATGTATGAGATACCGTAAAGCTGTTTCAGCAATCCGTCCATCGGCCTGCACCCCCTCTTGATAGTTATGAGTTTGTGTCATTCTTGCACGGTACGGGTAGAGATATTCTAGCAGTTTCGGGGCGCTTGTCAAATCAACCCCCAGGGGCCGGCGCACGAGGGCAAACGCACTTCTGGTCGGGCGAACGCCGGACGTAGAAACACGACTCGTGGCTTGTCGCATGAGAGCTAAGGTTGTATCATTACAGGCGTCCGAGCCGCTTTTTCGTTTGGCCCGGTACGTTGTCAACACAGAGAAAGGTCTCAGTCATGAAGATAACCATTGAACCCGCAGGGCCGGGTGACCCCAAGTCTCTGCCCGCAAACCTGGGCTTCGGCAAGTATTTTGCGAACCTTATGTTCAGCCAGCGCTATTCGGCCGGGGAAGGCTGGCACGACGCCCGCATCGGGCCATACGGGCCGCTGTCGCTCGACCCCGCCACGGTCGTCTTGCACTATGCCCAGGAGATCTTCGAGGGGCTTAAGGCCTACCGGCGGCCAGACGGCAAGATTAACCTGTTCCGTCCCTGGGAGAACGCCCTGCGTTTCAATCGCTCGGCCGAGCGCATGGCCATGGCTACCTTGGATCCGGAGGACCATGTGCAGGCGATCGTCGAACTGGTCAGCCTGGTGCAAAAATGGGTCCCGACGCAAGAAAGCGCTTCCCTCTATATCCGCCCAACGATGATCGGCACGGACGTCGGCCTGGGCGTCCATGCGAGCCAGAGCTATTTGCATTACATCATCGCAGGCCCGGCCGGACCCTATTTCTCCACGGGCTTTAACCCGGTGGCGGTCTACGTTTGCAGCGACCAGGTGCGCGCGGTGCGCGGAGGCACCGGCGAGGCCAAAACCGGAGGCAACTACGCGGCCAGCCTTTTCGTGGCCGAGAAGGTCAAGGCGCGCGGTTACCAGCAGGTCCTCTGGCTGGACGCCACCGAGCGGCGTTACGTGGAGGAGGTGGGCGCGATGAATATCGCCTTCGTCTACGACGGGACGCACGTCGCCACCACTGCGCTCTCGGGCAGCATCCTGGCCGGGATCACCCGCAACTCAGTGCTGAAGCTGGCTCCGGACCTGGGCTATACCGTGAGCGAAGAGCGGCTGGACATACAGAAGGTGCTGGCCGATATTCGCGCAGGCCGCATCACAGAGGCTTTCGGCCTGGGCACTGCGGCAGTCATCGCGCCGTTGGGCACGCTCGGCACCGAGAACGAGACCTACACCATCAACGACGAGCCGGGACCGGTAGCTCGGCGTTTGTACCGGACCCTGACCGACATCCAATACGGCCGTATACCGGATCCCTATGGCTGGACGTATACCATCAACTCGAAAAACTAGTCCGCTTACCCAATTTATGAACCGGTCCCATCTGTGGAAGCGCAAGATAGGACCGGTTCGTAATCTCTGTGCTGGTTGCGGTTATTGCACGTTGAAGTGCGGCGACAGGACTTCGCAGGCCGCCTTGCGCGCCGTCTCCGCGACCTTGAGCGGTTCCCATCCCCAGTATTCGGGGCGGAACAACTCGATCGAGCACGCACCGTCATAACCGATGCCGCTCAGGTGGGAGCAGATCTCGTTCAGAGGCACGACGCCCAGGCCCGGCATCAGGCGGATCGCGTCGCTGATCGACTCCTTCGGGCTGTCCTCCAGGTCGTCCAAATGGAACGCAAAGATGCGCGTCGGATCCAGGCCGTCGAGTTCCTTCATCAGGCCGCCGCCGCCGAAGAAATGGGCGCAGTCCACCACGATGCCAACATTATTCTTGCCGGCTGCCTGGACGATTTCCCAGGCGGCGCGCGGGGTGCGGACGGTGCACCAGCCGAAGCCCAGGAATTCAAAGGCCAGCTTTACGCCGTGAGGCGCCGCGATATCGGCCAGGTCACGGAGGACCGTGACGAACTCGGCCACAACGTCGGACCAGGGCATGTTTCGGTCCGGGGTGGGGCTCGGCACCACCACCACCGTCGGGCACTTCACTGCCTCGGCGATCGCGCACAGTTCCTTGCAGCGCTCGCGCACCAGGCGATATTCGTCGCCGCGGAACGCGATGAATTCGATGGAGTTGATGCTCATCGGGGCAATCCCGTTATCATCGAGCAACGCCTTCAAATCGGCGAGCGAGTGCCCGCTGAGGTAACGGTCGATCTTGGCTGCCCAGAGCTCCAACGCCCGGTAGCCGGCCTGCTTCGAGACGGCGATATCCGTTTCGAGGTCGCTGGTCATGGTGGTCGCGCCGTGGAATCCCAGCAACATTGTTTCCTCCTTCAAAAGTATAAATTTACCGTTAGGTGCCGATTTTGAGCCTATCGCTGAGACACCGGGCTAGAACCGGACGATCTTCCTCTCCCTGTAGGCCTCTGTTGCTGGAAAGGCGATTCGGGTCGCGAGGGTGCCATCCTCGACCTTGACTTCTGGCTGTCTCTCCTCCCTGATGCAGCGCACAAACTCGTGGAGTTCGTTCAGGTATGCGTCCTCAAACCTCTCGAAGAAGCCGCCGACGCACTCCTGCATCACGCCGCCGGCGCCGTAGACCTGCACGAGGTTCTTCTGGGGCACGGGGCTGATCCGCAGCGCGCCCTTACTGCCGATGATTTCGGTTTCGATATGGTAGCCGTGGGCCGCGGTCCGGCCCGCGTAGAGCAGCGCCATGCCGCCGTTGCGATACTGCAGCATGGCACAGGCATTGTCGCAGTCACCGAACTCGGCGAATTCGGAGTGAACGAAGCTGCCGCCGATGGCATAGACGCTGTCAGGCTGGCCGCCCAGGAACCAGTTGGCCAGGTCTATGTCGTGTATGGCGATGTCCAGAAAGATGCCGCCGCTGGTCGGCGCGAAGCGGATAGCGCCCTCGATCAGGGCCTCCGGGTCGAGCCCGTAGGCCCGCACCAGGAAGGGCGTGCCGATCTTGCCCGCATCGATTTGCTGCTTGGCGTAGGCGTAGGACTCGTCATATCTGCGCATGAAGCCGAGCATGAAGACCTGGTTCGGATGCTGAGCAACGACCAGTTCCACGTGCTCGCACTCCGGGACATTTACGCCGAGGGGCTTTTCGCTGAAAACGTGGAAGCCGGCTCCGAGCGCAGCTTCGATCTGCCGGCAGTGCAGGTCCGAAGGGGTGCTGATAAAGATCGCATCCAGACTCTGGTCTGTCAGCAGCGCGGCGTAATCGGTATAAGCCGTGGCGCGCGGGAAATCGATCGCCGCCCGCTCCAGTTCCCGCCCGGTCACGCTGCACACGGCAACCAGCTCGGCGCCGGGCGTCTTGAAGGCAATGTTCTCCGCGTGCCTATAGCCCAGGCGCCCCAGTCCGGCGATGCCGATCCTGATGTTATTCACCGATCTATCTCCTCTGCCGCAGGATCCTCGTCAGCCGATCTCGCTCAACTTGACAGGGCGGCCCTCTCGGTACGACTTCTCAGCGGCCAGCCCCATAACGACGGGAACGCGCGCATCGCGGCCGGTGACGGGCACGGGCTTGTCGTTAGCGACTGCGTCGATAAACGCGGCCACCTCGGTGGCAAAGCTCTCGGTGTAGCGGTCCATGAAGAAATTCAGCGGCAGGTCGCGGCGGACACTGCTGCCGTCGCTGATGGTCGCGGCGTTCGGGTAGTTGTTCGATGTGGCGATGCTGCCCTTGCTGCCGAGGACTTCCACGCGCTGGTCGTAGCCGTAGGAGGCGCGGCGGCAGTTGTCGATCGTGCCGATGACGCCGTTGGCAAACTTCAGCATGATGACCGCCGTATCCACGTCGCCCGCCTCGCCGATCGCCGGGTCAACCGTGATGCCGGCCAGGGTATACACTTCCTCGACATCGGCGCCGATCAGGAAGCGCGCCATGTCGAAATCGTGGATGGTCATGTCCAGGAACATGCCACCGGAAACCTTGACGTATGAAACGGGCGGCGGGGCCGGGTCGCGGCTGATGATGTGCAACAGGGCGGGTTTGCCAATTTCGCCGCTCTCGATAGCGAGGCGCACGCGGTAAAAGTTCGAGTCAAAGCGGCGATTGAACCCAACCTGCAGCTTGACGCCAGCCCTATCGACCGCCTCGAGCGCGCAGTCGATGTCCTTCAGGTTCAGCGCGATGGGCTTCTCGCAGAAAATGTGCTTGCCCGCCCGGGCGGCTTCTTCCGCGAACTGCGCGTGGGTATTGGTCGCGGAGCAGATAAAGACCGCCTGGATGTCCGGATTCTCGAGCACATCGCGGTAGTTGCCCGTCGCAACCGGGATACTCAATTGGGCGGCCAGTTGCCCCGCCGCAGGGGCGTTGAGGTCCGCGACCGCCTGGATCTTGGCGCTGGGGATACGGTATGCCAGAGTTTGCGCATGGACCTTGCCGATGCGCCCGGCGCCGATGATACCGACGTTTACGATGCCAGCCATATTCTTTCTCTTCTGATCAGAGCCCGATGCTCTTGAGATACTCGCGGTTGCGCCGCGCGGCCTCTTTCGGGGCCCCCATACCGGGCAATACGTCCTGCTCGACGATGCCCCAGCCCTCGTAGCCGCGCTCCTTCAGCCAGGCGGCAACGGCCGGGAAGTCGATGCCGCCCTTGCCAAGCTCGCAGAACACACCGTTGCGCAGAGACTCGAAGTAGTCCCAGCCCTCGGCCCGAGAACGAGCGGCGATGTCGGGCTGGCAGTCCTTGAAGTGGATGTACCAGATGCGATCGGCAAAGCGGTTGAGCCCATCGACCACGGCCGCGCAATCGCCCGCGGCGAAGGCGTAGTGGCCGGTGTCGAAAACCAGGCCCAACACCTGCGGGTCCGTCATCTTGAGCAGCCGTTCAATCTCGTCGGGCGTCTCAGCATAGCCGCCGCAGTGGTGGTGGAAGACGGTCCGCAGCCCGGTCTCAGCGTAGACTGCACGCGCCACGCGCTCGGCGCCGGCCGCGAACACTTTCCACTCCTCGCCGCTCAGCCCCATCTCGGGGGTCACGCGGCCCGCGTTGCGGGTCCGGACGCGATCGCTGCCGTTGTTGTCGGCGAGTACGAGGTAGGGCAGGTAGCCCGTCGTCCGGTCCGCGGTCGCGCGCAGCAGCCGCGCCACCTTCAGGGCAGCCTCGACGCCGGGTTCGTGGCACGCCGGGTCCTTGAGCTGCACGGGGACAAAGGCGCCGAGCATGGTCAGGCCGGTCTGCGTGAGCTCCGCGGCCAGCCTGTCCGGATCGGTCGGCATGAAGTCCCAATCACCGAGCTCGGTTCCCACATACCCGGTCTCCACCATCTCGTTCAACACCTGGACGTAACCGGCGGCCTCGCCTTCCAGGTCGAACTCCAGCACCCCCCAGCTACAGGGCGCATTGCCGATACGAATCATATGACCCCTCCTACACAGACTACCTTGTCCGTTAGTTCGAAGCCGGCATTGAGATCATGCCATCCCACGAGTTTAGCACCCGGCCCGCCCGCGCCTCTTCCTCGGAGAACCAGTGGGCGGTGACGCTCTTTAGTTCCGTGAAGAAGCGCACGCCATCCGTGCCCATGGTGTGCAGGTCGCTGAAGAACGAATTCTTATGCCCCGTGAAGCCGAAGATGCCGAGCGGGACGGGGATGCCGACGTTGATGCCGACCATACCACCGTGCGTCCGCTTGGCGAACTCGCGGGCATAGTAGCCGCTCTGGGTGTAGATCACCGAACCGTTGGCGAACTCGCTGGCATTCATCAGCGCCAGCCCTTCCTCGAAGTCCTTCACGCGCTTGATGCACAGCACCGGGCCGAACACCTCGCGGTCGCCGATGGTCATGCCTGGCTCGACGTGGTCGAACAGCGTCGGGCCCATGTAGAAACCCTTCTCGTACCCCGGGACCGTGACCCCGCGCCCGTCCAGCACCAGCTTTGCGCCTTCCTCGACGCCCTTCTCGATCCAGCGGGTCACCGAATTGCGGTGCTCTTCATTGACCAGCGGGCCCAACTGGCTGCCCTTGTCGTACGCAGCCCCAATCTTCAGGTCCTTCATCATGCCGGCGAGCAGCGATACAAGCTCGTCGGCGACCTCCTCTTCAACTACCAATGCCGGCAGCGCCATGCAGCGCTCGCCGGCGCAGCCACAGGCCGAGTTGATGATGCCACGCGCGGAGCGTTCCAGGGCGGCATCTTTGAGGATGAGGGCGTGGTTCTTCGCCTCGGTCAGCGCCTGGACCCGCTTGCCGGCCGCTGCAGCGGTCGAGTAGATATGGCGGCCAACGGAGGTCGAGCCAACGAAGGAGATGCCCTTCACGTCTGGATGCTTGAGCAGGATCTCGGCCTCGTTACGGGAGCAGGTCAGCATGTTGATAACGCCGGCCGGCAAACCGGCCTCCTGCCACAGCTCGGCGATGCGCATAGAAGTCTGCGGCGTGAAGCTAGCGGCCTTCAGCACGAAGGTATTGCCGGTGGCGATGCATAACGGCGCCATCCAGCCCATGGGAATCATAGCCGGAAAGTTCCACGGCGCGATCCCGCCGAACACGCCCAGCGGCTCGACGTACTGCGTGGTGTCATAGCCGGAGGTGCAGTTCATCAGGGCGGGGCCCTTCATCAGGTGCGGGATGCCACAGGCGAACTCCACCACCTCGGTGACCTTGAGCACGTCGCCCATGGCCTCATCCCAAACCTTGCCGTGCTCCTTGGCGCACAGATAGGTCAGCTCATCCAGGTGCTTGTCCAGCAGAGTCTTCATCCGGAACAGCACCTGCACGCGCTTGCTCGGGGAAGTGTCAGCCCAGGCGGGGAAGGCCGCCTGGGCGCAAGCAATGGCCTGCTCGACCTCGGCCGCGGTACACTGCGGCGCCTGCGCGATCACCTCACCGCTAGATGGGTCGTAGCAATCCATCCATTTGGTCGTCTTAGAATCGAGCCATTCGCCGCCTACGAAGTACTGAAGCTTCTTAACTGCCATCATCCTCTCCTTTGCCTGCTCGCCCTGCGGGGACAGGCGCTAGAACTGTCGTGACCATTCGCCGAGCCAGCGCTCGACCACTATCTTGATTTCTCAGACATCGCCCATTACTCCAGGAAGTAACGTTCTCTGGCCTGCATCTCTTCGTAATTGACGCGTGCCTCACGCACCGCAGCAAGCTCGCTGACCTCGGGCACGGCCACGTCCCACCAGCTCTCGTAACCCGGCACGCCCACCAGCCGGTCGTTGCAGATGCTGATGAAGGTCGTGCGGTCGGTCGTCTTCGCGGTCTCCAGCGCGGCGACGTAATCGTCGTAGGTGCGGCACTCGATGACGTGACAGCCCAGGCTGCGGGCGTTCATGGCGAAGTCAATCTGAAGGGGCTCGACCGCATCGCCCGCCGAATCGCCCACCAGCACACCTTCCTTGCGCCGGATGAACCGGGTGCCGAAGCCGTCGAGGCCCAGCGAGCGGCTGAGGGAACCAATGCTCTTGAAACCGTGGTTGTCCCACAGCACCACGATCAGCTTGACCCCTTCCTGCACGCAGGTGACCAACTCGGAGGAGAGCATGAGGTAGCTGCCGTCGCCCACGATCACGTAGACGTCGCGCTCGGGCGCCGCCATCTTGACGCCCATCCCGCCCGCAATCTCGTAGCCCATGCAGCTGTTGCCATATTCCATGTGGAAGTTCTTGGGATGCGTGGTCCGCCACAGCTTGTGCAAGTCGCCGGGCATGCTGCCGGCGGCGTTGACCATGATCGCATCCGGGCCGGAGACCTCGTTCAATGCGCCGATCAGCTCGCCCTGGCTGGGCAGCGGAGCGAGCCGCAGGTCGTAAATGCGCTGCACTTCGGCGTCCCACTCGTCGTGCAGGCGTTGCGCCTTGGCGCGGTAGCCCGCATCCACGCAATAGCCGGCTAACAACTCGGCTAGCTCTTCGAGCGTGACAAGGGCGTCGCCCACCACCGGCAGGCCGTGGTGCTTGCCTGCGTCGAACTCGGTGACGTTGATGTTGATGAATTGAAGGTCCGGGTTCTGCCACGCGGTCTTTGAGGCCGTCGTGAAGTCGCTGTAACGGGTGCCGATACCGATCACGAGATCCGCGTCGTGGGCGATGCGGTTAGCCGCCAGCGTGCCCGTGGCGCCGACGGCGCCCATGTTCAGGGGGTGGTCCCAGCGCAGGCTGCCCTTGCCCGCCATAGTCTCGCCAACCGGGATGCCGGTCGCATCCACAAAACTACGCAGCGCCTCGGTGGCGTCCGCATAGATGACGCCACCACCGGCGACGATCATCGGCCGCTTGCTCGCGCGGATCATCCCGGCCGCCTGCCTTAGCGCGGCCCGGTCCGCCCGGTTGCGCGCGACGTGCCACACCCGCTTGCGGAAGAACGCGACCGGGTAATCATAACCTTCGGTCTGTACGTCCTGGGGCAGGGCTACCGTCACCGCGCCGGTTTCGGACGGGCTGGTGAGCACCCGCAGAGCTTCGGGCAGGGCGGTCAGTAACTGATCGGGCCGGTTGATGCGGTCCCAATACTTGCTGACGGGTTTGAAGCAGTCGTTGGCGGAGAAGTCCTGGCTGGCCGCAGACTCGATCTGCTGCAGAACGGGGGCCACCTTGCGGCGGGCAAAGATGTCGGCAGGCAGCAGGAGCACGGGCAGCCGGTTGATCGTCGCGGTGGCCGCGCCCGTGATCATATTGGTAGCGCCGGGGCCGATGGACGAGATGCAGGCGAAGGTCTGCATCCGGTTCTTCACCTTGGCGTAAGCGGTCGCGGCGTGCACGGCGGCCTGCTCGTTGCGCACCTGGTAGTACGGAAAGTCCAGATTCTCGATCAGCGCCTCGCCGACGCCCGCCACGCAGCCGTGGCCAAAGATGCCGAAGCAGCCGGCGAAGAAGGGGGCATCCACGCCGTCGCGTTCGACATACTGGTTCTTGAGAAAACGGATCAGGGCTTGCGCCATGGTCAGACGGATGGTTGCAGACTCGCTCATGCTGTTGGTCTCCTTCTGCTACTTTGCGCTCAGGTCATACACCGGCACCCGCGGATCCTGGCTGCGATAGCTATCCTTGACCCAGGCAAAGCGCGGGTCGTCCTGGGCCGCCAGGCTCTGGGCCGACCCGGCCAGGACGTTCAAGTAATAGGTCGTGTACCCCACCGGGCTGGACACGGGATGGTACCCCTCGGGGATCAAGACCACGTCATCGTTGCGGGCGGTCACCACCGCATCGATCGGGTAGCCTGCAGCCTCCAGCGGCGATTCGGCATCGGTATAAATGCGCTGGAGCGCGTAACCTTCAGGGCGGTCGATCTTGTAGTAATAGATTTCGTCCAGGTCGGCCTGGGCCAGCGTGCCATCAGGGGCCACCCTGTGCACGTCATGCTTGTGCGGCGGATAGCTCGACCAGTTGCCGCCGGGGGTGTAGACCTCTACGACGACCAGCCGCTGGCAGGGGAAGCCGGGCGGCAACATGCGGTTGATCTGCCGGGTGGCGTTGTCGCCGCCCCGGATCTCGACATCGACCTGCGCGGGGGTTACCAGCCGGGGCGCAAAGTCCTGATCTGCCTCAACCCAGGCGACGACGAACTCGGCGTCGCTTACGGCCTTGACCGTCAGCGCCGTGTTGCGAGACAGGTAGAGCGCAAACGGCAGCCCGGTGAAGACGTTCGCGCGCCGGCCCAGCCCTTCCCAACGACCGCGGCTCGAATCCACGTCAACCGTGCCGGCGAGCACGACCAGCGCCAGCTCATGGCCGGTGGTCTCGAACGACCAGGTGCGGCCGGCCGCAAGGCGGCGGACCCGGAAGTTAATGGTATCCCAGCCAGCGGCGTCGGGCGTCACCTCAACGACGACATCGGGGTCGGCCGAGTTGGCGGGGTGGATGACCAGGTTGCCGGATGTGTACTGGCGCATGGCGCCTATCCTCCTTGAGAGCTTGTGAACGTGTGCGCGAGCCAACCAGGGCGCGGCCCGCGGCGCGAGTCAGTTCGACGTAGTACAGGGCAGGCGGCCCGAAAGGTCGGTATCGGGACCGATCTTGACCGGAACCGCCAGGGCGGATGCGGTGCTACAGCGCACCAGCAGCTCCGGAAGCAAAATCTGGTCCTCCACGGGCTTGCCTTCCATCAACTCAAGCAGCATTTCCATGGCGAGCTGCCCGAGCCGCAGTTTGGGCTGGTGGATGGTGGTGATCGGCGGCGTGACGTACTGTGCCAGTTCAATGCCGTCGAAGCCGATGATGCTGACCTGGCCGGGCACGTCGAGGCCCAGCTCGCGGCAGGCCATCAGGGCGCCGACCGCATACATGTCATTGTAACAGAAGACCGCGGTCACTCCGGCCCGCAGCGCCTCGAGCATCAAGTGCCCGCCGGCGGCCACGTCATCGGTGTAGTAGCGAAGGTCCGCAGCGCCGATCTGCACCCAGCCGGCGCAGACCGCGATCCCGGCGCCGGCCAGCGCGTCCAGGTAACCCTGGCGGCGAATGCGATTGGAGCGGGGCCGCACGCTGGAGCCGGCATACCCGATCGCACGGTGCCCGAGCTCGAGCAGGTGGGACATGGCCAGGCGAGCACCCGCGTAGTCATCCACGTAGACGCTGCGCAGCAGATCAGACTGGCCGTCGGACTGGCGGTTCAAGAGGACCGCCGGTACCGCATACTCGGCCAACTCCAAAAGCTGCTCGTCGGACAGGCGCGAAGAGGCTGTGATAATGCCGTCCACCCTGCGGCGGTGGAAAGACCTGACGACCCTCATTTCCTGGGCCGGGTCGTTGTTCGAGACGCCCAGGAAGAGGTCGAGGCCCGCACGCTGGGCCACCTCTTCGACGCCGCGCACCACTCGCCCGTAGTAAGGGTCGGCGATCGAGGTGACTACCAAGCCGATTGTATTGGTGTGCTGTCCCTTCAAACTTTGCGCCACTGCGTTGGGCGTGTAGCCCATCTCGCGGGCAAGCTGCTGGATGTGGGAGCGCACCTCGCTGCTGATCAGATGGCTGTCGTGCAGGGCCCGCGAGACAGTGGCGTGCGAGACGCCGGCCTCACGGGCGATGTCCTGGATCGAGACAGCCCGGCGTGACATGGCGTTACTTCACGTCAGGGTTAGGCAGCATGTACTCGCGCACCACGCCGGTGAGGTCGTGCACGGCGCCGATGAAGCCACGCAACGTGCGGACCGTTGCGCCGAAGCCGTCGAACTGCTCGGTTGTCATGCCGTCCACATCGTACGCCCGGCGGAAATCGGGGATGCGCTCGTACAGCGCCTCGATGATCTGCGCTGCGACCGGATTCTGCATGCGTTCGACCACCGGGATGTCCGAGGCATTGATCTTCAGCGCCCACTCGTACGGGATGGTCAGCACGACGTCGCCGCCGATCAGCTCTGACCAATGGCCGAGGTGCCGGTAGGCAGCGGCCAGCGGGCGAGTGCGGTAGCCCCGCTCGTGGCAGAGGGCGTAGATCTTCTTGAAGCAGGCGATGCCAGCCCACGGCAGATAGGTGGGGTCGAGGTCTATGCCGTCGCGCTTCACCAGCACCTGCATCCAGTCGTCCGTCCGGCCGATCATGGTGGTGGAGACGGGCGCCATGTGGCTGACGTCCAGGCCCTCGGCCTCGCGGCGGCGGAGCCCGCGCTCCACGGCTTCCGCGACGGCGATGGCCTGCGGGACCGTGAAGGAAACGGTGGCGTTGACGCTCACGCCGTTATAGGTTGCTTCCTCGATGGCCTTCACGCCGGCGCAGGTGACGGGGATCTTGACCTGCATATTGGGGGCCAGCGTGTTGAAGTAGATCGCCTGCCGGGCGATGGCCTCGGCGTTGCGGTAGTTGACGGGGTTGGTCTGGATCGAGAGCCGGCCCTTCTTGCCCTGGTAGCGGTCGTAGGCCGGCTTTAGCAGCCTGGCCCCGCGCACGGCCATCTCCTCCACCAGCTTCCAGGTGATCTCATTCTCGGACCAGGTCGGGTTCTCCAAAATGATCTGGCTGATCCGGTCCTTCCAAAGGTGCAGCTCCTTCTTCAGAACCATCAGCACGATCTGGGGGTTGGTGGTCGCGCCGACTGCGCCGTGCTGAATGCCGTAGGTCAATTCTTCGATCGAGCACGAATCGTTCCAATAGTCGGTCGGGGTTGTGGTGACGGTCTGTTGGAGAGGGCTCAGGCCCGCCTTAGCGGCAGCGCTCTCCGGAGCGGAACTGATCAAGGTCGTCGTCATAGGTCAAACTCCTGGTCTATTGCCGATGTGAAGAGCCGTCGGGGTCGTTAGGGGCGGCTGTGGTTTCTTGCACACGTCTGCATGTGCACTCGTGTGCATTATAAGAACGAAGCGACCTGTTTGTCAATAGGGAAAATGAGGGAGCGCGCGATTCTTTAAGGCGGGGATGCGCCAATCGAAGTTGCCGTCAAGGGCACGGCTACCCGGACATGCAGTATAATGGGCTGAAAAGATGCAAGGGATCCTGCAGGAGAGACTGGAGCATGAACTCATCGATAGCGCTCGAGATTGGCATGCCTGAAGCTGGGGAAGCCGAGCGGATCGTCGCCATCGCCCGCCATGCGGGGGTGTTCTCGCCCGAAGAAGTAGACACGGTACATGAGTTAGTGCAGGAACACTTCCAGCTTGGTGCAGAGCGCAGCGGCTACTACTTCATTGTGGCCCGCGACGAGCGCGATCTATTGGGCTTCGCCTGCTACGGGCCGCGGCCGCTGACGCTCGGCACCTTCGACCTGTACTGGATCGTCGTCGCACCCCGCGTGGGGCAGCGAGGCATCGGCACGACCCTGTTGGAACGAGTCATGCACGATGTACGGGCCGCGGGAGGACGGCTGCTGGTTGCCGAAACGTCCGGCCTGCCCGATTACCTCCCGGCGCGCGAGTTTTACGACCGCCACAGCTTCAGGCGCGCGGCCAGAATCGCCGACTTCTACGCTCCCGGCGACGACCTGGTGCTCTTCGTGAAGAGGCTGGGATAGCGCCCGAGACGATGGGTAAGGAGCTTATGCTGAGGTCCACGAACATCGCTCTTTACGTTCCGCGGCAAGCGTCTGCCGGCGACCCGCAGCGTCCACAGTTCCACTTCACCGCGCCGGCCAACTGGCTGAATGATCCCAACGGGCTGATCCGATGGCGCGGGCCGTATCACCTGTTTTACCAGTTCAACCCCAATGGCCCCTTCCATGCCTGGATCCGGCCTCAAACCGTGGGCCGTGCCGAACATGCCATTTTCTGCAGGATCGTCTGTTTTCCCGCCAAAAATGCTCAGCCATCGGCGCGTACTGGGATCAGCCATTGAGATATAGTTCGCCCCGTAGCCATCGGCCACATACAGCCGGTTGCCGAGCAATGCCGTGTCAGTCGGCATGAATGGGACGTCTGGCGCACGGTACTGCTCGAACTCGGGTCTTGGCAATACGAAATCAATGTCGCCATCCAGGCTGACGATGGCCACCACGGCAGCGTCGTTCGCGGGAAGGAACAGCGGCCACTTGCCGTCAAACATGCCAAGCTTCACACTGTGGAAATTGAGCGGCGTGAGATCGGCGGGGAGCTTGATCAACTCCTGTCTGCGCAGGTCCGGATCCACGCGCACCAGGCCCAGTCCGGGCATGCCGTAGTAGATGTGCCCAAAGTCCGGACGCCTGTCGCGCGCGAAGCCGCCATGCAAATTGACTTCATGGTCAAGGGCCGGCGCCGGTAAGGTGTGCAGATCGCGACAATAGGTAAACTCGAAGTCAATCATGGCTCTATCATACCATGAGAAGCAGTTGGCATCTACCCCTGTCTTCTCGGCTCAACGCAAAGCGAGTTGCGCATTTTTCGATTCCAGATACAATGTGATCAACTCTAGCGGCAAAGGCGATCAGAACCATTGGACCGGCTTTGCATTGGCGCCTGATGGCGCGAGGAATCGGGCGCCGCAATCCTTGAGTTGCCGGATGTGCCCCAGCTTCAGTGGTTTCTGGGAATCCCGCTAGTAAATCAAGCAATGCCCACTGCTAATCTCAGCCAGGAGATGAAGCCTTGCTCGCCAAGGTCCACAGTTGCGCGCTAATCGGTCTGGAAGGTGCGGTCGTGGAGGTGGAGGCCGACCTCAATCCACGCTCGCTACCCTCAGTCACGTTGGTCGGCCTGCCCGATGTCGCAGTCAAGGAGTCCACGGAAAGGGTGCGGGCGGCGATCGTCAACTCCGGGCTCAGCTACCCGCGCGGCAGGTTGACGGTGAACCTGGCCCCGGCCGATCTACGCAAAGAAGGCCCAGCCTATGACCTGCCGATCGCCGTCGCCTTGTTGATCCTGGCTGAGCAGATCCCTTCAGACCTGGAGGGCGACCTCTTCCTGGGTGAGCTGTCGCTCGATGGTTCGGTACGGCACGTCAATGGCATCCTGCCGATGGCGCACCTGGCCTACGAGTTGGGCTACAAGTCGGTCTTCGTGCCACAGGCCGATGCGCCCGAAGCCGCGCTGGTGGAGGGGCTTGACGTCTACCCTGTGGACACGTTGGGGCGGCTGGCTGCGCATTTCCGAGACTACCATCCCATTGAGCCCTATCGCGCGACGCCGGACTTGGACGCCGATCCGCCCTCCTACGGGTGCGACTTGCAGGATATTAAAGGACAGGAGATGGTCAAACGAGCGCTAGAGGTGGCGGCGGCAGGCGGGCACAACATCTTGATGAGCGGGCCGCCCGGCTCTGGCAAGACGCTCCTGGCCCGTTCGCTCCCCTCCATCCTCCCGCGCATGATCCTGGCCGAAGCGTTGGACGTCACCCGCATCTACTCGGTGGCCGATATGCTGCCGGGTGACACACCGCTCATCCGCCAGCGGCCCTTTCGCGCGCCGCACCACACCATTTCCCAGGCGGGCTTGGTGGGTGGCGGCCATTGGCCACGGCCAGGGGAGATCAGCCTGGCGCACCGGGGGGTGCTTTTCCTGGATGAGTTGCCCGAATTCTGCCAGCATACCCTCGAAGTCCTGCGCCAACCGCTCGAAGACAAGATCGTCACGATCAGCCGCGCCCAGGGCAGCCTGACCTTCCCTGCGAATTTCATGTTGGTGGGCGCGATGAACCCATGCCCGTGTGGCTACTATGGCGATAGCGAGCGAGAATGCACGTGCAGCATGACCCTGGTCAGCCGTTATCAAAAGCGCCTCTCTGGGCCGTTGCTCGACCGGATTGACATCCACGTCGAAGTCCCGCGCGTCCCGTTCCAGAAGCTCAGCGACGAGCGCCGCGGCGAGACCTCGGCTTCCATCCGGGCGCGGGTGGAGGCGGCGCGGGCGCGGCAGACGACGCGGTTCGCAGCGGGGACCAGCGGACCGGGGACGAAATCCGGAGCGCGGACGGGCGCCAAACCCACCCCCACCTTGACATGCAACGCCGACATGGGGCCGACGCAAGTGCGCGACTATTGCCAGATTGACGAGACGGCCCGGCAACTACTCGGCACAGCCATGCGCCAGATGCAGCTCAGCGCTCGCGCCTACCATCGCATCCTGAAGCTCGCCCGCACCATCGCCGACCTGGCGGGGTCAGATCGGATTCAGATCGCTCACATCGCGGAGGCGATCCAGTATCGACCAAGGCGGCAAGAGTAACGCAAAACCCCCACGTATCGTTTCAACACGCGCTCGGTGCACACCCTGTTCTTGCGGGTCAGGCCCGCACCAGATACCGGCCTGGTCATAGGAATCTCTTACCTCATCCAGCGAGTAATGACCGGATTTGAGAAGCGACAGAAGACCAACAGCATCCCGCAGAGCCAGAATAGGTATTAGTACCTATAGGCGAGCACCCTGGGAGTATGTAGCATGTAGTATGAGATTCACCGCTGTGCTGCGAGACAAGGCCCGTCTATAAGCCTTGCATCCTCAATAAATCCGAACCCTCCTGAGGGCAAGACCCAAAGCAGCCATTTCAGAGTCTGCGACCCCCTCAGCGCGGACTCAGCTTTCGAACGACCTCCGCCAGAGGTGCAAGAATTCCCAGGGGGTCGTTCTGTTGGCTGCCGATCGCCATTGCTCTGGATGAAGGAAGGCGGTGATTATGGATGGAGACCGCAGTGAGAGAGCTTGTTGACCCGTTGCTGGGCATGATCGCCTTTTTCATACTTTGCGGATTCGATATGGCGAGTCTTGCCCGTTTGGCCGTCCTGAAGCGAGTGACCCTGTGTGTTGCTTCGGCTCTGTTCCTCTTTGCTCTTGTACGTGTTCTCATGCACCCGGCAATGTTACCCCTGCCAGCTTGGTGTGTGCCCCTGGGATGGCTTCTCAGCATTCTCGGCCTTATCTTGCTGGTCTATTCGCTCGCACTGGAGATCCCCTTTCAGCGTGCTTACCTGACACCTGGTGCATCGAGCGAGCTGGTGACCACGGCAACCTATGCCCTGACCCGCCACCCCGGCGCGCTCTGGCTGGCCATGCTCCTCGTCGGGCTGTTGCTTACGATCCGCTCACGTGCCATGTTGATTGCGGCGCCAGCCTGGTTGTTGATGGACATCCTGTATGTCTGGCTGCAGGATCGAGTCTTCTTTCCCCACCAGTTCGCGGATTACCGGCAGTATCAGCATCAAACGCCCATGCTATTGCCTGATCTGGCCAGCCTCCGGCGCTGCTGGCAGACGTTGCCATGGCGACGCGAGCGGTCGTGATCGCACCCATCATCTAATACAGGCCAAGAAAGGAAACGTGTCAGATGGCCACCGAACTCTCCGCCTTAGTCAGTCAGGGTAACTTCCAAGAGGTCTGGCAACACCTATGCAGCTTCCTGGATCTGACCGTGCCCGAGTTCATGACGATTCAGGAACGCCTGCTGCGCGAGCAATTGCAGATCGTAGGGCGCTCGCAACTCGGCCGGATCATCATGGGCGACCAGATCCCGGACTCCGTCGCTGCGTTTCGTCGCCAGGTGCATCTCACGAACCACGCTGATTACGAGCCCTATCTCGACGAGCACAATGAAGACGTGCTGGCGGAGAAGCCGGTGGCATGGGCGCACACATCCGGACGTTCCGGCGCCTTCAAGTGGGCCCCTTATACGGCTCGTGCGTTCAAGAATATTGGTGTAGGCATGCTGAGCGCAACCGTGCTGAGCAATTCTCATGCCCGAGGAGATGTGCGCATTCGACCGGGCGATGCCTTCGTCTACAACATCCCTGCTCGGCCCTACATGAGCGGTCATGCGCTCTACAGCCTGGCCGAATTGTTCGATTTCAACTTCGTGCCGTCGCTGGACAAAACCGAGTCGATGTCGTTCGAAGAGCGAATTGCCGTCAGCTTCAAGATTGCACTCAGAACGGGGATTGACACCGTTGGCTCGATCTCGTCGGTGCTGATGAAGGTTGCTGAGAAATTCGCCCAGGGCGCAAGCCAAGGCGGACTGACGACTGACACCCTCCATCCGGCCGCCCTAGGGCGGCTGGCCGGAGGGTTCGTGCGCAGCAAGGCCCAGCGGCGGCGGATGTTGCCGCGGGATCTCTGGAAGATCAAGGGCATGCTGGTCGGCGGAACCGATGCCGATATTTATCGGGCACGCCTGCAAGATTATTGGGGCATCACGCCGCACGAACAGTATGCCTGCACCGAAGCGCCTGGGCTGATGGCCACGAACGCCTGGACGCGCCACGGCCTGTATTTCCTACCCGACACCTGCTTTTACGAGTTCATTCCTGAAGAGGAGTGGGTGAGGTCCCGTGGTGACCCCCTTTACGTGCCGACGACCGTGTTGCTGGATGAACTCAAACCAGGATGCCGCTACGAGATGGTTATCACTAACTTCTTTGGTGGTCGATTCTTGCGCTACCGCCTCCATGATCTGGTCGCGTGCATCTCCCTGTCGGATGAGAAAGCAGGTATCAGGCTCCCGGCCGTAGTGGTAGAGGGACGCGCCGGTGACCTCATCGACCTGGCCGGGTTTACTGGCCTGATTGATGAGTCCGTGATCTGGCATGCCATCGAGGATGCCGGAATACCCTACGAAGACTGGCTTGTGCGCAAGGAAGTGCTAGATTCTGGGGATCCTGGGCTGCATCTCTACATCGAACTCAAAGAAGCTGCGAAAGACCAGCAAGTGATCGAGCGCGTTAACCAGCAGCTCATGGGCCAAAACCCGGGCTATCGCGATCTGGTCAACATGCTCGGCTACACACCGCTGCGGGTCACGCAGTTCAGGTAGGGCACCTTCACCCGTTACGTACAAATGCAGCGCGCGGCTGGCGCTGACCTGTCCCATTACAAGCCCTGTCACATGAATGCGTCCGATGAGATATGCAACGCGATTCTGGCCATCGGTGGCCCCCAGAGCTGAGATGACTCCAGGCTTCTATCTCTCCATCGTTGTGCCCATCAGCGCACTGTTCTGTTACGGAGCGCTGGCCATCATGATGGCGCGCCGGGATCCAGAGTCCCGAGTTCACCGGTTCTTTCGGGTCTATCTGCTCGTCATGATGGCCTGGAGCGGCGCGGCGCTCATGCTCAGGCTGGATTCCGGGCGGGCCCTAACCTGGAATCGCGTCTCGCTCGTCGCAGGTGGCGTGCTCATGCCGCTGACCTGGTTTATGTTCGTACAGAGCTTCCTCGGCAGGAACCCATGGAACCGCCGGATCCTGCCGGGCGCGCTGATGGCCATTTTGCTGATCATCGCTACGGCTCTCGGTTACATGGGGGTAAGCGCGGCAACCGACGCACAAGGTCGCGTGCAGATGCAGTTTGGCCCGGCACTCCCGCTCTATGCCGTGTACTGGGTCACTTATGTGGCCTGGAGCGCGGTGATTCTTGTGCAGGCTTACCGCGCTGCGCATGATCCCGCCTGGCGTAACCGCATCCGCTATCCTATGATCGGTGCCGTGATGGTACTACTTGGCGGGGCCACCAATTCTATCAATGCACTGAGCAGATATCCCCTGGATATCGCGGCCAATCTGGGCAACGCGCTGCTGCTGGCCTACGCCATTGCTCGCTACCAGTTGATGGATTTGACCCTCGTCACGCGGCGCCTCCTGGCGTGGTCGTTGGGCGTGATCGCAATATCGGCTACGTATGCAACCAGCCTTTTCCTGCTGTATCAGGTCTTCGCCGCTCGTTGGATTGGCTTGGTGGTACTGGGGGTGGCGGTCTCCATTACCATGCTGGCCATCAATCCATTCCTGCGTGACCAGCTACAATTCTGGGTAGATCGCAGCCTGTTCCGCGCACACTACGACCTGCAGTCGATGCTGCAGGCCTTGAGCCGGGTCACGACCCGGCTGCGGCCCTTGCCCGAACTGGCCGAGCTGATCCTGCACCGTGTGGCTTCTACGTTTGGCCTCACCCACGCTATCTTCCTTTGCATGGACGAGACAGGGGAGGCACTCACGGCAATTGCCGCTACCGGCCAACACCCCGGTGTTTCGTCGTTGCGCTAGCCACTCGACCATCCGTTGTTGACGATACTTGCCGGCAGTCACCAGCCGCGGATGATCGCGGAGCTTGTGTTGCTGCCCCACCTGAAGTCGCTCTGGACAGTCGAGCAGGAAGAACTGAGCGCGCTGCGCGGCGAGTTGTTTGTCCCCATGCTGGCTCACGGCCAGCTGCTGGCTGTGCTTGTGCTTGGCAGCAAACAGAGTGGTGAGCCATTCCTTAGTAATGACGTGACTGTCCTCAGCACACTCGCGAACCAGACCGCTGTAGCCATTGACAACGCAGGATTGTACCAGAAACTGCGTCAGGACGCGGCTGCACTCGAACAGGCCAACATCGAGCTGCGCCGGCTCGACCAGCTCAAAGACGAATTCATCCAGAACGTGTCGCACGAGTTGAGGACTCCGCTGACCTTCGTACAGGCGTATGCAGAACTCATGCTCGATGGGACACTCGGGCCCTTGACACCTGGTCAGCGTTCAGGTCTTCAGACGGTTTTGAAGAGCGGCAAGCGCATCGTCTCAATGGTGAACGACATCATCTCGTTAACTAAGAACGAGCAAGACCTCCTTGAACTCGTACCACAGGATCTGGCGGCGCTCATCCAAAAGAGTGTGGAGGCCGCCAGGCCAGTCGCAGCGTCCTCACACGTCAACTTGTGTGTGAGGACCCCTGAGAAGCTGATCATGGCGGCCGGTGATGCACGCCGCTTGGGGCAGGTCCTGGATAACCTGATGGGGAATGCCATCAAGTTCAGCCCCAACGGGGGCGAGGTGGTTGTACAGGCCACCTGTGTGGGCTCCGAGATCCATCTTACCATCTCAGATCAGGGCATCGGCATCCCGACTGAGGAATTGCCGCGTATCTGGGATCGCTTCTACCAGGTGGACGGAAGCACAAAACGTCGCTTTGGCGGCAGCGGTCTGGGACTTACGATTGTGAAACGCATCGTTGAGGCCCACGGAGGGCGGGTGTGGGCAGAAAGCACGCCTGGTCAAGGGAGCCGATTCACCTGTGCATTCCCGATCGGCGCCCCTTGAAGGATGGCTCCCTGCCGAAGCGGGGAGGGATGCGAGGAGGGATAATTAATACCTCATGCCAAAAAGAATACTGATTGTGGACGACGAACAGGAGCTCCTGGACGTTATCCAACTCATTCTGAACGGGAACGGGTACGAGACTCTGACCGCCTATGGTGGCGCCGAATGCTTGAACGTGTTGGCCCAGCAAACGGTGGATCTCGTAATCCTGGATATCATGATGCCCGAAGTAGATGGCTGGGAGGTCTTGCGACAACTGAAGAGCCAGGGCAAGGCGGATGCAATTCCTGTGATGCTTCTGACAGCCAAGGCACAACCGATAGACAGAATGTTGGGGTTGAAGGTCTTCGGCGTCAGAGAGTATGTCACCAAGCCGTTTAACGTTAACGATCTTGTGGAAAAAGTCGCGCAGATTCTCGGATAGATCAGTGAGGAGCATGCCCATGCCAGGTGAAAACAGTTTTCAGCTCCGATATTACGAAAGCGTGATGGATAGCATTCTCTCCGGGACATTGGCGCTCAATTCGGAGCTGGTGATCGCCAGTATGAACCCTGCGGCAGAGCACATTCTAGGCTTCAAGATGCAAGAGTGCATCGGTTTCCCGCTGCAACGCTTGTTGGACCCCGTATTGGGGTCGGACGGCGCCCAGAGGCTGGCAGCCGGGCTGAAGGCTGTTTTGCGAGATCGATTCGCGCTCTCGCACGAACTCGTCATCGCCAACAGAATTATCGAGCTGAAGGCGTCACCGTTGGTCGACTCCCAGGAGGCCGTGATGGGTGTCGTGCTCGTGCTTGAGGACATCACCGAGCGCAAACAGGCGGAGGCAGCGTTGGCGGAGGAGCGCAATCTTCTGCGCACGCTGATTGACAACTTGCCGGATTTCGTCTACGCCAAAGACACGCAAGGCCGGTACGTGCTCAAGAACCTGGCGGACGGGCGGTTGATGGACGCGGCCTCGCCGGCGGAGGTCGGCGGCAAGACCGACTACGACTGCTACCCGCCGGAGGTTGCCGCCCGTTTCGCCGCCGGCGACCCGGCCGTCATCCGCTCTGGTCAACCACTCATCGACCAAGAGGAACTGATCACGACCGCAACGGGCAGTCAGCGGTGGTTGTTGACCACTAAAGCGCCCTGGCGCGATCACCAGGGGCAAATCGTCGGGCTGGTGGGGATCTGTCACGACATTACCGAACGCAAGGCGGCGGAAGAGATGCTGCGCAATCTGTCGCTGACCGATGACCTCACAGGTCTGTACAACCGGCGCGGGTTCTTGGCGCTGGCCGAACAGCAGTTGAAACTGGCCCGTCGGATGAAGCAGAGCGCATTGCTGCTCTTCGGCGACATGGACAAGGTGAAGACTATCAACGACACTTGGGGGCACCCCCAGGGCGACCTGGCCATAATAGAGATCGCCACTGTCTTGAAGGAAACCTCTCGCGAGTCAGACATCGTAGCCCGCCTGGGCGGGGATGAGTTTGCGGTTCTGGCCCTGGAGGCTCCTGAAAGTAGTGCTCAGACCATGGTGACACGTCTAATGGAGAATCTGGAGGCGCACAACGCACGTGGCGACCGCTACTACAAGCTAACCTTCAGTGTGGGCAGCGCGCGCTATGATCCTGAGGCTCCTTGCTCTGTGACCGACCTGATAAAACAGGCAGATAGCTCGATGTATCAGCAGAAACAAGGCAAGATCTGAACTGTCCGTTTCGAGGAGACGCTCCTGTGCCGATCCCAGTACGCATCCTGATCGTCGAGGATACGCCCGACGACGCCGAGCTGATGCTCTCGTGTCTCACAGAAGAAGGCTTCCAGCCGGACTGGACGCGGGTGCAGACCGAGGCAGATTACCAGGCCGCGCTCGCAACGGCCCCCGACCTGATCCTGGCCGACTGGTCGCTGCCGCAGTTCAGCGGCCTGCGCGCCCTGCAACTCATGCGCTCGGCCGGCCTGGACATCCCCTTTATCATCGTCTCGAGCAGCATTGGCGAGGAGACCGCGATTGATGCCTTACACCAGGGCGCCTACGACTTCGTGCTGAAAGACCGGCCGGCGCGGCTGGGGTCGGCCGCGCGCCGCGCGCTAGCAGAAAAGCAACTGCGCGAGGAGCGGCAACGGATGGATGAAGCCCTCCGGCAGAGCGAAGAACAGTACCAGTACCGGTGTGTCGCCGAGATGGCGACCGACGCCATCATCACGGCCGACGCGGACGGGCGGATCGTCGCCTGGAATCGTGCCGCGCAGCAGTTCTTCCAATACACCAAGGCTGAGGCGCTGGGCCAATCGCTCTCGTCGCTGATGCCTGAATCTTACCGCGCCGATCACGCGGCGGCCATGGCGCGGATAACCGCAGGCGGCGAGCCGCTAGTAATCGGTCAAACCGTCGAACTTCACGGACGACGCAAGGACGGCACGGAATTTCCGCTCGAGTTTTCGCTTGCAACATGGAAAACGCAGCAGGGCCGATTCTACAGCGCCATCCTCCGGGATATCACCAGCCGCAAGCGGGCGGAGGACGCGTTGCGCGAGTCCGAATGGCGTTTTCGCGAGATGCTCGAAACCGTCAGGCTCATCGCAGTCGGACTGGATACCGCTGGCAACGTTACCTTCTGCAACGACTTCTTGCTCAGCTTGACCGGATGGCAGCGTGACGAAGTGATCGGTAAGAATTGGTTTGAGCACTTTCTGCCGGACGATGTGCGGAACCAGACCGGGCAGGTTTTCCTGACAACCATTCTAACAGGTAGTTTCCCGCCTTATTATGAAAACGAGATTCAGACGCGGCAGGGAGCGCGACGTCTGATCGGGTGGAGCAATAGATTGCTGCGCGATCCGAACGGCGCGGTCACTGGCACGAACAGCATCGGCGAAGACATTACCGAACGCAAGCAAGCGGAGGATAGGATTCGACGGCAGCTTGAGCATCTTACCGCCCTGCATGAGATTGACCGGGCCATCACTGCCAGTTTCGACCTGCGCCTCAGCCTCGCGATGATTCTCACCCAGGTGACTGCGCAATTGGGTGTCACTGCGGCCTCGGTGCTGCTATCCAACCCGAGTTCCCAGATGCTGGAATTTGCTGCCGGCCGCGGCTTTCGCACTAAGGCGATCGAACGCACGCGGCTGCGTCCAGGAGAAGGCCATGCCGGCCGGGCCGCCTTAGAGCGTCACCTCGTCCAGATCTCGAATCTAAGCGAGCCGGGCAACCAGCTCACTACACCGCTCTTGGCGGAGGAGGGTTTTGTCAGTTATTTCGGCGTGCCGTTGATCGCGAAGGGAGAGGTCAAGGGTGTGCTGGAAATCTTCCATGCTGCGCCACTCGATCCCGATGAAGAATGGCTCGACTTTCTCAATGCCATGGCCGGGCAGGCAGCGATTGCGATCGATAATGCGAAGTTGTTCGAAGCTCTGCAACGTTCCAAGATTGAACTCACCCTGGCCTACGACGCCACCATCGAGGGCTGGTCGCGCGCCCTCGACTTGCGCGATAAAGAAACCGAAGGCCACACCCAGCGCGTGATGGACATGACGGTCAAACTGGCGCGCGCCTTCAGTCTGAGCGAGGACGAACTGATGCGGGTCCGCTGGGGGGCGCTGTTGCACGACATCGGCAAGATGGGCGTTCCCGATAGCATCTTGCTCAAGCCCGGCCCGTTGACAGACGAGGAATGGGCCGTGATAAAGCAGCACCCCAGCGTTGCCTACGAGATACTCTCGCCCATTCGCTACTTGCGCGCTGCGCTGGACATCCCGTATTACCACCACGAATGGTGGGACGGCACGGGATACCCGTTTGGCTTGCGAGGCGAGCAGATCCCTCTCGCGGCGCGCATCTTTGCCGTGGTGGATGTATGGGATGCGCTGCGCTCCGACCGTCCATACCGCAACGCGTGGCTGCAGCAAGCGGTGACAGAATGCCTTCGCAAACAGGCGGGCACGCACTTTGACCCCCAGGTAGTCCCGGTATTCCTCCAGTTGCTGGCGACCGAAGATCTGAGCATGTACGAAGCCAAAGCGCACCTGACCAAGACGAAGGAGTGAAAGAATGGATTTCCGCGTCGATCAGAAAGGCAAATACTACACCGAGCGCGTAACTAAGAAGACGCTCCAGGTTATCATCGCGACCGCAACCAACATCATCCGCGGCACGGTGCACGTCATGCGGAACTTGCGCCTCAAGGACGAGCTGAACAACGATGAGCGGTTCATCGCGGTCACGGGCGCCGAAGTATACGACATGAGCGGCCAGACGCGTCTGCACAGCAACGAGGTGCTCCTCTTGAACAAAGACCTGGTTGTCTGGGTATTGCCGCAAGAAGAAAGCCAACCTGCCGATGAGGAGGAGCGCAGTGAATGACCCTGGCCGCTGCCTGCCCGAGCCCCGTTCCATCGCGGAGACCGGGTTGAGTTTCGGCTTCCCGGTCGACCTTGTCCTCAAGGTGGTCTATTTTGCCAACGAGCTGACCGGCCAGGGAGTGGTCGATCATCTCAAGCTGCCGTTCGCGCACGTCGTCGAAGAATTGCTCGCGTTCCTGATGAAGGACGATATGCTCGCCATTACCGGGAGCACAGGCTTCGGCGAACGTGCCTACAAGTATGCTGTGACGAGCAAAGGGGTCGCCAAGGCCCAAGAAGTCCTTGCGCGTTGTCAATACGCCGGGCCTGCGCCCGTGTCGCTCAAGGCCAGCAGCGCGGTGACCCGCAGCCAGTCCATCGGTGAAGTCCGTGTCAACCAGTCCCAGATGCGCGACGGCTTCCAGCATCTTGTGATCTCGGACGAAATGCTGTCCCGGGTGGGTCCAGCGGTCAACTCGGCGCGTTCGATTTTCCTCTACGGCCCTCCAGGCAATGGCAAAACGACCATCGCGGAAGGGATTTCGAAACTCCTGGGTGGTACAGTCCACATACCCTACGTCGTAGAAGTAGACGGGCAAGTCATCAAGGTTTTTGACGAGGTCAATCACAAGCCACTGCCGGAACCGGCTAGTACACCACCAGGTTTTGGCGCTGATCCACCCTCGCACGATCGGCGATGGGTGCTATGCCGGCGTCCCTTCATCGTGGCCGGTGGAGAATTGACGCTCGCGGGCCTGGACCTGGTGTTCGACCCCATCTCGAAAACATACGAGGCGCCCTTTCAGATGAAGGCGAACGGCGGCATGTTGCTGATTGACGACTTCGGGCGCCAGCAGGTCAGCCCGCGTGATCTGCTCAACCGTTGGATCGTGCCGCTGGAGAAGCGCGTGGATTACCTGACCTTGCAGACAGGCAAGAAAATCGAGATTCCCTTTGACGCATTGATCGTTTTCGCGACTAATCTCGATCCATCCCAATTGGTGGACGATGCGTTCTTGCGGCGCATCCGCCACAAAATCCTGGTGCCCGATCCGACCTGGGAACAATTCCGCGAGATCTTCCGTCGCCTCTGCCCGAAGCGGGGCGTGGAGTACAGCCAAGAGAACCTGGAATACTTGATACAGGAAAGCTATCTGAAGGCGAAGCGCACACCCAAGATGGTTCATCCGCGCGATCTCCTTGATCAGATTGTAGACGCAGCACGCTACCTGGATGTCCCGCCGGCCATGAGCAAAGACTTGCTCGACCGGGCCGTGGAAGCCTATTTTGTAAAACTGTGAGGCGCTATGAGCAACCTCTTTGAGCGGGTGGCGCCCGCGCAGCCAACTGATCCCGCAGCCGTCTCGCGCCTGGCCGGCCCAGAGTCCGATCCTCTTGAATGGGCCCGATTACGTCGCTCGATCACTGACCGGATACTGTCGGGTCTGTCGGCGCCTGCCGAACTGAAGCGTGACGCTGAAACAACCCAGAAGGTGCGCGAGCGGTTTGTCGCGATTCTACAGATGGGCGAGCCGCTGGCGCCCGCTGCCGAAAAGCTGATGGAACGCCAAGTGCTGGACGAGGTGCTGGGGTTTGGCCCCCTTGAATCACTGCTTAGCAATCCGAGCATCAGCGAAATCATGGTGAACGGTCCACAGCACATCTTCATCGAACAGAAAGGGCACCTCACCGAGACCGCGGTCAAATTCGATGACGAAGCCCACTTGATGCGTGTCATTGACCGCATCATCCGCCCGCTGGGTCGCCGCGTTGATCGCAAGTCGCCGATGGTGGATGCACGGTTGCCGGATGGCTCGCGCGTCAATGTCATCATTCCCCCGGCTTCGATTCACGGCCCCACGATGACGATCCGCAAATTCTCGCAGAAGGCACTTCAGATCGAGGACCTGATTCAGTTCGGCTCACTCACGCCGCGGATGGCCGAGTTCCTGCGAGCATGTGTCGTTACGCGGCTGAACACCATCGTCGCGGGCGGCACCGGCTCCGGCAAAACGACGCTGCTCAACGTTCTCTCCAACTTTATCCCCGACGACGAACGCATCGTGACGATCGAGGATTCTGCAGAGCTGCAACTCAACAAACCGCATGTTGTGGCGCTCGAAGCGAGACCGCCAGAAGCTGACGGTACAGGTCGCATCACCATCCGCGAATTGGTCACCAACTCTCTCCGCATGCGTCCCGACCGCATCGTCGTGGGTGAGGTGCGCGGCGGCGAAGCTTTGGACATGCTGCAGGCCATGAATACGGGCCACGATGGCTCTCTGACGACCATCCACGCGAATACTCCGCGCGACGTCATCTCACGTTTGGAAACGTTGGTGCTGATGGCGGGCATCGACTTCCATATCAAAGTTGTCCGCGAGCAGATCGCCGGAGCGATTGACCTGATCGTCCAGCAAGCACGCCTGCGCGATGGCTCCAGCAAAATCGTGAAAATCAGCGAAGTGCAGGGGATGGAAGGCGACGTCGTCGTTCTTCAGGACATTTTCCGGTACGTCGAGAAAGGGCTCGACATGAGCGGCAAAGTTGTGGGAGAGATGCAGGCGGTTGGGATTCGCCCGAAATTCACGCCGCGCCTGGAGACCGCCGGCTTCAAACTCCCGCCAGAGGTCTTTAGCGCCGGTCTGGCCGACGACCGTAACCGGAGGCGCTGAGATACAGGTCAGCTATCTTTGTGACACATCGATCGGTTCTACCGGGCGGACGCGCGCGACAACCAGCAGGCCTACGGCGCCGGCCTGGGCCTCTACACGGCCCGCCGGCGGGTAGAATCAATGGGTGGACGTATCGGCGTAACCAGCGAGCCCGGCCGCGGCAGCCGGTTCGCTACCACCTTGCCGGCACTGGACACTGCCGCCCGCACGACAGGTCAGACGAATGGTAACGTATGACGAAGCTGCTGATCATCGAAGACGACGCGACCTTGGCCCGCGGCCTGGCAATCAGCCTGGAGTTGCAGAGCTATGAGGCCCGTGTGGCGGCCAACGGCGTGGCCGGGCTGCAACTGGTCGCCAAATGGCAGCCGGACCTGGTCCTCCTCGACGTGATGATGCCCGGCATGGACGGCTGGGAGGTGTGCCGGCGGCTGCGCGAGGTAGCAGACATCCCCATAATCATGCTCACCGCCAGGGGGATGCGGCAGGACGTCATCCAGGGGCTCACATGCGGCGCCGACGACTACGTCAGGAAGCCGTTCGACCTGCAGGAGCTGGAGTTACGCATCAAGGCGCTGCTGCGCCGCTCACAGCCCCAGAGGAACGGCGATGTCGACCTGTTCGATGATGGTCGGTTGCTGATCGACCTGGAGCGTCGGATTGTGCTGTGCCGCGGGCAGCCGCTGCATCTGACCCCCACCGAATTCCGGCTGCTGGCCTACCTCGTACGCCACATTGGACGGGTAGTAGCGCACGAGGAGCTAGTGCGCGCGGTTTGGGGGCCGCGCTATGCCGATGAGACGGCCAACCTGGGGGTGTACATCCGCTACCTGCGGGAGAAGCTGGAAGAGACGCCGAACAGCCCGCAGTACATCTGCACGGAATGGGGCATCGGCTACCGGTTTGCGGCCGCGGCCAGGCAGGATTCCTGAAGATCTCGGACCTCTCCGCGCGGAGCCATTACGTAGGTTCTTTAGGGAAGCTCTAAGACACAGGATCGCCGGACCGTGCTATGCTGGCAGCGTGGTCAGGCAACAGGACAGAGGTTGCGGCCACACATCCCACCCCAACAAGCGCTTTATGGGACTATAGCATTGTGCCGGGAGTGAAGTGGACTATGAAACAGGTGAAGCAAGAATCTGGCCAGGCGATCGTGGAATTCGCGCTGACAGGGCTCATATTCTTGACCTTGCTCGTGTTCATCCTGGACGGGAGCCGGATCTTCTGGCACTGCCTCACGGTAACCGAAGCGGCGCGCGTGTGTGCGCGCTATGCGATTGTCCACGGTGCGCATTCCACGGGGCCGGTCGGACCTGGCAATTATACGGCCCTGACCAACCAGATCAAGAGCACAGCCGTCGGCCTGGACCCAGCCGCCCTGACGGTGACCCCCACGTGGCCCACCGGCAATGGGTCTGGCAGCAGCGTCACCGTGATCGTCACGTACCGCGTACAGCCGATCACTCGCTTGTTCTGGCCGGATCAGACATTTACGCTGAGCGCCCAATCAACGATGGTGATCCAAAACTGAAGCGCTATGTAGATTCTCGGCTCCCCAGCCTATAGCGGGAATGCTGGCGGAAGGCCACAGAATCTGGTAAAAGGGAACTGCCATGCAAGCCACCGCCGTTCGACATCGTCCCGTGTCTCCCACTTTTTGGCGCGTTTCTGACATCATCCTGGCCCTTGCGCCCGTGCTCGCGCTTGTCCCTGGCACAGATCCCGATCTTTGGGGGCACCTGCGCTTCGGCCTGGACACACTCGCTGCACGCGCGTTGCCCGCTGTTGACTCCTACCAAGCCTTCTCTCAGGGCGGGCGGAGACGCGCCGCGGTGTCGCACGAGCAGGTGGCAACTGCGGCCCTGCGGACATTCCTGGAGGATGTCTTTCCGGCACTTCAACCGCCGGTGCACTGCCTGGACGCGCTGCCCGACACGGCCGCAGAGCCGCCAAGCTGGAGCAGCGTGGATTCGGCCGGCGCGGGGAGGGCTGAAAATCTGGCCGAGGCCGTGGTGCGCATCCAGGCCGCCGATGGCCCGGTCCTAAGCACCTCGGAGGTGCGGGATAAGTTAGCGGTCGCGCTGCGCGATTGCCGGTTCACAGCGAGCCAGCGGGCGACGCAGCCTTTCGTGTTCCGGCGGAGCGGCCTGCTGGACGCCCGATCCGGCGCCTGGACCATCCGCGACGCGGTCAAGCGCATGGGCCGTTATCCCCTGGACGGGGTCTATCACCTTTATAATGGCACCCTGGAATATTGGCTGGAGGAGCAGGGCGCCGCCGACCTGGCAGAGCTGGCGCGGGTCGCTATGAACGAAGGTCGCGCCGACCGCCGCAAGGCGTTGGAGATCTTCTTGAGCGGTACGGGGCTGGTAGCGCGGCCGAGCCTGGTGGCGCGGCCGAAGGTCCTGGATATGGGTTACGCGATCACCGGCGAGACGATCGTGGGTCATATCCGCGTGAGCCGCGGCCAGGGGCGGGGCTACCTTTTCGGCACGATGAAGCCGGGCGCCCCGTGGCTGAAGGTGTGGCCGGGAGCGTTGGCGGGCGGCGCGGTGAATCTGGCTGTGACGGCCGATACGCTCCGGCTGCTGATCCGCACCGATCCCTACGAAGAGCACGTCATGGTAGATTGCAGTGCGGCGGCCGAGCCGATCCTGCTGCCCGTGCGCGTGCGCGTGATGCCCAACCCGACGCCATTAAACCGCTTCCTGTTCCGGCCGTTCGTCGGCTTGCTACTGGGCCTGATCCTGTGGGTGCTCGTTGCCTGGGCGTGGGCGCGGGTTGCGCCGGCGCTGCCGGCGCCGCTCACCGCCGCCCTGCACATGGGGTCGGTGCTCGCCTGGACGCTGGCCGTGACGGCCCTCTGGACCCTCGCTGGACTGGTGAGGGGCCTGCTCCAAACGTGGCCCTGGTCCGTGCTCTACGCTGCGCGGGGCTGGCTCATTCGGTTGGCGCTCTGGGCGCCGGTCCTGGCGTTGGTGGGCTTCGGGTTGGCTACTTGGTGGCAGAACGGCTTCGGCCCGCCGGGGGAGGCCACGGGCTTGCTCCGTGCCCAGGCCGCGCTGGCTGGGCTGGTCCTGGCCACGGCGCCCGCCGCCGCCTTCTCGTTGCGCCGGCATCCCGCACCGGTGCTCGCGTCGCCTGCTCGCTTATTGTACATCGCGCCCGAAGACCCGTCGCCGGGGGCCGGAACGTTGTGGGTTCCGGAACATGCCCGGGAGATTGCCTGGTGTACGCTGGGGGTGGTCCTGATGGTCCTGGTGCTGGTCTTCGCACCGAGGCTGGCTCACACAGACTGGGCGGTGGTCGGATCGGAAGCCCCGGCGACGGCCGCGCAGAGTTGGATCGAAACGCGGTGGGGCGAGCTGAACACGGGCGCCAATGATCTGCTGGACCGGCTTTACCTGCGTTACTACGACCGCCGTGCGCCCTTGCCCCCCACGGCCGGGCCGACCGCTGTCCCGCAGGGGACGCCCACCCCCACGGGTGGCGGGAAGGAGTAAATGTTGGCAGCGTTTGGCCCCGGTCCGATTCTGGCGGCTCTGCTCGGCTGGCTGGCGGGCGGGGCAGCCAACTGGGCGGCCGACGCATTGCCTTCGCGCGGCGCGTCCGCTACCTCGGGCAACGGCCCTGCGACAGGCGCACGGCTGTTTTGCGTGCTTGGCGCGACGTTGCATTATCTGACCTTGCCGTGGTATCCGTTCCGTCGCGGCATCTGCCCACATTGCGGCGAGCGGCGGTCGATCCGTGCGCCGCTGCTGGAGGCGGCCGCGATCGCCGCCTTCGGGTTAGCGTGGTGGCGCTTCGCGGCCAGCCCGCTGCACCTGGCAGTCGTCTGCCTCTACGCCGCATTTCTGCTGGCGGTCCTGGTGATTGACTTCGAGCACCGCCGCGTGCTCAATGTCATGCTGGCGCCGGCCGCGGTTGTTGCGCTGCTCGTCAGCCTCCTGCCCGGCCACCCGGATCTGTCCCAGGCATTGCTCGGCGGAGGGCTCGGCGGCGGCATCTTCCTGCTGCTGGGACTGATCGGCCGCGGAGCCATAGGCGCCGGTGACATCAAACTGGCGGGCGTCATCGGCCTGCTGACCGGCTATCCGCTGGTCATTCCTGCGCTGCTCTTGGGTGTCGGGTTGGGTGGCGCGTCTGCCTTGACCTTGCTCGTCACCCGTCGCGCCGGCCGCAAGAGCAGCATGGCCTACGCGCCCTACCTGGCGGTCGGCGCGATCGTTGTGTTGATGATGGGAAGTTAGGACGCCTCCTACTCTTCGGCTCTTCGGCGATTTGCCATTTGGGATGTGCCATCTGCCTATGCCATACAATCCTCCCTCCCCAATACGTGTTGAAAACGTGACCCGCGGCGCCCCGGTCGTCGTGTCTGGACGCGTCGCGAGCACCTTCTGGTCCCGTTTTCGCGGACTGATGGGCGTCTCATCGCTGGCCCCCGGCGCGGGGCTGGTCATTGAGCCGTGCAGTTCCATCCATACTCACTTCATGCGCATCCCGATTGATGTGCTGTACGTTAACCAGGATCACGTGATCGCCGGCATTGACCGGAACCTGCGGCCGTGGCGCATCGGCCGGTTCTATAAGAAGGTGCACTACGTAGTGGAGCTGCCTGCCGGTGGCGCCGCGGGATGCCAGGTGGGGGATCGCCTGCAGATCAACGGAGTGTAATGGACCGCTAGCGCGTCGAGCGCAAGCAGTTGGTGTTGAATGTATGCCACATGTAAGGAGAGGTTGACCGGACGGGGTTGATCTCGTTGGCGATGGCAGAAGTAGGGGCGAGCGCGTGGGGAGAGGTTGTAGGCGCCCGCGTCCAAGAGGTGATGGATGGCAAACTATCAGCGAATGACCAAGGCAGAACTGATCCCGGCACTCCGCGGCCTTGAGGCCCAGGTGGCGTCGTTGGAATCCATCGCTGCGGAACGCGATCGCCTGTCGCACGAGCTCTCGGTCCATCAGATCGAGCTCGAGGCGCAGAACCAGGAACTGCGCGAAGCGCAGCGGCTGGTGGAGGAATCCCGCGATCGTTATGTCGACCTGTATGACTTTGCCCCTGTGGGCTATGTGGCGCTCGACGCCGGTGGGCACATCCAGGAAATTAACCTGACTGGCGCAAGCATGCTGGGTGTGGAGCGGTCGCGGCTGATTGGGATACCGTTCAGCCTATATGTCGCCAGGGGCGATGCCGGCGCGTTCCGCGAGCACCTGCGTCAGAGCGGGCAGTCCCAGGAACCTGTGACCGGTGAACTCCAGGTGGTGGTGAAAGAGGCGCAAGCGATCCGGGTGCAAATGGTGAGCCTGGCGCTGCGAGACGGTGGGGGAGGGATCTCACGCTACCGCATCACCATGAGGGATGTCACCGCGCACAGACGGGCCGAACAGGCGCTGCGCGAAAGCGAAGAGCGCTTCCGCGCAATATTCGAACAGGCTGCGGTGGGTGTGTCGCAGTGTGTTTCGCACACAGGGGAATATGTGAGGGTCAACCGGAAGTACTGCGAAATCGCAGGTTACGCTCGTGAAGAGCTACTGACCTGGAGATTCCAGGGCATTACACATCCGGATGACCTGGAGGCCGAGCTCAATCTCATGCAGCAGTTGATGGAAGGCAAGATCCGCACTTTCTCAATGGAAAAACGCCTCCGTCGCAAAGATGGTGAAATCGTCTGGGTCAATCTGACCGTCTCTTCCATGTGGGCAAGCGGCGAAGAGCCCACGTACCACATTGCGATCATTGAAGACATCACCGAACGCAGGCAGGCGATAGAAGACACCAAGCTCCGCCTGGCCGAACTTGAACCGGTGAGCGAAATATCTACCACGCTGCGCGCCGCCCGAACCTTGGGCGAAATGCTTCCGATGTTGCTGGATCTAACACTGGAGGCGCTGCACGCGATGGAGGGAAGCATCTGGTTGTACGACAGTGTCGAGGATGTGCTGCGTCCGGCGGCCTCACGTGGGGAGAGTGAAAAGGATGGAACGTGTCCCCACCAGCTAAAGCCCGGTGAGGGGATTGTCGGCGCCGCTTTTGCGACCGGGCAGCCTCACTTAGCAGGCGATTTTCGTCTGGATCAGGGCGCATCAGAAGCGATGTGCCAGCGAATTCCGCCCGGCATTGGTGGAGCAGCCATCCCAATTCGCGCCGGGGAGAAGGTAATCGGCACGTTCGTGATCAACGTGTCCTTGCCCCGGAAACTGACGCCGAGCGAGGTCCATCTCTTGACCACCCTGAGCGAGCTCGCCGGCACCGCCATCCAGCGCATCATGCTCCGCGAAGAGGTGGAGCGCCGCGCGGCCGAGCTGGAGCAGCGGGTGATCCAGCGTACCGCTGAGTTGTCCCAAAGGGAGGCCGCGCTCGAGGCAGCCAACGCGAAGCTCACAGAACTCGATCGCATGAAGAGTCAGTTCGTCTCCAACGTCTCCCATGAGTTGCGCACGCCAATCACGACGATCAAATTGTATGCGTCGTTGTTGCGGAGAGGGCCGCCGGAACGGCGTGATCAATTTCTGGACGCGTTGGAGCAGGAAGCCAACCGGCAAGCCCACCTGATCGAGGAGATTCTGCAAGTCTCCCGTATCGACTCCGGGCGGCTCGATCTCCACTACGCACCCTACGCCCTAAACGAGCTGGCGGAGGCATCGGTGGTCAGCCGGGAGCCACTGGCTGCAGAAAAAGGGGTGACGCTCGCCTGCAAGCCGCTCAAACCGGGGCCGACGGTGTCGGTGGATCGCGTACGTACGCTACAAGTGATTGATAACCTGGTCGAAAACGCACTGTGGTATACACCGACAGGGGGACAAGTAAGCGTCGCCACCGGCACAGCCGAAGCCGATGGACAGATCTGGGCGACGTTGAGCGTGACCGACACCGGCATGGGCATCCCGAAAGACGAACTACCACGGATCTTCGAGCGCTTCTTTCGCGGGGAAAAGCCGCGGGAAATGCAGTTGCCCGGCACCGGCCTCGGCCTGGCAATCGTGAAGGATATTGTCGACCTGCACGGATGGCGAGTGACGGTGGAGAGCCAGGTAGGCGGTGGTAGTACATTCACGGTCTGGATGCCGCTCGCGTAGACTGCAGCATTTGATTGTCTAAACAAGGGAAGTGTATGGACGAGCCCCGTATTCTGGTCGTCGAGGATCATGAACCACTGCGGGTAGCGATCCAGACCATTTTGGAGGCAGAAGGCTGGAGCGTCCTGAGCGCGGGGGATGGGCTGGAGGGGCTCGAGGTGATGAGCCAGGTCTGCCCTGACTTGATCCTGGCGGATATCATGATGCCGCGGATGGACGGGTTGGCATTCTACGGTGCGGTCCG
>Ga0209746_1000110_pt1 | contig 42433 bp, 39 predicted proteins | sample BarGraNGADG00211_3_FD_184496 | JGI IMG/M metagenome (GOLD analysis project Ga0209746, IMG submission 184496) | Arctic peat soil microbial communities from Barrow, Alaska - Barrow Graham LP Ref core NGADG0011-211 (SPAdes) (version 2) | ecosystem: Environmental > Terrestrial > Soil > Wetlands >... | reverse complement strand
GAGCCTCTTCAGCGGCGACCCGGCCGAGACCCAGGCGCTGTATATCACCCAGGTCGTCGTCAGTCGCGTCCATGGCGTCAATAGCCCCACCGTCCGCGCCGCCGACGGCCCACGAAGCCTGGCTGGAAGACGGGCCGTCTCTGGGGGACGCAGGGCCTCCGGGTGATGAGCCGACCCGGAATGCCTCCGACGACGCCGAAGACGTCGTGGCGCGGCTCCGCGCCCGGGCCCTTGCCGTGGCCAGCACCGGCTACTCGGCCGCACACGGCCACCCGCTCGACCACCCGGCGCTCGACCCGGGCTCGCGGCGGTGGCGTTGGTTGCTGAGCCGACGGGGCGCCGTGGCCGTCGGTCTCATCGTGGCGCTCCTCGCCATCGTCGTCATCGCCCGGACCTCGGGCCGGATGCCCACGACCGCGCTGTCGGTCCGAGACCCGAGCGGCTCGCTCATCGACGCCGCTCTCGGCGGGTCCGACGCCGGCCACGCCACCCCCGGGAACGGGGCGGCGACCAGCACGCAAGCGGCCGGGACCGCGGTGACGGTGCACGTGGTGGGCCAGGTGCGGGCGCCGGGTGTCGTGCGGCTCCAACCGGGCTCCCGCATCGCGGACGCGATCGCAGCGGCGGGAGGTCCGACCAAGCAGGCCGACCTTGCAGCGGTCAACCTGGCGCGCCTCGCGGTGGACGGCGAGCAGGTGTACCTCCCCGCAGGTGGGGAACCGGCGCGCGCCGCGCCCGCCGGGCCGGGTTTGCCCGGCAGCACGGCCTCGGGCGTGATCGACCTGAACTCCGCCGACGTCGCGACTCTCGACACCCTGCCCGGGATTGGCTCGGTGCTGGCCGGACGCATCGTCGACTGGCGCAAGCAGCACGGCCGCTTCACGGCGGTCGACGAACTCGGCGAGGTCGACGGGATCGGGCCGACCCTGCTGGGCAAGTTGCGCGACCGGGTGAAGGTCTAGCCGGTGCCGCCCACCGTCGCGGACCTTCGGTTGGTCCCGGGAGCAGCTATCGGGTGGTTGGGCGCGTGGTTCGTCGTAGCGGCCGAGCCGGGCATGACCAGGCCTGCGGGCCTCGTCATGGTGGCGCTCGCGGTCGCCGTTCTGGCCGGCGGGAGAGCGCGGGTCGGTGCGAGAGCCGGCTTCGTGGATCCCCGGCTGCCGGCCGCAGGTTCGTGGCGAGGGAGCGTGGTGTTCGCCCTGCTCGCCCTGGCGGCCGTTCTGCTCGCCGGCAGCGCTCACGTCGCGCTCCGGCAGGCCGGGATCGTCTCTCGACTGGTTCGCGAGCAGGCGACGGTCGGCGTCATCGGCCGGGTCTCGACCGAGCCGCGTCAGATCGCCGCGACGAATCTGCCGACCACGGACGACGCCGCGCACCCGCGGTACCTGGTCCGGATCGAGGTGGACCGGCTCAGCGGCCGAGGCGTCGTCGGGCCGGGTGCCACACCGGTGGTGGCCATCGGCGGCCCCTCCTGGGCGGGGATCGGCTACGGCGCGCGGGTTGCGGTCGTCGGACGTCTCGAGCCGGGTCAGGCTGGGGAGCCGCCATGGCTGGACGCCGCGGACGCGCCGGTCACCGTGGTCCAGCCGCCCGGAGCGCTGGACTCCGGTGTCCGTCGCATCCGGACGGCCCTGCGTGCCCTGGTCATCGACCAGTCCCGGGACGTCCGCGGTCTGCTGCCCGGCATCGTCCTCGGCGATACCGGGCAGCTCGACCCACAGCTCGGTGAAGACATGCGCACCGTCAGCCTCACCCACACGACGGCGGTGTCCGGCACACATTTCGCGATCATCGCCGCAACCGTGATCGGCCTCCTCTCGGCGCTCGGTCTGCCGCGGCCGGTGCGTGCGGGCGTCACGACAGTAGCGATGGCCGGCTTCGTGCTCCTGGTCCACCCGGATCCCAGTGTGCTGCGCGCCGCCGCGATGGGGCTGATCGGCATGAGTGCGCTCTTGCTCGGCCGGCCGAGCCGCGCCCTGGCCGCGCTCGGGACTGCCGTGGTCGTACTCCTCGTGCTCGATCCCTGGCTCGCACGGTCGTACGGCTTCGCGCTATCCGTGCTCGCGACGGCGGGACTGGTCCTCGGTGCGCAACCGCTCGCCCGGGGACTCGCTGCCGTCCTGCCGCAGTGGTTGGCGCGTGCGGTGGCGATCCCGATCGCGGCCCAGCTCGCGTGTGCGCCGGTCATCGTCCTGCTCAACCCGGCGGTCGCGACGTTCGCGGTGCCCGCGAACCTGCTCAGCGCCGCCGCGCTGGTCCCCGCGACCGTCTGCGGGGTGGCCGCCGCGCTGCTCGCGCCGTGGTGGTCCGCCGGGGCGTGGTGGCTCGTCCAGCCGGCGGCGTGGGCATGTTGGTGGATCGCTCAGGTTGCGCACGTCTGCGCCGGCCTGCCCGGGGCCAGTATCCCGTGGGCCGGCGGTCCCGGCGGGGCGGTCGCGCTGGCTCTCGTGACGGCCACGATCGTCACGATCGCTGCGACCATGCGGCGGATCCCGCGGCTGATCTGGCGACAGCTCGGCATCGGGACGCTCTGTCTGGCGCTCGTGCTGAGCCCACCGGCGCGACGCCTTCTGCTCGCCTGGAGCCCGGACGGCTGGCCGCCGCCGGGCTGGCGGATCGCCGTCTGCGACGTGGGCCAGGGCGACGCGACGGTCGTGCGGACCGGACCCGGCAGCGCCATCGTGATCGACGTCGGACCGCCCGGGACGGCCGCGGACCGCTGCCTGACCGCACTCGGCGTGACCCGCATCCCGCTCCTGGTGCTGAGCCACTACCACCTCGACCACGTCGGCGGCCTTGCGGCGGTGCTGGCGGGCCGACGGGTCGGCGAGGTGCTCGCCACCCCGTCCGCACACCCCGCTGAGCAGGCGCGCATGGTCGCCGCCACCCTCGCCGCGCGCCACCTCACGCTCCGCGAGGTCGACGCGACCCGGGCGCCGACCTCGGGCACGGTGGGCGACGTGGCCTGGCGAGTGCTGTGGCCCGCGGCGCCGGCGAGCGGGGCGGGTTCCGATGTGGACGGCACGCCGATCAACAACGCCAGTCTCGTGCTCCTGATCACCGCCCCCGAGCTGAGCCTGCTGGCGCTGGGTGACATCGAGACGGAGTCGCAGGATGCCCTGGCGGAACAGCTCGAGAGCGAGCACGTGCGCCGTCCGGCGGAGCTCGTCAAGGTCGCGCACCACGGGAGCGCGCGGCAGTCCCGCGCGCTCGCCGCGCTCCTGGACCCGGACGTGGCGGTGATCAGCGTCGGTGCCGGGAACGAGTACGGGCACCCGGCGAGCTCCACCGTCGATCTGTACCGGAACGGCGGCGCGGTCGTGCTGCGGACGGACCACTGCGGGTCGATGGCGTTCCGGGTGCGCGACGGCGTGGCCGAACTGACCGCGCGGTGTCCCCGGCTCTACCGCGACGCCGCGGCGTCGCGCTCACCGGACGGCTCCGAGGGTCAGCCGTGCGTGGCAGGCTGTGCGCATGCCCGCCTCGCCACGACCCGCGCGCTCCGGATCCCGCCCCGCGCTCACCTGGGACGCCGTCGTGCTCGCGCCGGTCGTCCTGGTCACCGGCGCGGAGTCCTTGCTCGTCGACCGCGCGACGGCCGCCGTGCTCGCGCTCGCCCACGAGCAGGACGCCGGTCTCGAGGTCACCGAGCTGGAGGCGGCCGGGTACCAGTCGGGTCGGCTTCAGGTGGTGACCTCGCCGTCGCTCTTCGGCGAGGGTCGCGCCGTCGTGGTTCACGGCGTCGAGGCGATGACTGACGAGTTCCTCGCCGACGCCCTGGCGTACCTCGAGGCGCCGGAGTCCGACGTCGTCCTCGTCCTGGAGCACTCGGGTGGTCAACGCGGCAAGAAGCTTCTGGACGCAGCGCGGTCCGCCGACGTCCCGACGGTTGCTTGTGATCCGCTCAAACGGGACACGGAGAAGGTCGATTTCGCCACCGCCGAGATCCGTCGGGCGGGGCGGCGCGTCGATGCCGGCGGAGCACGGGCGCTCGTTGACGCGCTCGGTTCGGATTTGCGCGAGCTCGCCTCGGCGTGCGCGCAGATCGTGGCGGACACGCACGGTCCGATCACGGCCGACGTCGTCGCCCGGTACCACGGCGGGCGGGTCGAGGCGACGGCGTTCCGGGTGGCCGACGCCGCGATCGCGGGGGAGTCGGGCAATGCGGTCGCGCTGTTGCGGCACGCGATGGCGACCGGTGCCGACCCGGTGCCGCTGGTCGCCGCGCTCGCGATGAAGCTGCGGACCCTGGCGAAGGTGGCCGGGGCCCGAGGACGCGGTCTTGACGCGCACCGTGATCTCGGGCTCGCGCCGTGGCAGGTCGACCGCGCGAGGCGCGAGCTCGCCCGTTGGACCCCCGAGAGCCTCGCTGCGGCGATCAGCGCGGTGGCCCAGGCGGATGCCGAGGTCAAGGGCGCGGGCCGGGACCCGGTTTTCGCCGTCGAGCGGGCCGTGCTCCGGATCGCAGCGCAGGCCAAGCGCTGACGGTGTGCCGGCCGACACGGAGCCGGCCGACCGTGAGGAACAACAAGGGCGTCACCACGATCGGGGCGACGCCCTTGGGTGCTTTCGAGTAGGTGCTGGGTCAGAGACCCGAGACCTGCTTGGCCAGTGCCGACTTGCGGTTCGCGCCCTGGTTGGCGTGGATGACGCCCTTGCTCACGGCCTTGTCGAGCTTCTTGCTCGCGGTGGCCAATGCGGTCGCCGCAGCGTCCTTGTCGCCCGTCGCCACGGCCGCGCGGACCCGGCGCACATGCGTCTTGAGCTCGGTCTTGACAGCCTTGTTGCGCAGCCGGGCCTTCTCGTTGGTGCCGATGCGCTTGATCTGGGACTTGATGTTCGCCACGTATGGACTCTCTCGTGTGTTCGCCGAAGCGATCTGACAGGTCTTGAGGGCGTGTCCGTCACCGGGACTGAGGCGTGCGGATACCTGTGGTGGTGGTGGACTGGTGCCCGCACGACCCGACCGGACACGCGATGAAGAATTCTAGCAGGGGACGGCGCCCTAGAGCGAAGCCGCGACCTCGTTGAACCGGTTCCGGTCCAGCACGGCACCCTCGCGCCGGACCTTCCGCGGATCGATCCGCAGCACCCGGTCGAGTCGGACCTCGCTCGGCCGGTCCTTCGAGTCCCACGTCCCGGCGCCGACATCGATCCAGCGCCGGCCCCAGCGGGCCTCGTCGGCGGCGTCGCGGTGATGGTCCTTGCTCGTCAGCATCAGCCCGAGCAGCCAGGTTCCGTCCCGGCCGATCAGCAGCACCGGGCGGTCCTTGCCGCGCTCGAAGTCCTCTTCGAATGGCACCCACGTCCAGACGATCTCCCCGGGGTCTGGGACACCGTCGAGATTCGGCGCGTAGACCGCGGTGACCTTGCCTGTGAAGTCCCCGGGGTAGGCGCTCAGGTCGCTCGGGCGGCGCCGCACCTTCGCCGACGGCCCCCGGCTGGGCGAGCGCCGGCTGGGCGCGCGCCGGAGCGCGTGGCCAAGGGTATTCGTGGCCGCCCGTGCGGCGGACTGCACCAGATCGGACCAGATAGATCGATACGCCATGCCCGCACCTTACCGAGAGGGTCGCCCGCGACGCCGCGGCTTTGCCGAGCAGCCAGGACCTATCGACGTCGCTCGCGCGGAGCTCCACGCCGACGCGAAGCGGCGTCATCCGGTCCAGCCGGGCCTGCCGCGGCTGCATCACGGTGACCACCTCGTCCACCGTGTCGGCGGTGACGAGCGGAGCGAGAGCGGGCGCTCGGCCACCCGCGGTGAGCAGGTCCCACAGGTGGATGACCGACTCGTGCAGCTGCCGCCGCCGCCAGAACGACGCCATGCCGGACCCGACGAGCGTCGGGCGAGGTCCGTCACCGTCCACGGCGCACAGCCGGGAACCGGAGCCTCGAGCTCGGCATCCTTGAGCTGCTCGGAGAACGCCGCCTGGACCTCGCTGAGCGCACCGAGATGGTCGAGAGTCATGGGACCATGGTTCAGCCAATTCGCACCGTTATCAGCCCTCGAGGAAGCCCCGCGTGTCACCGATCCCCACCGGCGCCAGCCGTTCGCGCATCGAACCGGCCGCGACCCCGCCGGAGCTGTTGCGAAACTTCTGCATCATCGCGCACATCGACCACGGGAAATCGACGCTGGCCGACCGGATGCTGCAGTACACCGGCGTGGTCGACGCCCGTGACATGCGCGCGCAGTACCTGGACCGGATGGACATCGAGCGCGAGCGCGGCATCACGATCAAGTCGCAGGCTGTCCGGATGCCGTGGGAGGTCGACGGCACGCCGTACGCGCTGAACATGATCGACACCCCCGGGCACGTGGACTTCAGCTACGAGGTCTCGCGCTCGCTCGCTGCCTGCGAGGGCGCGGTCCTGCTGGTCGACGCGGCACAGGGCATCGAGGCCCAGACCCTTGCGAACCTGTACCTCGCGATGGAGAACGACCTGCACGTCATCCCGGTGCTGAACAAGATCGACCTGCCGGCCGCGCGGCCAGAGAAGTACGCGGAGGAGCTGGCCCGGCTCATCGGCGGTGACCCCGGCGACTGCCTGCGAGTCTCCGGCAAGACCGGTGCCGGGGTGGTCGCGCTGCTCGACACGATCGTGGCGCAGATCCCGGCGCCGGTCGGCGACGCCGACGCGCCGGCTCGAGCGATGATCTTCGACTCGGTCTACGACACCTACCGCGGCGTCGTCACCTACGTGCGGGTGGTGGACGGGAACCTGACCCAGCGCGAGCGGATCGTCATGATGTCGACGCGTGCCACCCACGAGATGCTCGAGATCGGCGTGATCTCCCCGGAGCCGGTACCGACGAAGGGCCTCGGCGTCGGCGAGGTCGGCTACCTCATCACCGGCGTGAAGGACGTGCGCCAGTCGCGGGTCGGCGACACCGTGACGGACGCCATCGCGCCCGCGACGAAGGTGCTCGGCGGGTACCGCGACCCGAAACCGATGGTCTTCTCGGGTCTGTACCCGATCGACGGCTCGGAGTACCCGGCGCTGCGCGACGCACTCGACCGGCTCAAGCTCAACGACGCCGCCCTGGTCTTCGAGCCGGAGACCTCCGTCGCGCTCGGTTTCGGCTTCCGCTGCGGCTTCCTCGGGATGCTGCACCTCGAGATCGTCCGGGAGCGCCTCGAGCGCGAGTCCAAGCTCGACCTGATCTCGACCGCCCCGAACGTCGTCTACGAGGTCGGGATGGAGGACGGTAGCGGGTTCACCGTCACGAACCCGAGCGAGTTCCCGGCCGGGAAGGTGCGCGAGGTCCGTGAGCCCGTGGTCAGGGCGACGATCCTGGCGCCGAGCGAGTACATCGGAGCGATCATGGAGCTCTGCCAGAACCGTCGCGGCACGCTGCTCGGGATGGACTACCTGTCGGAGGAGCGGGTCGAGATGCGGTACTCCCTGCCGCTCGCGGAGATCGTCTTCGACTTCTTCGACCAGCTGAAGTCCAAGACCCGCGGGTATGGCTCTCTCGACTACGAGCCGGTCAGCGACCAGGCGGCCGACCTGGTCAAGGTGGACATCCTGCTCCAGGGCGAGACGGTTGACGCCTTCAGCGCCATCGTGCACAAGGACAAGGCCTACGCGTACGGCGTGATGATGGTCGGCAAGCTGAGGAAGCTCATCCCGCGCCAGCAGTTCGAGGTGCCGATCCAGGCCGCCGTCGGCGCACGCGTGATCGCGCGCGAGACGATCAGCGCGATGCGCAAGGACGTGCTCGCCAAGTGCTACGGCGGTGACATCACCCGCAAGCGCAAGCTGCTGGAGAAGCAGAAGGAGGGCAAGAAGCGGATGAAGACGATCGGTCGTGTCGACGTCCCGCAGGAAGCCTTCATCGCGGCCCTCAGCTCCGACCCCGCCGACGCCAAGGACGACAAGGCCAAGAAGTGAGCCCCGCGCTGCCAGAGGGGGACAGCGCGCCCGCTGATGGCGCGCTACCGACGTCGGTTGCGGTCGGCGCGGCATCGCGAGCCTTCGGCGTGTACCTGCACGTGCCGTTCTGCACGGTGCGCTGCGGATACTGCGACTTCAACACCTACACCGCGACCGAGCTCGGCGGCGGCGCGAGCCAGGCGAGCTACCCGGAGACCGCGATCCGCGAGGTCTCGTTCGCGGCCGAGGTGTTGTGGGCGGCCGGACTTCCGGCCCGCCCCGTCTCGACGCTGTTCGTGGGCGGCGGCACTCCGACCGTGCTGCCGGTCGCGGACCTCGCCCGAATGGTCGCCGCCATCGGGGACACCTGGGGGATGGCGGACGACGCCGAGCTCACCACCGAGGCGAACCCCGACTCCGTGACCCGTGAGTCCCTGCTGGGGCTCGCCGCCGCCGGCTTCACCCGGGTGTCGTTCGGGATGCAGTCGGCGGTGCCGCACGTGCTGGCCACACTGGACCGGACGCACGACCCGGCCCGGGTGCCCGACGTCGTCGGCTGGGCCCGCGAGGCAGGTCTCGCGGTGTCGCTCGACCTCATCTACGGCACCCCCGGCGAATCTCTCGACGACTGGCGGCGCAGTGTCGAGGCGGCGCTCGGATGCGGCGTCGACCACGTGTCGGCCTACGCCCTGGTGGTCGAGCCGGGGACCCGGATGGGCGCTCAGGTGCGCCGCGGGGAGCTGCCGCTGCCGAGCGAGGACGACCAGGCCGCGAAGTATGAGCTCGCCGACGAGCTGTTCGAGGCGGCCGGCCTGAGCTGGTACGAGGTGTCGAACTGGGCGCGCACCGACGCCGATGCGTGCCGCCACAACCTGGGCTACTGGCGCGGCGACGACTGGTGGGGGATCGGACCCGGTGCGCACTCGCACGTCGGGGGCGTCCGCTGGTGGAACGTCAAGCATCCACGCGCGTACGCCACGCAGGTCGAGGCGGGCGTGAGCCCGGCTGCCGGCCGTGAGGTGCTCGGCGATGAGGAACGGCTGCTCGAGCGGGTTCTGCTCGGAGTGCGGCTGAGCGACGGGCTGCCGCGCGACGAGGTCCCGCCTACCGGTCGACCGGCGATCTCCGGACTCATCGCCGACGGGCTGATCGACGGCGCAGCGGCACTTCGAGGGACCATTGTGCTGACGCTTCGCGGGCGGCTGCTCGCGGACGCCGTTGTGCGGGGTCTGACCGGCTGACTCATGGCGCTCTCGTCGCGTGCCGGCCGGCGTGGTGAGCCGCGCGGCGACAGGTCGCGAACACGAGGGAGGGCCGGGAGCCTGTCGGCTCCCGGCCCTCCCTCGGTCGAGCGGGTGCTACTTTATGAGCCGGAGGCTCACCGGGTAGCGATAGGCCTGGCCCTTGTTGGCAGCGATGGCCGCCATGATCATCAGCACCAAGCCGCCGATCGCCACGATGGGGAGCAAGACGAAGCCGATGAGGGCGAACATCAGGATTGCGCTGATGGTGGCAGCGATCGTCAGGGTGATCTGGAAGTTCAGCGCTTCCTTCGACTGGTCCGCGACGTAGTGGCCGCGTTCCCGGTAGATGAGCCAGATCACCAGGGGTGCGACGAATCCGATCACAATCGGGCCGATGTGGGCCAGCGTCGCCCACAGCCGCTGGTCGGAGTCGCTAATCGGTGCCGCGGGGCCCGCAACATACTGGGGCGCCGCCGCGCCGTACTGGGGACCTGCGCCGTACTGCGGCACCGCAGGAGGCGGCGGGACGGGCGGGACGCCGTTGGTCGGGTCGACGTTCGGGGTTTCGGTCATGTCACTTCACCAGGTCCAGTGAGAAGGGGTACTTGAAGGGCTGGCCCTTCTGGGCGCTCAGGAAGCCCTGGATCGAGAAGATCAGCAGGACGATCCAGATGGCGAAGCCCAGCAGCGCTGCAAGGAAGCCGGGCAGGAAGACCACGTTGAGAATCTGCACTGCCACCCACGCAGCGGTCAGCGTGATCTGGAAGTTGAGTGCCTTGAGTGCCTCCACGCCGACGAAGGCGCTGCGCTGTTTGAACACGAGCCAGATGATCAGCGCCGGGATGAACCAGATGATGCCGCCGAGGTGGGCGAGACCGGCCCACATGCGCTCCTGGTCGGGAGCGAGCGGTGCACCGGCTGGGGCGGACGGGGGGAGTGACTCCGACATGGAGGGCCTTTCGTGCGATGGCGGATCTCGGACGAGTAGTCCGCGCGAGTCCCCCCGCGTGGACCTTAATCTGCACAGTATCGGAAAAGTGAACAAACTGCGTCGAGCTTGGTCGACGGAGTTCGAGCGGCCCAGCCGCAGCCCCCGGCGTCACCGTGGCACGCCAGGCGCGCGCCCTAGGTGTACTCGGCCATGAGGTTGGTGACGGTTGTTGACGTGAGGGGAGGACCTCCGGCGTAGTGGAGATGTCTGACGTCTCTACTGACCGGAGGTCCTCGTGTCTCACGCTAACGCTCGCCTGACGGTCCATGGCCGGTGGTTGCTGGTCCAGCGGGTTCGGGTGCACGGTCGCCCGGTCGCCCACGTCGCCCGGGAGCTGGGCGTGTCCCGTCAGTGCGCGCACCGGTGGGTGTCCCGGTTCGACGCCGAGGGGATGGCCGGTCTGGTCGACCGGTCGTGCCGTCCTCATCGCTCACCGCGGGCGACCAGCCCCCAGCAGGTGGCGGTGGTCCTGGCCGAACGAGCCAGGGCCAGGCGGGGTCCCGACGAGCTGTCCCGCCTGACCGGGGTGCCCGCACGGACCATCTCGCGGATCCTGCGCCGCGCCGGCGTGGGGTACCTGTGGGCGTGCGACCCGGTCACCGGAGAGATGATCCGGGCCTCGAAGACCACCGCCCGCCGCTACGAGCACGACGCCCCCGGTGACCTCGTGCACGTCGACGTCAAGAAGATCGGACGCATCCCCGACGGCGGGGGGTGGAAGGCCCACGGGCGAGCCGCCGGATCGACATCCCGGCGCCGCAACACCCGCATCGGCTTCGACTACGTCCACTCCGCGGTCGATGACCACTCCCGGGTGGCCTACTCCGAGATCCTGCCCGACGAGAAAGGCCCCACCTGCGCCGGCTTCATCGACCGGGCCCTTGACCACTTCGCCGGCCTCGGCGCACCGGTGCGGGCGGTCCTGACCGACAACCACTGGTCCTACGCCAAGAGCCTGGACCTACGGACCGTCCTGGCTGGCCACCACGCCGAGCACTGGTTCATCAAACCCCACTGCCCCTGGCAGAACGGCAAGGTCGAACGCTTCAACCGCACCTTGGCAGGCGAATGGGCATACCGCCGGGCCTACCTGTCCAACAACGAGCGGACCGCGGCCTTCACAACCTGGCTCGAGTACTACAACACTGGTCGACACCACTACGCCGTCGGCGCCGCCCCGATCACCCGCCTGTCACCAACGTGATGGCCGAGTACATCTAGAGCGCCGTCGTTGAACTGCGACGTCGACCCCCCGAGGTGAGGATTCGGAGGGGGTGCTCGGAGTGTCGGCGCGGCACGAGATGATGACCGGGTGAGTCGTGATCTCGGTGCCGATTCTGCCATGCCTCGGGTTCGTTCGACTCTGTCGGCAGCGCAAGCCCGACGCATCGCTCTGCGCGCCCAGGGGCTGAACGGGCGGCGACCCGAGCCTGCGTCGGTCCCGACGATGCGCGGACTGCAGGCGGTCGTGGACCGGATCGGCCTGATCCAGATCGACTCGGTGAACGTCCTCGCTCGGGCGCACCTCATGCCGCTCTACTCGCGTCTCGGCCCGTACGACCCGAACCTCCTGCACCAGGCCTCGGGCAGGGCGCCACGGCGGTTGGTGGAGACGTGGGCGCACGAGGCGTCATTCGTGCCCCCGGAGACGTACCGCCTGCTCGACTGGCGTCGACGTCGGGTGGGCACGGAAGCGTGGGGGAGCATCTCCAGCGTCGAGGACGAGCACCCCGATCTGGTCCGGGAGGTGCGCGACTGCGTGGCCGGCCACGGGCCGGTGACATCGCGTGAGGTCCACGCCCTGCTCGACCACGATAATCCGCGGGACCGGGACAACTGGGGCTGGAACTGGTCCGCTGCAAAGCGCGCGCTCGAGTACCTGTTCTTCACCGGGGAGGTGGCCGCCGCGCGGCGCAATCCCCAGTTCGAGCGCTGCTACGACCTCACCGAGCGGATCCTCCCGGCCGGGGTCCAAGCCGCGGCGGAGGTCCCCGAGCCGGACGCGATCCGGGCACTGGTCGAGATCGGAGCCCGTGCTCACGGCGTCGGCACCGAGGCGTGTCTGCGCGACTACTTCCGACTTCGGCCGGAACCCACCCGCCGCGCGCTCGCGGAACTGGTCGAGGATGGCGTCCTGCAGCCGGTTGAGGTCGAGGGCTGGTCCCGTCCCGCGTTCCTGCACCGCGACGCCCGCCTGCCCGGTCGGGCCACCGCCCGGACCCTGCTGAGCCCGTTCGATCCGCTCCTGTTCGAGCGCCGGCGGGTGCACGACATGTTCGGCATGCACTACCGGATCGAGATCTACACCCCCGCGGAGAAGCGCCAGTTCGGGTACTACGTGCTGCCCTTTCTGCTCGGCGACCAGCTGACGGCTCGGGTGGACCTCAAGGCGGACCGGGCCGCCCGGGTGCTGCGGGTGCTCTCCGCCCACGCCGAGCCGGCCGCACACGCCGGGACGGCGGACGAGCTGGCCCTCGAACTCGCGGAGCTGGCGCGCTGGCTCGTTCTCGACGGGATCGAGGTGGCCGCGCCGTACCTGGGAGCCTTCGCTCGACCTCTCGCCGTGCGGCTCGGGCGCGCCCCGAGCTCCGTCGACGGCGCCGACCTGCGAACAGCCGTGGTCTCGTGACCGAACCGGTGATGACCCACCCGGCGGGCGCGCACGGGCCCGGAGAGGTTCCGATTCGGCGCGGGGACTTTCTGCTGGTGCTGCTCGCGGCCCTCTGCTGGGGCACCGGTGGTGTCCTCGGCTCTCTCCTGGCGCGACGCGAACACCTGGGCGTCCTGTCGATCGCCACCCTGCGAATGCTGGCGGGCGGAATCCTGCTGTTGGCCGGGCTCGCCCTGATCGGCCGGCTGCACACCGTCCGGCTCTCTGGCCCGGCGGTGGTCCGGATCGCGCTGACGGCGTTGCTCACCGCGATCTTCGAGGTCTGCTTCTTCACCGCCGTGGTGACCGTCTCGGTCAGCACCGCCACCCTGGTCACGATCGGCGCGTCGCCCGTCCTGGTCGCACTCTGGACGACGGTGGTCCGCCGGCACCGACCGGAACGCATCGTCGTCGTCGCTCTGCTGGTCGCGCTGCTCGGCCTGGTGCTGTTGCTCGGCGTCGCGGTCCCGGCCGGCAGCCGCGCGGCTCTGGGCGTACTGGTGGCGCTGCTCGCGGCGGCGGCCTTCGGCACCGTGACCATCCTCAACGAGAGAGCGGTGGTCGGTCTCGACCCCGCGATCCTGACCGGCTACGCGTTCCTCCTCGGCGGCGGCATGGTCCTGCCGTTCGCCCTCGCGTTCGGCTGGCACCTGCCGCACGTGCCGTCCAACTGGGGGCTCGTGGTCGTGATGGGCCTGGTCACGACGGCCGGCGCGTACGTCGCGTTCCTGACCGGCCTGCGGACGGTGCCCGCGACGACCGCCGTGCTGCTCTCGCTGGTCGAGCCGCTCACAGCGGCGGTCCTGGCCGCGGTCGTCCTTGCGGAGCGACTCGGTCCGCTGGGGATCGTTGGAGGCCTCCTGCTCGCCGTCGCCGTCGTTCTCGTGCGCCCACGGGACCGAGCCTCGCCTACGATGGGCGAGGGTCGGCGCGCTGGTGCGCGTGGACCTGGCCCCGTCGCCGCCCGGCGCGCGGGCGATGACCAGGTCGGGAGTAGAGCGTGCCTGCGGTCTTTGAGAAGATCCTTCGCATCGGCGAGGGCAGGATCCTGAAGAAGTTGGCCGGGATCTCAGCTCAGGTGAACGCCCTGGAGGACAGTTTCAGCACGCTGTCCGACGCCGAGCTCCGCGAGGAGACCGACCGTTTCAAGGAGCGGCTCCAATCGGGCGAGTCGCTCGACGATCTGCTTCCCGAAGCCTTCGCGACGGTTCGTGAGGCTGCGCAGCGCACCCTCGGGCAGCGGCACTTCGACGTGCAGATCATGGGCGGCGCTGCGCTGCACCTCGGAAACATCGCCGAGATGAAGACCGGTGAGGGCAAGACGCTGGTCGCCACACTCCCCGCCTACCTCAACGCCTTGACCGGCGACGGTGTCCACATCGTCACCGTGAACGACTACCTCGCGGAGTACCAGAGCGAGCTGATGGGCCGGGTGTTCCGGTTCCTCGGCCTCAGCACGGGATGCATCCTCTCCGGGCAGCAGCCGACCGAGCGACACGACCAGTACACCGCCGACGTCACGTACGGCACGAACAACGAGTTCGGCTTCGACTACCTGCGCGACAACATGGCCTGGTCGCCGGACGAGCTCGCCCAGCGTGGTCACAGCTTCGCCATCGTGGACGAGGTCGACTCGATCCTGGTCGACGAGGCGCGGACCCCGCTGATCATCTCGGGCCCGGCGACCGGCGACGTGGACCGCTGGTACACCGAGTTCGCCCGGATCTCGAGTCGGCTGCAGCGGGACCGTGACTACGAGGTCGACGAGAAGAAGCGCACGGTCGGCGTGCTCGAACCGGGCATCGAGCGGGTCGAGGACTATCTCGGGATCGAAAACCTCTACGAGTCGCTCAACACCCCGCTGATCGGCTTCCTCAACAACGCGGTCCGCGCGAAGGAGCTCTTCAAGCGCGACAAGGACTACGTGATCCTCAACGGCGAGGTCCTGATCGTCGACGAGCACACCGGGCGCATGTTGCCCGGCCGTCGTTACAACGAGGGCATGCACCAGGCGATCGAGGCCAAGGAGGGCGTGGTCATCAAGGCCGAGAACCAGACCCTCGCCACGATCACCCTGCAGAACTACTTCCGCCTGTACGCGAAGTTGTCCGGCATGACCGGCACGGCCGAGACCGAGGCTGCCGAGTTCAGCGGCACCTACAAGCTCGGCGTGGTGCCGATCCAGACGGACCAACCGATGGTTCGGATCGACCAGCCTGATCTGGTCTACAAGTCGGAGACGGGCAAGTACGACGCCGTCGTGGCGGACCTCGTCGAGCGGCACGCGAAGGGCCAGCCCGTCCTGGTCGGAACGACGAGCGTCGAGAAGAGCGAGCACCTGTCCCAGCTCCTGCGCAAGCAGGGCGTCCCGCACGAGGTCTTGAACGCGAAGCAGCACGCTCGAGAGGCCTCGATCGTGGCCCAGGCGGGCCGTAAGGGTGCCGTCACGGTGGCGACGAACATGGCCGGGCGCGGCACCGACATCATGCTCGGCGGCAACGCCGAGTTCATGGCCGTCGCGGAACTGGCGAAGCGCGGCCTCGACCCGGCCGAGTCGTCGGAGGAGTACGAGGCGGCATGGCCCAACGCTCTCGAGAAGGCGCGCGCCGCGGTCGCCGCGGAGCACGACGAGGTCGTCGAGCTCGGTGGCCTGTACGTCCTCGGCACCGAGCGGCACGAGTCGCGACGCATCGACAACCAGCTGCGCGGCCGGTCCGGTCGTCAGGGTGACCCGGGCGAGTCACGGTTCTACCTCTCGCTCCAGGACGATCTGATGCGGCTGTTCAACTCGGGTCTTGCCGAATCGCTGATGACCCGCGCCGGCTTCCCGGAGGACCTTCCGCTCGAGTCCAAGCTCGTTACCCGAGGGATCCGCAGCGCACAGTCGCAAGTGGAGAGCCGGAACTTCGAGATCCGCAAGAACGTCCTCAAGTACGACGACGTGCTCTCCCGCCAGCGCACCGTGATCTACGACGAGCGTCGGCGCGTGCTCCAGGGCGAGGACATGGCGGAGCAGGTCCAACACTTCTCCTCCGACGTGATCTCCGCGTATGTCAACGGCGCCACGACAGGCGGGGCGCCCGAGCAATGGGACCTCGACGGCTTGTGGACCGCCCTCAAGGCCGTCTACCCGATCTCGATCACACCGGAAGAGGTCGTCGAGGAGGCCGGCGGCCCCACCCGACTGACCGCGGAACTGCTCGGCAAGGAGATCCTCTCGGACGCGCGGCTGGCGTACCAGGAGCGCGAATCGCGGATCGGTGTGCCGGCGATGCGCGACCTCGAGCGCCGCGTCGTGCTCTCGGTTCTGGACCGCAAGTGGCGCGAGCACCTCTACGAGATGGACTACCTCAAGGAGGGAATCGGACTGCGCGCGATGGCGCAGCGCGACCCGCTCGTGGAGTACCAGCGCGAGGGCTTCCAGCTGTTCCAGGCGATGACCGACGCGATCAAGGAGGAGTCGGTCGGCTTCCTGTACAACCTGGAGGTCAAGGTGGCCGAGCCTCAGGCCGAGGAGCCTCAGGCCGAGGAGCCTCAGGCCGAGGCGCCGGTCGAGGAGGCCCGGAAGCTGGTTGCCAAGGGCCTCGAGGCTCCGACCCAGCGCGCTCCGCTGCAGTACAGCGCACCGAGCGTGGACGGTGACCAGTCGGCCTCGTCTACGACGTCGGCGCCCAGGCAGGCTGCCTCGCCAGCCGCCGACGGCCGTACCTTCGCGGGGACCCCGCGGAATGCTCAGTGCCCCTGCGGGTCAGGGAAGAAGTACAAGCTCTGCCACGGGAAGAACGCGGCGCAGTGAGCCGCGTCGCGGGCTAGCCGATCTCGAGCACGGTGGCGCGCCAGTAGCCGCGGTGGCCCTCGAGCCGGATGGCTGCGGCGCGGACCCGATCGCCGTCGTCGAGCACCACGCTCGCCTCGGTGACCAGCTGGCTGAGACGGCAGACCCTGACGCGGCGCACCGTCACGCGAGGCGTCGTTCGCCGGCCGCGCTGCCGGACGGTGATCGCCGCCCGGGTGGCGAGCGTGTCGTAGACCTCCGGCACGACCCATCGGGTGAGCTGGGCGACGGGTCGGATGCCCGCGAGCACCTCGACGGCCGCCTGGGCGATCGAGCAGCTCACGGAGCGCGGGTCCGGGAGCTGCGGGTTGGGCCGGGCCGCGCTACCTGCGCTCGGAACCGCCGGAGGAGTGACCTGGACGCTTCCCGCAACCATCGGGCGCGCCAATCCCGGTCCTCGCGCCACGAGCGCTTCGGCTTCGCTCGGTCGATCCTGACTGAGCGGCGGCGTCGCCGTCGCAGTTTCGGGCGAGTCGGTCCGGGTGCGCCCGGGGTCGGCGGGGCTCGCCGACGGCGGTCCCGTCCGGAGGCGGGTCGCAGCGGGCGTCGTCACTGTCCCGCCGCGTCTGTCACGGGCCGGGCGAGGACCTGACCGGGATGGATGAGGTTCGGGTCGGTTCCGACGACGCCACGGTTCGCCTCGTACCACCCGGGCCACGCGGCCGCGATCTAGGCTGGCGAGGCGTCCGGATCGAGATGCTCGGCGGCGATCCGCCAGAGCGAGTCGCCAGCCCGCACGACGACGGTGGACCGCGCCGTCCCGACGGCTGCCCCCGGGGCGGGAGCTGAGCGCACGGAGGACGTGCCTGCCGACGTCGTCGGCGATCCGGGTGCCGTCGGGCTCGCGGTCGCGGTGGCCGGCTGCCAGCCCGGGTTCCACTCGTCGCCGGCGAATGCCGGCAGGCCGAAGGTCGACACCAGGCCGACGCCGAGGGCGCCTGCCACCAGGCGGCGAGCGACCGTCGACGGACCCGAGCAGACCGGTGCCGCGCTGCCACGCCTTCGCACTAGCGACAGCCGCGTCGTCGCACGGGCGAACTCGACCAGGATCCCGGCGGCGAGATAACTGGACGCGAGCGCGCCGACGAGAGCGAGCAGGGTGAGGACCGCGCCGTCCGGCATCGACGTCCGGGCCTGGAGCAGTCCTGTTCCGCGTGACCAGGCCAGCGCTCCGAGGACCGGTGCGGAGAGCAGAACCGCGACGACCGTCAGGGTGCAGGCGATGCGCGAGTAGACGACCGAGCCTTGATACACCATGGCCTCCAGTGGCATCGAATAGTGCTGTTAGATACAAAGTGATGTGGATAGGTGTATCTGATTTCGTACGATCTGTCCACCGGTCTGTCGTCTTGTGCATTCCGCTCCACGAACCGCCGGCCGGCGCTACCGTGCGGCCATGCGCTGGGAAAACCTGTTCGCGGACCTGGAGACGCAGCTCGCCGCGTCGATGGCCCAGGAGCGGGACTCCGAGGTCGCGGACCGGATCGCGACCGAGCGCGCGGGTGTCGCGATCTCCGACCGGCTCAGGGCACAGCGCCGCTCACCGGTAGACGTGCGGATCCGCGGCGGCGAGGTGCTGACCGGCGAGGTCGTGGACGTTGCGACCGAGTGGCTGCTCCTTGCCGAGGCGGCGCGCCGGCATCTGGTGCCGCGCGCGGCGATCACCGCCATCGGCGGGCTCGCGCCGCATTCGGCACCGCCCGCGGGCGAGGTCCTTCGCCGGCTGGGCCTCGGTCATGCGCTGCGCGCCCTGGCAGCCGAGGGGCGCCCGGTCCAGGCCGTGACCGGGGACGCGACCTACCTGGGCCGGATCGCCGCTGTCGGGCAGGACCACCTGGACATCGCACCGGATCTCGAGGGCTTTGGTTCCGGGCGACCGGCCGGGCTGCTCGCCGTACCGTTCGCGGCGCTGCTGCGGGTCAGCAACACCTAGTCGTGCTGGCTGCCGCCGTCGATCCTTACTCGCGTCTGGGCGTACATCCGCTGGATGTACGCCTCGAGTTCGGTTGACTCCACCCGCCACTGGCCGCGACCGCCCACCTGGATGGCCGGGAGCTCGCCCGACCTGACCAGCGCGTACGCCTGGGTGCTCGAGATGTTCAGCACCTCGGTGACGTCCGCCAGGGTGAGGAACCGGGATGACATGCGCCAAGTCTGGCACGCCGCCTCGCGATCCGAACTTCGTCCACAAGTCCCAGCGCGGAGGGGTCGCCACTGGGCATGATGTCCTCTATGTCGCAAATTGGTGAATGCGCTGTTGGGGACCGGCACGATGACGCCGCCCGCTGAATCCGGCCAGCTGGCGGCGCGCCTCCGCCGCCCGAGCTGGCGCGACCCGCGGCTCTTGCTCGGGATCACGATGGTGGCGCTCGCTGTCGCGCTCGGCGCGTGGACCATCGGACGGGCGGACCGGACCGCACCGGTGCTCGTCGCGGATGGTGAGCTGACTCCCGGCGAGCCGCTGAGCGGCGACCGACTCGGCATCGCCCGGGTACGCCTCGAGGACGCGGACCGCTACCTCTCGCCCGACGAAGCTCTCCCGACCGACGCCGTGCTGACGCGTACGGTCGGCGACGGAGAACTGATCCCGCGCTCGGCGATCGGCAGTGCGGGCCGTCTCGCGCTGCGCCCGGTGGCGGTGCCCGTCCAGGCGGCGCTCGCTGACGGCGTGCGGCCGGGCGCGCGGGTCGACCTCTGGTTCACCCCGGATCGCGATGCGATCGCGGCCGGAGTCGCTCCGCACGCGGTCGCCGAGGGCCTCACCGTCGCGGAGGTCGGCAAGGACTCCGGGGGGTTCTCGATCGCCTCGGGATCGACCGTCCAGGTGCTCGTGCCGACCAAGCAGCTGCCTGCCGTGCTCTCTGCGCTCGCGGCCGAGGGCTCGGTGGCGATCGTGCCGATCCCTGGGTGGGGCGCGGAGGCGGGGCGGTGACGACCGGCGTCCTGTGCGCCGTCCGCGGCCCGCGGGAACCGAGCATCGTCGCGGCACTCGATGCGAGGACCTCCGTGCTGCGGGTGGTCCGACGGTGTGCGGATGTCGCGGAGCTGCTGGCGGCGACGGGTGCCGGCCTCGGCCGGATCGTCGTCCTCTCCGGCGACCTGCCGGAGCTCGATCGCGAAACCCTGTTCCGGTTCCGTGCCAGCGGCGCGCTGGTGCTGGCGATCGTGGACCCGCACAGCGACTGGCAGGCGGAGCGGATGGAAGCCCTCGGCGCGACGCTCGTCGTCTCCGACGACCGGACAGCGGAGGAGATCGCCGACGCCACCGAAGACCTTGCGCGTGGCGTCTGGGCAAGCGAGCCGATCGGTAACCCGGACGGGCGCTCGCGCTCGGCGCGCGAGCCGGCAGCAGACTCGCCCGGGACGGCCGCCGCTCGCGGTCGGCTGGTGGCGGTCTGGGGCCCTACCGGCGCGCCCGGCCGCAGCACGCTCGCGATGAACCTTGCGGCCGAGCTCGCCGGGCTCGGCCGGCGCGCGTTGCTGGTCGACGCGGACACCTACGGCTCTTCACTGGCGATGGCACTGGGCATGCTCGACGAGTCGGCGGGGATCGCCGCGGTGGCCCGGCTCGCCGGCAGCGGGACGCTCGCGCCAGAACTCGTGCTCAGGCATGCCGCCCAGGTCGGTCCCGGCTTGCACCTGTTGACCGGCCTGAACCGTGCCGAACGGTGGCCCGAGTTGACGCCGAGCGCGCTCGACCTCGTCTGGGACGCAGCCCGTCGTGTCGTGGACTGGGTGATCGCCGACTGCGGATTCTGCCTGGAGCAGGACGCCGGCGCCGAGTACCCCGGCACGCCTGCTCGGCGAAACGCGAGCACGGTCGGAACACTCCGGGCGGCGGATGTCGTCCTCGTCGTCGGTTCGGCGGACCCGGTCGGCGTGGCTCGTCTGGTCCGCGCCCTCGCTGACCTGAGCGACCGCGAGCTGGTCCGAGCGGATGCGCAACAGGTGGTGGTCGTCAACCGGGTGCGGGCCTCTTCCGTCGGGTCGCGGGCCAACGACGCCGTGCGCGAGGCGCTCGCCAGGTTTGCCGGCGTCGAGGCCCCGGTTCTCGTGCCGGACGACCGCGTCGCGTGCGACGGTGCCCTGCTCGCGGGTCAAGCTCTCCGTGAGCACGCGCCCGGGTCTCCGGCTCGCCGCGCGATCGCCGCGCTCGCCGAACGCCTCTCTCTCGACGCACTGGGGCCGACCGCTCGGCCGGGTCTCGCGGCGAGTCGTCGGCATGCGCGAGCGCTCACCCGGCGCTGAACGGGCACACTGGCATGGTGCGCGTCTACCTGCCGGCCACGATCACCGACCTCGCCGACCCGGACGGGCTCGCTCCGCGGCGCGCGCATGCTGTCACGGGTGCGCTGAGCACCGCGTTGCCGCACGACGACGAGGAGGGTCGTGAGTACGCGGCCCAGCTCGCTGCGGCGGACGCCAGCGTGCTGCTCCTCGCCGCGCAGCCGGATGCGCCGCGCAGGCGCGTCGTGGTGAGTGCCGACCTCGCGGTCCAGGCCACCGGGAACGTCACCGACCCCGACGCCGCGCCGAGCGCGATCGAGGTCGTCGTCACTGTGGCGTGGTCCCAGGTGGCGTGCGTCCATGTCGACGAGGCGGCGGCCGAGGCCGATGTCGCGGCCGCCATCGACGGTGAGCTGACCGCGGCTGAGCGGCTGGTCGAGCGCGACCTGCTTTGGTACGACGTCAGCGAGCTGGCCGCCTTCGTCGCCAGCAGCCGCTAGTCGTCAGTGCCGGCGTCGTCCGTCGAGGATCCCCAGTACCTCGTCGTGCAGCAGGCCATTGGTCGCGACCGCGGAGTTGCCGAACGGGCCGCGCTCACCTCGGACCGACGTGAAGCGCCCACCGGCCTCGGTCACGATCGGGACGAGAGCGGCCATGTCGTGCAGCGCGAGCTCGGGCTCGCAGGACACGTCCACTGCTCCCTCGGCGACCAGCATGTGCGACCAGAAGTCGCCGTATGCGCGGGTCCGCCAGACTCGCCGGGTCAGGTCCAGGAATTCGTCCAGCCGGCCCGCCTCCTCCCAGCCGCTCAGCGACGAATAGGAGAGGGAGGCGTCGGCGAGACGGTTGACGCCGGAGACGGACAATCGGCTCGCCGCGGAGAGCGACTTCCCGGTCCACGCACCGGAGCCCCGGGCAGCCCACCAGCGCCGGCCCAGCGCCGGTGCGCTCACCACGCCGAGCACCGGCTCGCCGCCGTCGATCAGTGCGATCAGGGTGGCCCAGACCGGGACCCCGCGGACGAAGTTCTTGGTGCCGTCGATCGGGTCGATGACCCATTGCCGCGGGCCGTGACCCGTGTCGGGGAACTCCTCGCCGATGACCGCGTCGCGCGGCCGGGTGCGGCCGAGCTGGGCCCGCACGATCTCCTCGGCGGTGCGGTCCGCATCCGTGACGGGCGTCTGGTCCGGCTTGGATTCCACCTGCAGGTCGAGCGAGCGGAACCGGGCCATGGTCTGTGAGTCGACCTGGTCGGCGATGACGTGCGCGAGCCGAAGGTCGTCGTCGTACCCGGTGCGGACGCTCATGCCTGAACGCTACCGGGGTGCGCACCCCGGCGGGCGGTCCTCGGGCCGCTCAGCGGTCGGTGTCGCCGCCGCTACGGCTCGTCAGCAGACGTCGGAACGACTCGAGCCGGGCCGCGCGAGCGGCCGGATCCGGGTGCTCGGGAGAGGTGCCGCCGACCGCCCACGCGTCCAGCTCGCAGTCGGGTGAGTCGGCGAGGTGCGTGCAGCCGCGGGGGCAGGTCTCGGCGACCTCGGCGAGGTCCAGGAACGCGGCGAGCAGGTGCTCGACCCGCACGTGCGCGAGCCCGAAGGACCGCACGCCGGGAGTGTCGATCACCCACGCGGCGGGGTGGCCGTCGATAGCCGGCAGCCGGAGCGCGACCGCCGAGCTCGAGGTGTGCCGACCTCGGCCGGTGACGAGGTTCACCCGGCCGATCGCGCGGTAGGCGTCCGGAACCAGGGCGTTGACCAGGGTGGACTTGCCGACGCCGGAATGCCCGACAAGCACCGACATGCGGCCCGCGAGCGCGGCCGTGATCACGTCGAGCCCGTCGATCGAGCCGTCGGGGCGCTGCGCCGTGACGACCACGTCCACCCCGACCGGTTAGTACATCGTCCGGTACGCGGCCGGGTCTGCGAGGTCAGCCTTGGTCAGGCAGAGCAGGACCTCCATCCCCGCGTCGTACGCAGCCACCACGCAGCGGTCGATCATCCGGGGACGCGGCTCGGGGTCGGCGAGCGCGGTCACGATGACGAGCTGCTCGGCGTTCGCCACGAGCACGCGCTCGACGGGGTCGGTGTCGTCGGCGCTGCGCCGCAGCGCGGTCGACCGTTCGTCGATGCGCACTATCCGGGCGAGCGTGCCGTCGGCGCCCGAGGTGTCCCCGACGACATCGACGCGGTCGCCGACGACGACGCGCTCGCGGCCGAGCTCTCTCGCCTTCATCGCGGTGATCGGGTGCTCGGTGCTGGTGTCCGGATCGACCAGCACGGCGTAGCGGCCCCGGTCGACGCCGACCACGAGCCCGCGGTCAGCACCGCCGTGCTCCGGCCGGCGCTTGGTCCGCGGGCGCGAGCCGTGCGGGTTCGGCCGGACCCGCACGTTGCTCTCGTCGAGCCCGCGCTCGCGGTCTCTCATCTGTTTCGCGCCACGGTCACGCCCTGCACCGGAGCCCGCATCGGAGAGGCATCAGCATTCGGCTCCGGCGAGCATCCGCTGCCACATCACCGGGAAGTCCGGGACGGTCTTGGCGGTTGTCGCGATGTTCTCGACCTCGACGCCCGGCACCCGCAGCCCGATCAGGGCGCCCGCGGTGGCCATCCGGTGATCGTGGTAGGTCCGGACGAGCGTGGGGTGCAGCGGGCGCGGTGTGATCACGAGTCCGTCCGAGGTCTGTTCCGCCTGGCCGCCGAGTCGGGTGATCTCGGTGGCCAGCGCGGTGAGTCGGTCCGTCTCGTGGCCGCGCAGGTGCGCGATGCCGCGCAACCGGGTGGGTGAGTCGGCGAGCGCCGCGAGGGCGGCGATCGTCTGGGCGATCTCGCCCGCCCCGGAGAGGTCGACGTCGATGCCGTGCACCGTGCCGTCGCCGGTGACGGTGAGGACGTCACCGTCGAGCGAGACGCGGCCACCCATCCGAGCCAGCAGGTCCGCGAGCTGCGCGCCGGGCTGGGTGGTGTTGCTCGGCCAGCCGGGCACCCGCACGCGGCCGCCGGCGACCAGCGCCGCGGCCAGGAACGGCCCGGCGTTCGAGAGGTCGGGCTCGACGTGGACATCGCGTGCCGCGATCGTGCCGGGCTCCACCCGCCACACCGTCGGGATCGAGTCATCGACGACGACGCCGGCGGACCGGAGCACCTGGACGGTCATGTCGATGTGCGGCCGGCTCGGCAGCGTGACGCCGACGTGCCGCAGGGTCAGGCCCTCGTCGAACCGGGCCGCGGCGAGCAAGAGACCGGAGACGAACTGGCTCGAGGCTGATGCGTCGATGTCGATCGTCCCGCCACGGACACCGCCGGTCCCGTGGACCGAGAATGGCAAGGCGCCGCGGTCGTCGTCGTCGACCCGGACACCGAGGGCGCGCAGCGCGTCGAGCACAGGGCCCATCGGGCGCTGGCGCGCCTGCTCGTCGCCGTCGAACGCTACCGGCCCGTTGCTGAGGGCCGCGACCGGGGGCAGGAACCGCATCACGGTGCCGGCGAGTCCGCAGTCGATGGCCGCTCCACCGCGGAGCGGTCCGGGCGTGACCCGCCAGTCGCTCGCCGTGTCCGTGGTGACGTCGACCCCGAGTGCACCGAGCGCGGCTGCCATCAGCATCGTGTCGCGGGACCTGAGCGCGCTGCGCAGCAGGCTCGGCCCGTCCGCCAGGGCGGCGAGGACCAGGTAGCGGTTGGTGAGCGACTTCGAACCTGGGACGTCGACCGTTGCGTCGAGTGGGCGCTCGGCGTGCGGCGCGGGCCATGGCTTGGCGTCCGCGGCGACGCGGACTGCGTCGGGCGCGGGCGGGGTCGTCATGGGCCGAGCCTATCGGGCGGCCGTTCTGTGCCCCGAGCCGGTATCACCGCGGGGACGCGGAGCGCACCGCCTTCGCGCCGCGCCGGCCGGTTGTCGCCCGCTGGGCCCGCCAGTTCTCGATCCGCCACGCCAGGCCCGGCTTCCCCTCGGTGTCCGCCGCGGCGACGAGCGCACCGCCGATCATGCCGACGTTGCGGACGAAACCGCGCAGGTACTCGGCCCTCAGCCGCGGGTCGCGGGTCGACCAGAACGGCTGTCCGACGATGGTCACCGGTGCGGTCAGCGCGGCCAGGGCAAGGGCTGCCGTGCGCGGCGCCTTTCCGACCGCAAGCATCACGGCGGCGCCGACCAGGGCGGCACCGTGCGCCTGCGCCAGACGGCGCGTCTCGATCGAGAGCGGCAGCCGTTCGCTCAGCGGGTTGAGCATGGGCGCCGCGCGCTCGGCGTGCGCAGTCGGGTAGCGGATGGCGTCCACTCCCTCGAGCAGGAACCAGGACGCGAGGAGCGGGCGGGCGATGTGGCGCAGCAACATGGTGTGTCCTTAGAGGGTTCCGCCCGCGGCTTCGGGCGCGTCGGTCGACTCCCCGGCGTCCCCGATCGTCTCGCGGGCTACGTAGTTCTCGAGATCGAACAGGTTGTCCTTCGCGCGGCGCGCGATCGTGAGCAGGGTCGACATCGAGGCGACCTCTTCGACCTGCTCCTTGAGGAACCAAAGCAGGAACTGCTCACCCAGTGCGTCGCCGTCGTCTCGGGCGGCGCGGAAGAGCGCCTCGATCTGGCTCGTGACGGTGTTCTCCTGCTGCACCGCGAGGGCGATCGGTTCGGTGACGTCGGCGAACTCGGTGCGGACCGGCCCACCCGCGCGGATCGTGACGGTGAGGTCGCGGTCGAGCATGTACCGCACGATCATCATCGCGTGGTTCCGCTCCTCGACCGCCTGGCGGTAGAAGTACCGCGCCAGCTGGGGGAGGTCCTGGCTGTCGTACCACACGGCGAGCGCGATGTACTGCTGGTGCGCGTCGAACTCGTTCCCGACCTGGGCGTCGAGCAATTCGATGAACTGGCGTCCCGTCATGCGCCCACGCTAGCCCGTGGTCCGGACTCGGGCACCTGCGGAATGTCCTGCGCTGAGGCGATGTTGAACCGTTCATGAGTTGTGCGGTGGAGTGCCAGTCCCGTCCCGCGCCGACTTCGGCGCGCACCGGGCTAGGCTCGGGGGCGATGAGCGAGGACACCAACCGGGCACCGCAGACCGAAGACGGTGCGAGCAGGACGTCGCGGTTCGAGGCGGAAGCGCTGGTCTTCATCGACCAGCTGTACTCGGCCGCGCTGCGCATGACGCGCAACCCGGCCGACGCCGAGGACCTCGTCCAGGAGGCGTACGCGCGGGCCTACGCGGCGTTCCACCAGTACCAGCCGGGGACGAACCTCAAGGCCTGGCTGTACCGCATCCTGACGAACGCCTTCATCAACTCCTATCGCAAGAAGCAGCGCGAGCCGCTGCAGTCGTCGGCGGAAGACGTCGAGGACTGGCAGATCGCGCGCGCCGAGTCGCACACCTCGCGCGGGCTCCGCTCCGCCGAGACCGAGGCGCTCGACGCGCTTCCAGACAGTGACGTGAAGGAAGCGCTCCAGCGGCTTCCGGAGGAGTTCCGGATCGCGGTCTACCTGGCCGACGTCGAGGGCTTCCCGTACAAGGAGATCGCGGAGATCATGGGAACGCCGATCGGGACGGTGATGTCCCGGCTGCACCGCGGCCGACGGCACTTGCGCGACCTGCTGACCGACTACGCACGAGAGCGCGGATTCGTCTCCGCGGCGCCGGGGGAGGTTTCCTCGTGACGAATGAGAGCACGCCGTGCGGCAGCTCGGCCTCTGGGGTCGAATGCCGGGAGGCGCTGGACCGTCTGTTCGAGTACCTCGACGAGGAGTTGCCGGACGCGGACGCGGCGCGGATGCGCGCGCACATCGAGGACTGCGCTCCGTGCCTGCAAGAGCTGGGCATCGAGGAGCACGTGAAGATGTTGGTGCGTCGCTCGTGCACGGAGGAGGCTCCTGCTAAGCTGCACCTGCGGATCCTCGAGCAGATCACCGTGCTTCGCGAGAGCTTCGAGCACTAGCGGCCGACCGCTCGGCACCCTGCGGACAGACCACGGGCCCGGCGCGAGGTCGCGCCGGGCCCGTGAGTCTCAGGCGTTGGGCCGGTTGCCGTGGTTCGCGCTGCTCTTCTTGCGGGTACGACGCTTGCGAGTGCGCTTGCTCATGGCATCTCCTCCGATCAGATACGTCGACACGGGCGATCTTCCTGCCCGTGCCGCAGCGTCCATGGTCCCACAATCCGCCTGGTGGTTGGGACACCAGGCCCCGGACACCCGTCCGGTCGACCCGAGTCGGCGGGGTTTCCGCGCACACGTCAAGTTTCGGGCCGCCGGCGTCGATGGATACGTCGTGAGTGAGCGCCCCCAGTCTGTGATCCCGCTACTGCATGCTCTTGTGAGCACGAACGGTTCCGACCTGCACTGCAAGGTCGGATCCTCCCCGCGGGTGCGCGTCGATGGTCGGCTGCGCCGGCTCCAGGCGCCGGAGCTGCGTCCCATCGACACCGAGTCGATGGTCGGCGAGGTGCTGCCCGCCCAGCTCGTGGATTCGTTCGGGGCTACGAGCGAGGCGGACTTCGCCTACTCGCTCTCCGGCGTCGGCCGATTCCGGGTGAACGCGTACCGGGCCCGTGGTGCATGCGCGCTCGTCTTCCGACGGGTCTCGGTCGGCGCCCAGACGCTTGCCGAGCTCGGGCTGCCCGAGGTGGTCGGCGAGCTCGCCCTCGAACCGCGCGGGCTGGTGCTGGTCACCGGACCGACTGGCTCGGGCAAGACGACGTCGCTCGCCTCGATGGTCGACCTGATCAATACGTACCGCGAGGTCAACATCGTGACGATCGAGGACCCGATCGAGGTGCTGCACCACGACAAGAAGGCGATCATCAGCCAGCGCGAGGTGCGCCAGGACACGGTCGACTTCAACAGCGCGCTGCGCGCCGCGATGCGACAGGACCCGGACGTGATCCTGGTGGGCGAGATGCGCGACGTCGAGACCGTCCGCACCGCCCTTGCGGCCGCCGAGACGGGGCACCTCGTGCTCTCGACGCTGCACACGATCGACGCGCAGGAGACGATCAACCGCATCGTCGACTTCTTCCCGCCGTACGAGCAGAGGCAGGTCCGGACGTCGCTGGCCCAGTCGCTGCGGGGCGTTATCTCACAGCGACTTCTGCGCCGGCAGGACGCGAGCGGGCGCTGCGTCGCGGTCGAGGTGATGGTGAACACCGGCCGCACCGCAGAGGTGATCGTCGACCCGTCGAGCGGGCCGCCGATCGTGGACCTGATCGCCGACGGCGCGTACTACAAGATGCAGACGTTCGACCAGCACCTGTTCCGGCTGGTCAGGGACGGCACCGTGAGCTACGACGAGGCACTGAGCGTCGCCTCGAACCCGCAGGACCTCACCGTCGAGCTGCGTGGGGCGGGCGTCATCGTCTGATCGGTCGTGACGGGCAGCGCCTTGCCCGGCCGCGAGTCCTCGTCACCGGGCCGCGGCCGGAGTGCTGGACCGGCGACGATGTCAGCCTGCGGCCGGACCGTCGGGTTGTCCCTTGCCATCCCCCATAACGCGATATAGCGTGTTTCTCAAGACAAGATATATCGCGAGATGGGAGCAGTCATGGCCACCGAGTCATGGGTCGTCGCCGACCCGCAGATCATCGAGGTCGAGCAGGTGCGGGCACTGCGCGTGCAGATCGTCGCCGGGCGGGTCGATGTCGTCGCCCACGACGACGATTCCACCGGAGCCACCGTCGAGGTCCACTCCGTCGTCGGGGAGCCACTCGAGGTGAGTCTCGTCGACGGCGAGCTGCGAGTGGGCTACGCCTGCACCCTCGGGGGCTGGGAGAACTTCCTGGACAAGTTCCGCCACTTCGCCAATCGCGACAGCGTGAGCGTGCACATCGCCGTTCCGCGAGAGGTGCACGCCAAGCTCGGCACGGTCAGCGCCGAGGGTCTGCTCGCGGGAGTGCGTGAGGACGCCCAGGTCTCGACGGTCTCGGGCGCGCTGGTGACCGACTCCACCGCAGGCGCGCTGGCCGCCAACACTGTCTCGGGGGAGATCATCGTGCGCAACCACAGCGGTGACCTGCGGCTCAACACCATCTCGGGGGACCTGACCGCCCAGGGGAAGCTCTCCCGGGTTTCGGCCAACTCGGTCTCAGGCGCTCTCGTCCTCGACATCGCCGCCACCACCTCCGCGGTGCGCGCGACGACGGTGTCGGGTGACGTCACGGTCCGGTTGCCCGCCGCGACTGGGATCACGATCGATTCCAAGAGCGTCGGCGGCCGCGTCGTCGTCGACGGCCATGAGTACAAGTCCGCGCGGCCGGGCAAGGTGCGGGTGGACCTGCGTGCGGACTCGGGCGGGTGCTTCGTGTCGACGCAGACCGTCTCGGGCCACCTGACGGTCCTGCGGGACGCCGGAGCGTGCTGATGGCTCCGGTCTTCGCCCACGGTCAGCTGCGGCTGTACCTGCTGGCGCTGCTCGAGTCCGGCGCCAAGCACGGTTATGAGCTCATCACGGCGCTCTCGGACCGCTTCGGCGGGACGTATCGGCCGAGTCCGGGGACGATCTACCCGCGCCTGGCCCGTCTCGAGGAAGACGGGCTCGTCCGCCGGACCGAGGACGGACGCAAGACGACCTACGAGCTGACCGATGCCGGGCGGCGCGAGCTCGATGCCCGGCGGAAGGATCTGGCGACCATCGAGCAGGACCTCGCAGAGACGGTGCACTCGCTGGCCGACCGGGTGCGTGACGACGTCCGCGGCGCGATGCGCGGGCTCCGTGCCGATCTTGCGGCCGCTGCGCAATCAGCGCGGGCCGCGGCGACACCAGTGACGCCGCCGGCGCCGGCGTGGGAGGAGCGTCTCGCCTCCCGAACTCGGTTGGCCGAGGCGGAAGCCCTGCTTCAGCGGTTCCGGGACGAGACTCGCACGGACCTCCGCAGAGCGGCCGCCGAAAGCGAGCTCGATCAGCTCACCGTCGACACGGTGCGCACGGTCCTGGACTCGGCGCGCTCAGCGATCCGGGCGACGCTCGTCTGAAGGGCTTTGGTTGCGCCCGATCGAGGCGCGACCGAGCCCGGGCCTGCCGGCTCAGGCCTCGTCGGCGGGCAGCTCGAGCCACCTGTGCCAGCCAGAGTGCAGCACCAGCCACGCCATCAGCCCGTAGCCGGCTTGGCCGGGTAGCCCGGTGCTGCTCGACGCAAGGTCTGCGAGCCACTGATCGTGCTGCTCGAGCGGTGCGAAGGTGTCGACGTAGGTGACGCCACGACGGACGGCTACGTCGCGGTAGGCATGGGAGAGCTCGGCGAGCGCCTCGGCGTCAGCCGCGCGTTCCGGCGGGGGACCGACGACAAAGACCGGAAGCCGACGCGACTGGGCGACATCGAGGATGTTCGCGAGGTTGAGCCGCGAACGGGCCGGCGAGACCCCTGCGCGGTGGTCCGCTCGCCCGAGTGCCACGACCAGGCGGTTGTCCGCCTCGGGCGCGAACCGGCGGGCCGTCTCCTGGTCCCAGCGCAGGCCGAGCGCCGTCGTCGTCTCGCCCGGTACGGCCAGGGTCATCACCGTCGGCGGCGCCTCGGGCGCGGTCCGGGCGACGACCCGCCCGACCCAACCGAGACCCTTGGGGTCGCCGACTCCGGCGACGAGCTCGTCTCCCACGACGCAGATGCGCAGCGCGCAGTCCGCCACGTCCGTCCTCCCGACCACTGATGCGCCCGGTGCTGGGCGTCATCTCAGTGTGGACCGGGCACCCGCGGTGAAGCCGGAGGACGCGCGGACGAGGGCGCGCGCGCCAGACCGGCGAGGACATCCGCACCCGCCGGACGGCTCGGGTCAGCGCGCGAAGGCCTCCTCGACCAGCGCAGCCTGCTCGACCACGTGGGTCTTGTGCGAACCCGCCGCAGGCGAGGCCGACGCGGCGCGAGCGACCGCGCGGATCGGACGGCCGAGCGACTCCGGAGCGGTCAGCGCGATGAATGGCCAGGCGCCCTGGTTCCGCGGCTCCTCCTGGACCCAGACGAGCTCGGCGTCGCCGTAGGCTGCGGTCGCTTCGCGGAGCGCCTCGACCTCGAGCGGGTAGAGCTGCTCGAGCAGCACGATCGCGGTCCGGGTGTCCGAGACCTGCTCGCGGTGTGCGAGGAGGTCGTAGTAGACCTTTCCCGAGCACAGCAGCACCCGGTCGACCTGGGCGGCGTCGACGGCGTCGTCGGGAACGACCTCGCGGAAAGTTCCGGTGGTGAAGTCCTGGACGCCGGAGGCAGCGGCCTTGAGCCGGAGCATGGACTTCGCCGTGAAGACGATGAGCGGGCGTCGCGGTCTCGCGTACGCCTGGCGGCGCAACAAGTGGAAGTACGAGCTCGGCGACGACGGTGCCGCGACCGTCATGTTGTCCTCTGCGCACAGCTGGAGGAAGCGCTCGATCCGGCCGGAGGAGTGGTCCGGCCCCTGGCCCTCGAAGCCGTGCGGCAGCAGCAGCACGACCGAGGCGTGCTGACCCCACTTCTGCTCGGCGGAGGAGATGAACTCGTCGACGATGGTCTGCGCGCCGCTCGCGAAGTCGCCGAACTGGGCCTCCCAGAGCACCAGGGCGTCCGGCCGCTCGACCGAGTAGCCGTACTCGAAGCCCATCGCGGCGAACTCGCTCAGCGACGAGTCGTAGACCCAGAACTTCTCCTGGTCACTCGAGAGGTACAGCAGCGGCGTCCACTCGGCGCCCGTGTCGCGGTCGTGCAAGACCGCGTGACGCTGCACGAAGGTGCCGCGCCGCGAGTCCTGACCGGCGAGTCGGACCGGAGTGCCCTCAAGGAGCAGTGAGCCGAACGCGAGCAGCTCGCCGTACCCCCAGTCGATCCCACCCTCGCGCGACATCTGCTCGCGGCGCTGGAGGAGCGAGGTGAGCTTGGGGTGGACAGTGAAGCCCTCGGGCGGTCGCAGGTGCGCGCGTCCGATCCGCTCCAGCACGGAGCGGTCGACGGCGGTCTTCCAGCCGACCATGACCCCGGCGTCCTCGAGCTGGGCCTCCGGGCGCTCGAGACCGGCGACCGGTTCAGCCTCCGGCGGCGGTGTGTAGCCGCCGTCGCGGGTCTCCGTGAAGACGCGCTCGAGCTGTGCCCGGTAGTCCTGGAGCACGCCCTCGGCCTCGGCGACGGAGATGTCACCGCGACGCACCAGCGCCTCGGTATAGAGCTTGCGGACACTGCGCTTCGCCTCGATCAGGCCGTACATCAGCGGCTGCGTCATCGAGGGGTCGTCGCCCTCGTTGTGGCCGCGGCGGCGGTAGCAGACCATGTCGATGATCACGTCGCGGTCGAACTGCTCGCGGAAATCGAAGGCCAGATCGGCCACCCGGACGCAGGCCTCCGGGTCGTCACCGTTCACGTGGAAGATCGGCACCTGCATGCCCTTGGCGACGTCCGTGCAGTAGAGCGTCGATCGGGACGACGACGGGCCCGTTGTGAAGCCGACCTGGTTGTTGATGATGACGTGGATCGTGCCGCCGGTCCGGTAGCCGCGGAGCTCGGCGAGATTGAGCGTTTCGGTGACAACGCCCTGGCCGGCGAACGCGGCGTCGCCGTGGATCAGGACCGGTAGGACCGAGAAGCCATCGCCGCCGAGGTCGATGCGGTCCTGCTTGGCGCGCACGATGCCCTCGAGGACGGGGTTGACCGCCTCGAGGTGGGACGGGTTCGCGGCGAGGTGCACCTTGGTCTGGTGACCGCTGTCCGAGGTGAACAGTCCCTCGGTACCCAGGTGGTACTTGACGTCGCCGGAGCCCTGCACGCTGCGCGGGTCGGTGCTGCCCTCGAACTCCTTGAAGATCTGCGCATAGCTCTTGCCCGCGATGTTGGCTAGCACGTTGAGCCGCCCGCGGTGCGTCATGCCGATGCACACCTCGTCGAGGCCGTGCTCGGCCGCTCGGGAAAGCACGGCGGCGAGCAGCGGAATCACGGACTCACCGCCCTCGAGCGAGAACCGCTTCTGCCCGACGTATTTCGTCTGCAGGAAGGTCTCGAATGCCTCCGCGGCGTTCAGCCGACGCAGGATCCGCAGGTGCTCGGCGGCCGGCTTCGGCCGGTACCCGCCCTCGAGCCGCTCTTGCAACCAGCGGCGTTGGCGCGGGTCCTGCAGGTGCATGTACTCGACGCCGACGGTACGGCAGTAGGAGTCGCGCAGCAGGCCCAGGACCTCGCGCAGCTTCGCGCGGTTCCTGCCACCGAACCCGCCGGTCGGGAACGTCCGGTCCAGGTCCCACAGGGTCAGGCCGTGGTTCTGGACGTCGAGGTCTGGGTGTCGGCGCTGGCGGTAGGCGAGCGGGTCGGTATCCGCCATCAGATGACCGCGCGAGCGGTAGGCATGGATCAGCTCGGCGATCCGGGCCGGCTTCCCGAGCTCCGTGTCCGGGTCGACGGAGATGTCCTGCTTCCAGCGCACGGGTTCGTAGGGAACCCGCAGCGCGGAGAAGATGCGGTCGTAGAAGTCGTCCTCGCCGAGGAGCTTCTGGTGCACGATCCTGAGGAACTCCCCGGACTGCGCGCCCTGGATGATGCGGTGGTCGTACGTCGACGTGATGGTGAGGACCTTGGAGACGCCGAGTCGTGCCAGCTGATCCTCGGACGAGCCCTGGAACTCGGCTGGGTAGTCCATCGCACCGACGCCGATGATCGTGCCCTGGCCGACCATCAACCGCGGCACCGAATGGACCGTACCGATGGTGCCCGGGTTGGTCAGCGAAATGGTCGTTCCGGCGAAGTCATCAGCCCCGAGCGCGCCACCGCGCGCGCGGCGCACCAGGTCCTCGTAGGCCGTCCAGAACTGGGCGAAGTCCATCGTCTCCGCTCTCTTGATGTTCGGGACGAGCAGCTGGCGGGTCCCGTCGGGCTTCGCCAGGTCGATCGCGAGCCCCAGGTTCACGTGGGCGGACTGTGCGATCGCGGGCTTGCCGTCGAGCTCGGTGAAGCCCGCGTTCATCGCCGGCAGGTCCGCGATGGCCTCGACGACGGCGAAGCCGAGCAGGTGCGTGAAGGAGACCTTGCCACCGCGAGTTCGTGCGAGGTGGTTGTTGATGACGATCCGGTTGTCCACGAGCATCTTCGCCGGGATCGATCGGACCGAGGTCGCGGTCGGGACGGTGAGGCTCGCCTCCATGTTTGTGACGACCCGCGCTGCAGGTCCCCGGAGCCGCTGCACTTCGTCAACAGCATCCGTGCGCGCGCGCCGCGAGTCGCCGGGCCCGGGTTGCGCGTACGGAGCCGTCGCGGGCTGAGCGGTGGCGATCGGCTGGGTCAGGGTGGTTTCGACCGTGGGCTCGGCGGGCGTCTCTGCGGCCGTCGCCGCGGCGGGTACCGCGGCAGGTAGCGCGGCAAGTTCCTGCGCAGCCGCGTCGGCCGCCGGAGCGCTGTCTGGCGCCGGCAGCGGCTCGGCCGCATTGGTCGCGGCGGGGGAGTCCAGCGTCACCGGGATCGGTGCCACGGCGGGAGCCGAGCCCGCGGACGACGTCACCAGCGTGGTGAGCGAGGGCCTGGCTGTCGAGACCGGCGGCTGGCCGACCGTCGGCTCGTCGCGGCTCGCTGGTGCGATCACCGGGCGATCGAGCGGGATGGCCGCGGGCACGTTCTCCGCCCGCGCGTCAACCGGCGGGTAGTCCGCAAAGAAGTCCCACCAGGCCTCGTCGACGGATGTCTTGTCCGCCAGGTACTGCTGGTACAACTCATCGACCAGCCAGGCGTTCACACCGAACGCGGCGTTTGCTGGCGTCTTTGCCGTCTGGGACACGCGCGGACCGTCCACTCTTCACCCCGAATGCCGTCGGCGCCGCCGGCGGCTCGTCAGCGCACCAGCCTATGCCCTCGACCTGGCGGCCCTGACCAGCGACGCCGCTGGTGGGAGCAGATTTCGCCCACTGCAGGCGCTGCGCGACGCCGTCTGCAATGGGCAGGCAACGGCCACATCGTTGATGCGTCAAGGGCAGGTCTCGAGTACCTCTGGAGCGGTCGCGCGAACCGGCTACGTCACGTCCCGGCGGAATGTCGTGAACCGGCCGATGACGCCGAGCGCGACGACGTACCCGAGCATGACGGCGAGGCCGGCGGGTCGGGTCAGGAGTTCGAGCGAGCTGCCGATCGTGTAGAAGCTTCGCCCCACGATCGCGTCGGCGGCTGCGCCCGGAAGGTACGGAGCGATGCCGTCGGTCGCCTTGAACGCCCCGAGCACCAGCCGCAGCACGGGCTCGAGGAGCTGGGTGAAGCCGAGGATCACGACGACGGCCGCGATCTGGTTCGGCAGTACGGCGCCGAAGGCGACGCCAATCAGCGCCCAGACCGTGAGGGCGATAACCGAGCCGATGAGGATGCGCCGGATCTCCGGATCGCCGAGGAAGTTCGGGTCGCCGCGCAGGCCGAACACCGCAGCCGCGCCACCCGCGGTGGCAGCCGTGGCGGCAACGCCGAACACGATCCCCATGACGGCGTTCGCGATGAACTTCGCCGCGAGGACGAGGCCACGGCGCGGCTCGGCCAGGAAGGTCGGGGTGATGGTCTGGCTGCGGAACTCGGACGTGACCGACAGGGTGCCCACGACGAGCGGGAACACCGAGCCGACCGTGACGCCCACGGAGTACACGATGGCGGCGAGGTCGACACCGACGAGTTTGATGCCGCCGCCCCCACCCGTGCCCATCGAGTCGCCCATCGACAGCGACCAGACCATCGCGGCACCGATGCCGAGCAGGTAGATGAACATCGAGAGCAGCAGGATCCACCACAAGCGGGTCGTGACGATCTTCCGGTACTCGGTCAGGAGCGCTGCCCTCATCGCGCACCGCCGACGGTTCCGGTGTCCGCAACGATGCCGCCCGCGGTGCCGGTGCCGACGGCTGGATCGCCCTCGGCCGCATCGCGCGTCAGCTGCAGGAAGACGTCCTCAAGGCTGACATGGTGGGTGGAGAGGGCGTGCAGCTCGACCCGGGCCACGAACGCGGCTGCTCCCACCTGGGCGGCGTCGGGGCCACCTGCGATCACGGCCTGGTGCGGCGAGGGGTACGTCGTCACCGGCTGCCAGCCGTGGTCCTCGATCATGGTGCGGAGCGCGGCGTCGTCTGGCGAGGTCACCCGGACGCTGGCCTCGGCCTTCGAGGCGAGCTCGCTCAGCGGGGAGGCGTGCACCAGGCGCCCGCGCGAGATGATCACGGTGTCGTCCACGGTCTGCTCGACCTCCGACAACACGTGGCTCGAGATGACGATCGTGCGTCCCTCGCTCGCGAGGAACCGCAGGAAGGTTCGCAGCCAGACGACGCCCTCGGGGTCGAGACCGTTCGCCGGTTCGTCGAGCGCGAGGACCTGCGGGTCGCCGAGGAGTGTCGCCGCGAGGCCGAGACGCTGACGCATCCCCATCGAGAACCCACCGACCCGGCGGTGCGCGACCGTGGTCAGCCCGACGATCTCGAGCACCTCGTCGCAGCGCTTGTCCGGCACGCCCACCTGCGGCGCGTACACCCGCAGGTGGTCTCGAGCGGTTCGGCCCGGGTGGAAGTTCGCGGCCTCGAGCGTGGCGCCGACGACGCTCGCCGGGTGGCGCAGGTCGTGATAGCGCCGCCCGCCGATCGTGACCGTGCCCGCGTCCTGACGCACGAGCCCGAGCAAGATCCGCAGGGTCGTCGTCTTCCCGGCGCCGTTCGGACCGAGGAACCCCGTCACCCGCCCGGGGTGCACCGTGAACGAAAGGTCGTCCACGGCTCGGACCTTGCCGAAGTGCTTGGAGAGATGCTCGACGGCAATGACGCCGTCGGCAGCGTCGAGCTTGGTCGTTGCGGGCACGTTCACGGCTCCTGGTGCGTCTCGTCGTCGGTCTCGATGAGTGTCTCGGCAGGATCCCCCCGGTCCGCGACCACGGTAGCGCGGGAGATCTGCGCAGGAAGCGTGACTCGCATCGTGCATCCGGGCTCCGAGGCGGCCACGTCGAGCGTCCCGCCGTGCAGCGCGACGGCCCAGCGCGCGATCGCGAGACCAAGTCCGGTACCTCCGGTGCTCGACTGCCCGGTCCGGGCCGACGAGTTGCCGCGTTGGAACCGCTCGAAGATGCGCTCGCGGTCCGCCGGCGCGATCCCCGGCCCGTCATCGGAGACGTCGATGACGACCGATCCGCCGCGGCGATACGCGGCGAGCCGCACCACGCCCGCCTGCGGTGAGTGCCGGACCGCGTTGTGCAGCAGGTTCGCGAGCACCTGGTGGAGACGGTCGGCGTCGGCCCGGACGGCGAGGTTCTCGGGGCGCACGGCGATCTCGAACGTCACGGCCTTCTCCACGGCCACCAGCGCGGCGCCATCGGCCGCCTCGTGCAAGAACGGCTCGACGTCCAGGTCGTGCGCCTCCAGGCCGATCGCGCCGGCCTCGACCCGGGACAGGTCGAGCAGGTACGTCACGAGGTTGCCGAGTCGCTCCGTCTGCGCGAGTGCCGCCCGCATCGTCTCGGGATCCGCTCGGCTCACGCCGTCCACGATGTTCTCGAGCTGCGCCTGGAGCGCGGCAACCGGGGTCCGGAGCTCGTGCGACACGTTCGCGATCAGCTCGCGGCGCAGGGCGTCCGCGGAGGCAAGATCCTCGGCCATCTGGTTGAAGGCATGCGCGAGCTCACCGACCTCGTCCCGGCTGGTCGCGCGCACCCGTCGCGAGTAGTCGCCGTGAGCCATCGCGCTCGCGGCAGCGGTCATCTCGCGCAGCGGGGAGGTCATCCCGCGGGCCAGGACCTGGGTAAGGATGAGCGATACGACGATGGCGAGCGGCAGGGTACGGGTCGGACCCAGGCCCCGGTGCAGGCCGAACCAGGTGACGAACGCGGCGAGCGCTACGGTCGCGGCAACGAGCACGCCGAGCTTGATCTTGATCGATTCCAGCGGATCCAGCGGACGGACATCCCGGAGGTGGGGTCGCTGCGGGCGGGCGTTGCGCGGGTTCGACATCGGCTCGCCTCTCACGGGTCGACCGGCGGCTCGAACGCGTAGCCGACGCCGTGGACGGTCCGGATCAGGTCGGCGCCGAGCTTTCGGCGCAGCGCCTTGATGTGCGAGTCGACCGTCCGCGTCCCGCTCGCGTCGACCCAGTCCCAGACGTCCGCGAGCAGCTTCTCCCGGGTCAGGACGGTCCGGGGGGTGACCGCGAGGGTGACCAGGAGGTCGAACTCGGTCGGGGTGAGATGAACGGTCTCACCGGCGCGGCTGACCCGACGTTGAGCGCGGTCGATCTGGACGTCACCCGCGACGATGGCCGGCGGCGGCGTGGTTCCGGCCTCCGCGATCTGCCCGGCCCGGCTCACCCGACGGAGCAGGCTCTTGGTGCGGGCCACAAGCTCGCGCATCGAGAACGGCTTGGTCATGTAGTCGTCGGCGCCGACGCCGAGCCCGACCAGGATGTCCGTCTCGTCGTCGCGCGCGGTCAGCATCAGGACCGGCACCGGCCGCTCGGCCTGGATCCGACGGCAGACCTCGAGGCCGTCGATGCCGGGAAGCATCACGTCGAGGATGACAACGTCGGGTCGGAGTCGCGCCGCGGCTTCAACCCCGCTCAGCCCGTCCCCGGCGACCTCTGCCGTCCAGCCCTCGGCCGCGAGCCGGTGCGCGATGGCCGTCGCGATGTCCGGCTCATCCTCGACGACGAGCACCGTCACCGCCGTGGTGAGGGGTTCGGTGCGGAGGCCGTGCGCGGCGTGGTCCGGGGTGGTGGCCGGGTAGCTCGTTGCCATGAGGCAAGGGTTCCACACGCGTCGCACATCGGTCCTCCGATATGGTCTGCTGCATCATGGCCTGCTCCACAAGCGGCCGGTTGCACCCCGGCAGGGGACCCGGTGTCGGCGCCGCGTGCGCGACGAGGGTTGCGCCGGCGCTCGCGCCCGCCCGCCGCTGCGGCCGGGCCGGCGGCAGCCCGTGCTGACCGAGTGGCTGCTCGTCGGATTCGGTGTCCTGCTGACCCTGGGCACCGCCCTCTTCGTGGCGGCCGAGTTCTCCCTCGTCACGCTCGATCCCGGCGCCGTCGACCGGCAGGCGCACCCGGACGATCGGCGCGGCCGCTCGGTGCGGAAGGCCGTGCGCGAGCTTTCCACCCAGCTGTCCGGCGCCCAGGTCGGGATCACCCTCACCACGATCCTGCTCGGGTACACCACCCAGCCGGCCTTGGCCTCGCTGCTCCGGCTTCCGCTCTCCGGGGCGCCGCTGGCCCGCGGTGCTGTCGCCGGCATCGCCGGGACGCTCTCAGTCGTCGTCGTCAACGTCTTCTCGATGCTGTTCGGCGAGCTGGTTCCGAAGAACATGGCGCTGAGCCGGCCGCTGGCCGTGGCCCGTGCCGTGGCTCCGCCGCAACGTTGGTTCACCGCCGCGCTCCGCCCGGTCATCGTGCTGCTCAACGGAAGTGCGAATGCACTGCTGCGGCGGGTCGGCGTCGAACCCCGGGAGGAGCTCGCCGGCGGACGGTCGCCGCAGGAGCTTGCGGCCCTCGTGCGGCGCTCCGCCGAACTTGGCACGCTCGACGTCGGCACGGCCCGGCTGATCACGAACTCGATCGAGCTGGACGAGCTGTCCGCGGTCGACGTGATGACCGATCGGCTGCGGATGGAGGTGGTGCGGCGCGAGCAGAGCGCCGCCGAGGTGATCGAGCTGGCCCGCCGGACCGGTCACTCGCGCTTCCCCGTGATCGATGCATCGCGCGACGACATCGTCGGGCTGGTGCATCTCCGGCGTGCGATCGCGGTGCCGTACGAGCGGCGCTCAGAGGTGCCCGCGGCCGCTCTCATGGTCGAGGCGCCGAGCGTGCCGGAGACCGTGCGGCTCGGGCCGCTGCTCGTCGAGCTGCGCGAGCTCGGCCTCCAGATGGCCGTCGTGGTCGACGAGTACGGCGGTACCTCGGGCATCGTGACGCTCGAGGACGTGATCGAAGAGCTCGTCGGCGACGTGGCCGACGAGCACGACTCGCGTCGGGCCCGCGTCTACCTCGTCGCGGACGGCACCTGGAGCGTTCCGGGACTGCTGCGACCGGACGAGCTGACCGAGATGACCGGCGTCGTCGTACCCGAGGACGCCTCATACGAGACGCTCGGCGGGCTCATCATGGCGGAGCTCGGCCGGCTGCCGGTGCAGGGCGAGGACGTTGAGGTCGCCGGTGTTCGACTCCGGGTCGAGCGGATGGACGGTCGTCGGGTTGAGCGCGTCCGGGTGATCGCCGGCCCACGCCCAGGTGCCGGGGGTGCGGAGTGAGCGGGGGCGTGGCACTCGTCGTCGCGATCGCACTGCTGGCCGCGAACGCCTTCTTCGTCGGTGCAGAGTTCGCGGTGATCTCGGCTCGGCGCAGCTCGATCGAGCCGCTCGCCGCCGCGGGCTCTCGCCGGGCCCGCACCGTCCTTTGGGCGATGGAGAACGTCTCGCTCATGCTGGCCTGCGCTCAGCTGGGGATCACGGTCGCGTCGACGAGCCTTGGGGTGGTTGCGGAACCGGCGCTCGCTCGCCTGGTCGGGGCACCGCTCGATGCGTTCGGGCTGTCGCGCGCGGCGGCCGATCCGGTCGCCTTCGCGTTGGCGCTCCTGCTCGTGGTGTACCTGCATGTGGTGCTCGGCGAGATGGTGCCGAAGAACCTGGCGGTGGCCGGGCCGGACCGCGCGGTGCTGCTGTTCGGCCCGCCGCTGGTCTGGATCGCGCGTGCCGTGGCGCCGGTGATCCACGTCCTCAACCGGGCCGCGAATGGATTCCTTCGCTGGTGCGGGTTCGAACCCAAGGACGAGGTTGCCTCGGCGTTTACCGCATCCGAGGTCCAGTCGATCGTGGAGCGGTCTCGGGCCGAGGGCCTGCTCGAGGATGCCCAGGGGTTGTTGTCCGGAGCGATCGAGTTCAGCGACCGGACGGCGGGTGACGTCATGCTCCCGGTCCCGGCGCTCAAGTCGCTCCCGCTCGGATGCTCCGTCGCCGACGTCGAGCGCGCGGTCGCGCGGACCGGCTTCAGTCGGATCGTGGTCACCGACGCCGCCGGCTCGGTGGTCGGCTACCTGCACATCAAGGACGTGCTGTACGCCGCCCCGGCGGAACGAGAGGAGCCGGTGCCGGAGTGGCGGGTGCGAGCGCTGGCCGGCGTTGGTCCGGAGGACGAGGTCGAGGACGCCTTGGCGGCGATGCAGCGTTCCGGTTCGCACCTCGCGCAGGTGCGGGATGGTGCCGGGACCTTGCTCGGCGTCGTCTTCCTGGAGGACATCATCGAAGAGCTCGTCGGCGAGGTGCGAGATGCGATGCAGCGTCGTCACGCGGGCTGATCGAGTTGTTGTGACGGGATGTCCGAATCCCGCCGCGACGTGTTCGTTTGTCGATTGGGTGAACTAATAGTGGAAGCTTGGTCGAGGCGCCCGGAGTGGGTTACGGTTGCAGGAATGTTCATCCGAACTGGGATTCGTCCGACTGTGATCCGTTACGGGTCGGGTCGGCCGGGTTCGTTGTCGTGCGCGTCTGAGCCGGGCTGGGAGGTGTGGTGGATTCGCATCGCGCTGCGTCCGTAGAGCCCACCGCTGGCTCTCGTCGGGCTCGACGGATCGCCGAGCAGGAATCCGCCTACCACCGCAGGTCTGCTCTCTCGCGTTGGATCACCCGAATCGGTGTCCTCGCCGCGATGACGGCCGCCACGATCGTGCTGCCGTTGAGCGGTGCGTTGGAGAACGCAAGCGGAACCCTCGGTGGCGCCGCGATCGCCGCTAACCCCTGGTACTCGGCGCGGGCGCTGCCGACCACGCTCGAAGTCGTGACCGCGACCGTCGCGCCAACGAGGGCTGACGCCGCAATGCTCGTCCTCGATTCGGTCGCCAACCGAGACCTCACCCTGGTGAGTCGCAGCGAGATGCGCGACCCGTTGCCCGGCTGCGATCCGCGCACCCGCCCGCGCGGCGCGAACGGTCTGCTGGACACGGGCGACTTGTGCCCGCTCTGGGATCGTTCCCAACGACTCCGCGCCGACGCGGCGGTCTCGCTCGCGGTGATGAACGAGGGCTTCAAGGCGCAGTTCGGCCGGAACATGTGCATCAGCGACAGCTATCGCAGTCTGTACGAGCAGAGGGTCACGAAGGCCCGCAAGGGTTACCTGGCTGCGACGCCAGGGGAGAGCAACCACGGCTGGGGCATCGCGGTCGACTTCTGCCGGAGCGAGACCACGAACTTCGCGGTCTGGAAATGGCTGCACGCGAACGGACCGGTCTACGGCTGGGCGAACCCGGACTGGGCCCTGTCGGGCGGCTACGGACCGCACGAGCCGTGGCACTGGGAGTACACGGCCGGCTGACTCAGCCCGGTGAACGACGCGCCGCATCGGCGCCCAGCTCGAACCCCCACTGCCTCGCGCGCTCCTCCTCGCCCTCGACGTCAGCGTGCTCCCTCGTTGTGACTGCCCTCGTGGGGCGCTTCGTCTTCGGTTCCACGACCGACGCCAGGTCCGGGTTCGGTGAAATCGCCGGCCAAAGGTCCGAGGAATTTGTCGAGCCGGATGTGATGCAAGTCACAGTGGGATCTCAGTTGGGACCGAGGTCCCACGCGAGCGGCGATTCGAGCGTTTGCGCTGGTCGAACAGACCGCGCGGGAGGGGTTTGGTCCGATGGGATCGGGCTGACAGATGGTGCCCCCGACAGGATTCGAACCTGCGCTCCCGCCTCCGGAGGGCGGTGCTCTATCCCCTGAGCTACGGGGGCCCGGGACGGGGA
>Ga0209746_1000109_pt1 | contig 42734 bp, 33 predicted proteins | sample BarGraNGADG00211_3_FD_184496 | JGI IMG/M metagenome (GOLD analysis project Ga0209746, IMG submission 184496) | Arctic peat soil microbial communities from Barrow, Alaska - Barrow Graham LP Ref core NGADG0011-211 (SPAdes) (version 2) | ecosystem: Environmental > Terrestrial > Soil > Wetlands >... | reverse complement strand
TGCAATTGTTTTGAATTTATTTTCCTTAGCAAGCCTGAGGCTTGACTGATAACTTGATGCAAGCAATTCAGTCTCATCTTTGTAGCCTCCGTACCAGACTGGACCAACAGTATGTATTATGTGACCGGCTTTAAGGTTATATCCACGGGTAATCTTCGACTGGCCAGTCTGACATCCGTTCAGTCCCTTGCATTCGTCCAGCAGTCCGGGTCCTGCTGCCTTGTGAACAGCCCCGTCAACTCCGCCTCCCCCAAGAAGGGAATTATTTGCAGCGTTAACTATGGCATCGACATTCAGCGTAGTAATGTCTCCTTTAAGCAGCTCAATCCTTTTCTTCTTCATCACCTGATTTTCGCCCCCAGCTCTTTCTCGAGAACGGCTGCAAGACTATTCATTGTTTTTTCTATGCTTTTATCAGTCAGCGTCTTCAGGTTGTCGAGCAATATAAAACTGACTGCGTATGATTTTTTGTTATTACCGAGGCTCTCATTTTCATAAACGTCAAACAGGTCAACCTCGCGAAGGATATGTTTTTCGGTTTTGAATGCCAGTTCCCTGATCTGCCCGAACTTCACACTCTTATCAAGCAGGAGAGCGAGATCCCTCCGAACCCAGGGATATTTGGGAAGTTCTGAATAGGTTACGGCATGTTCCTTAACCATTTGAAGAAGATGATCCCATTCAATATGACCGTAATAAACATCCTGTCCGATATCGAATTTTGCCAGGTACCCTTTTGATATCTTCCCGGCAGATGCAACAGGAATATTATTGAATGACCATGTAAAGGATTCCGAGAAATACTGTTTGTTGCTATCTCCCTTTGAAAGATCTCCGGGAATGATCCCGAGACGGGAAAGAACCATTTCCACAGCCGATTTTATATTGAAAAAATCCGACGGGTTGCTCTTGTAATTCCAGCTCTGCGGTCCGATACTCCCTGTAATAAAGATATCAAGCGATTTCTTCTCAATATAGTCTCCGGCACGAGGAAAAGAGTTCCCGGATTTTTTATGGAAATAAGTGTTTCCGAATTCATATAGTTTGAGATCGGGATTCTGCCTGTTTATATTCCATACCACCGAACTGAGACCACCGAACAGCAACGACTGTCTCATCGCATTGAGGTCTGAGCTGAGCGGGTTGGCAAGCATCACAAGATGGTCCCTCTCAAAATCATCATTTTCATAAAATGATGCCGGGGTCAGGGAGTTGCACATAATCTCAGCATATCCGTTTGCCGACAGCATGTTGGAAATGATGTTTACAATCTTCTCCTTATCCGGTTTTTCAGGATAGTAAAGAGTGGAATTTACATGGTTGCCGATCTCCACGTTATTGTAACCATAAATCCTCAGTAAATCTTCAATCACATCGGCTTCTCTCTGAACATCGACCCTGTACAATGGTATTTCAAGCATCAGATTATCACCTGATTCATGGAGGATAATCATATCAAGCGATCCGAGGATCTTTTTGATTATCTGATGATCGATTTTTTTACCGATAAGCCTGTCAATATTCCCATAACTAACGGATATCTTTTGTCTCTCAATTTTTTTCGGATAGACATCAACAATCTCCGACGATATTTTACCCCCTGCAATTTCCCTGATAAGCATTGAAGCCCTCATGAGAGCCCATACTGTTATTTCAGGATCAGCGCCCCTTTCAAACCTGAATGATGCATCTGTCTGGAGGCCATGCCGCTTGGAAGTTTTTCTGATAGCTACGGGGTTAAAGTATGCGCTTTCAAGGAAAATGTTCCTGGTTGCACTCGTTACACCGGATTTAATACCGCCAAATACACCTGCAATACACATTCCCCCTGTGGAGTTGCATATCATAAGGTCTTTTGAAGAAAGACTCCTTTCAACTGAATCGAGGGTAATGAACTTTGACTTATCCGGGAGGTTTTTAATAATTACCTTCTTGCCATCAATCATGTCAGCATCAAAAGAGTGAAGCGGCTGTCCAACCTCATACTGCACAAAGTTGGTTATATCGACTACATTGTTTATCGGGTTAAACCCTACTGCTTTAAGCTTATTCTTCAGCCAGTCAGGTGATTCGCATATCGTAACATTGCTTATTGTAATTCCCGTATACCTCGGGCAATCGGCAGGGTTTTCAATTATTACCTGGTAAGGGTTGTTGTTATTGTCAGGTCTGAAAGCATCAAGCGAAGGGAGGGAAGCCTTAATATTCTCTTTTCCGTTTGCATTAAGCCATGCTGCAAGATCGCGAGCCACTCCAAAGTGAGAGCCTCCGTCTATCCTGTTGGGAGTGAGGCCGATCTCAAATACATGATCTTTTACGATTTTAAAATATTCAGATGCCGGAGTTCCGGGACGGGCGTCCTTATCCAGAACCATAATTCCCTCATGCAGGGTTCCAAGTCCAAGTTCATCCTCGGCACAGATCATCCCTTCGGACAACTCTCCCCTGATCTTTGATTTCCTGATTTCAAGCGATTCATTTCCTTTATAAAGAATGGTACCGATGGTAGCCACTGCGACCTTTTGCCCGGCTGCAACATTAGGCGCGCCGCAGACAATATGCAGAGGTTCACCTGAACCTATACTGACGGTAGTGACTGATAATTTATCGGCGTCGGGATGCTTTACGCAGGCAAGAACTTCGCCAACCATAACACCTTTCAGTCCGCCTCTGACAGATTCCCACTCTTCCATTGCTTCAACCTCAAGTCCGATACCCGTAAGGATAACAGAAAGCTTAGCCGGTTCAATATCAATGTTCAGGTAATCCTTCAGCCAGTTATATGAAATTTTCATTTTATAAATATGTATATTAAATCATTAGGAAGACCGAAGTTCGAAGACCGAAGTCCGAAGACCAACTTCCGGCTTCTGACTTCCGACTTCCGTCTTCCAGTATTTACGAGAAGGATTAATAATTAAATAACTAACAGAAGGCAAAAGTAAGCATTTTAAGAAATGTAAATATCTATCTTTGTAAACAAACAATATTATTATGGTTCTTGAAAAGGATGACAAGCTGATCCTGCTGACAAATGATGATGGATTATATGCAGCGGGTTTACGGACGCTTCTTGAAGTTATGGAGGAATTCGGGAAAGTAGTTCTCGTTTCAACCCCTGAGAGCCAGTCTGGAATGTCGCAAGCACTTACAGTTAAAACGCCGCTTCGGGTGAAGCTTCTTGAAGAAAATGAAAAGCACAGGATATATACCTGCAACGGAACTCCGACCGACAGTATAAAGCTTGCCATAAATCAGCTTCTTGAGAAAGTTCCTGATTTTGTTGCTTCGGGAATAAACCATGGATCAAATTCTTCAGTAAGCGTTTTATATTCAGGAACAATGGCTGCCGCTCTTGAAGGCTGCCTTTATGGAATATGCTCAGTTGGCTTTTCTCTAAACAGTTTTTTACCGACAGCCGACTTTTCCGTATGCAGTGAATACATCAGAATAGTAATGAAAAACCTTGCTAAAGAACCTCTTCCAAAAGGCGTTTGCCTTAATGTCAATATTCCGGCTGTTAAGAAAGATGAGATCAGGGGAATAAGGATATGCAGGCAATCGAAAGGCAACTGGAAGGAGGAATTTGAGAAACGCAAGGATCCGATGGGCAAGACATATTACTGGCTTACAGGTACCTTCCAGAACCATGAGCCCGAGTCACTGGATACTGATGAGTGGGCTCTGGTTAATAATTATGTGTCGCTTGTCCCGGTAACTGTCGATATGACAGCCCACTGGTACCTCGATGATCTTAAAAAACGATTTGAAAAATGAAGCTGCCTGAAAAATACGATAAGGTTCCGACCGGACTGATTTCCGGATTTGTATTGCCGTTTCTGATTGCTCTCGTTTCTTTTCTTGTTGCAAGGGGGCATCCATCGCTGCACACATGGATTCACAAGATTTCGGAGGCAAATATTGTAACTCATGTTATTACGCTTTGTGTTTTTCCCAATATTCTTATCTTCCTGTTTTTTAATCATTTTGACATGCTGAAGGCATCAAGGGGTGTACTTGGTGCAACTATCTTCTGGGCCGTTATCGTATTTGCCATCTATTTCCTGTTATGAAATATTTCATTATCGCCGGAGAACAGTCTGGAGACCTTCATGGATCAAACCTGGTAAGAGAGCTTTTAATAGCCGACAGAGACGCAGAGATAGTTTGCTGGGGTGGCGATATGATGGAATCCGCTGGAGCGAAGCTTCTGATGCATTACAAGAAAACGGCCTTCATGGGATTTGTCGTCGTACTGAAAAACCTCCGGATAATTGCACAGAATCTATCATTGTGCAGGAACCAGATGAAAGAATTCAGTCCCGATGTTGTGATCCTTATTGATTTCCCGGGTTTCAATCTTCGGATAGCTGAATTTGCGAAGAATAACGGCTTCAGGGTATTCTATTATATATCTCCAAAATTCTGGGCCTGGAAAGAAAAACGGGTTGAGAAGATAAAGAGATATGTTGATAAGATGTACATCATATTCCCATTCGAAACATCGTTTTATAAAAAGCATGACATAGAGGTTGAATATAGAGGAAATCCGCTTGTCGATGAAATGGAAAGAAGAATATCTGCGATGCCTTCAGCTGAAGAATTGCGAAAATCCATGTTGCTAGACGAGAGACCTGTGATTGGAATTCTGGCGGGAAGCCGCAGGCATGAAGTTGAAGCTATTCTGCCTCAGATGGTCAGGGTTACCAGGGATTTCCCCGGCTATCAGTTCGTTCTTGCCGGGGTGAAGAACCTGCCTGATAATCTATATCTCAGTATTATCAGTAGTGAACAGATAAAACTTGTCAAGGAAAGAACTTACGAAATACTGCATATCTCCGAGGCGGCGCTTGTCGCCTCCGGAACCGCTACTCTCGAGACAGCACTTCTCAATGTACCCCAGGTGGTATGCTATAAGGGCGACTTTCTCTCGATGATTATTGCCTGGATGCTGATAAAGGTGAAGTTCATTTCCCTGGTAAATCTCATCATGGATTCTGAAGTGGTCAGGGAGCTTCTCGGGTATTCACTTAATAGAAAGAACCTGGTAAAAGAGCTTGCTTCTGTTTTGCCGGGCGGAGAGAAAAGGGAGAAAATGCTTTCAGATTATTCATTGCTAAGGCAGAAGCTGGGACCTGCAGGCGCTTCAGCGAGAGTTGCGGCAGATATGGTGAAAGTTCTTGGAAAATAAAAGAGAATCGGGAATAAATAATATAACTCTCTTATCCGTGAAACTCTGTAAAACTCTGTGTGACTCCGTGGTAAAAAAACTTATAATCGCGTTTGTTATTTTTATTGCTGAAACTCTTTTTCTAAATGCCCAGGTTCGGGTCCGTCTCTTTACTTCCAACGATCCATCATATGCAATTTTTTCGGTAACTGCAGGCCAGTATGAAATTGACTCATATACCGGGCAGCAGATCATTCTTAGGAATGGAGAGATGGCTATGATCATGGAATATGACGGGAAACTGGCAATTAAGATCAGAAATACTGTTGCATTTGGATGCGACTCTGTAATATTCAACGGTAAAACAGGAAACGATTCATTCACGCTCAGGGTTAACGGCAAGACTCCTTCGAGGCAATTCTATTCAGGTGATCTTCAGTGTATTCCCGACATGGAAACCATTCTGCTTATTAATATTTGTGATATTGAATCCTATATAGCAGGTGTTGTTAAAGCCGAAGGCGGCTCCGGTAAAAGCATTGAGTACTTCAAGACACAGGCGATCATTGCCCGGACCTATATGTACAAGTATTTTAATAAGCATATTCAAGACAGGTACAACCTTTGTGACAATACCCATTGCCAGGCTTTTAATGGTATCACTTCCGATTCGCTTATTAAAAGAGCTTCATATGAAACTAAAGGGCTTGTAATCCTTGGTCCCGACAGCACCCTTGTAATCGCAGCATTTCATTCTAACTGCGGGGGAGAGACGTCTCCTGCTGAATTCGTATGGCTTACCGGTCAGCCTTATCTGAAGAAGGTCATTGATCCATGGTGCCGCTCCTCAAGGAATGCAACATGGACTAAAACCATCAGTTTTGACAGATGGACAAACTATCTTTTAAGCTCAGGCTTTAAAGGAAATATCTCCGACAGGTCGCAGTTTAACTTTTCTCCTGAATCGAGACAAAACGAGTACCGGGCAGGAACATTTTCTTATCCGATGCGGCAGATGCGGACGGATCTTAATTTAAGATCGGCTTTCTTTACCTTATCTGTTGTGGGAGATTCGGTAATTTTTAACGGAAGAGGCTATGGACATGGCGTGGGTCTCTGCCAGGAAGGGGCAATGGTCATGGCTGCCAGGGGATATACCTTCAGCCAGATAATCGGGTTCTATTATAGTGGAGTCAGGATTGTGGATATTAAAGGTGTTGAGGTAATGAAATGACTAATTTGATTATTTTTGACAATTAAGTTTTTTTATGTTTGCGATATTCACCAAAGAGATACGCGGATTCTTCAGCAGCCTGACAGGCTATATCGTGATAATTGTCTTCCTGCTTTTCAACTCTCTTTTCATGTGGGTATTTCCAGGAGAATGGAATATATTCGACAGCGGTTACGCCAGCCTTGGAACCCTGTTCTATCTTGCCCCTTGGGTATTCCTTTTCCTTGTACCAGCAGTGACAATGAGAATGATAGCTGAAGAAAAAAGACTTGGAACTATTGAACTCATCTATTCAAAACCGATATCCGAAGGGGAGATCATCTGGGGAAAATACCTTGCCGCAGTTTCTCTTGTTCTCCTGTCGCTGCTACCCTGTCTGATCTGGTACGTTTCAGTATATCTTCTTGGAGAGACTCCCGGAAACCTCGACAAGGGAGGCACATGGGGCGCATTCATCGGTCTCTTTTTTCTTGCATCAGTGTATGCCTCTGCAGGCATCTTTGCTTCATCGCTGACAGATAACCAGGTAATAGCGTTTATCATTGCTGTTCTGCTCTGCTTTGTCCTTTTCATGGGATTCGATTCATTTGCCTACCTGCCCGGACTGAAGAAACTCGATGAGTTTGTAATCAGCCTTGGGATCAATGAACATTACAAATCGTTGAGCAGGGGAGTAATAGACATTAAGGATGTGGTTTATTTCCTGGCTCTCTCTGCCATATTCAACGAGGCTACCAGGCTTGTGCTTTTATCAAGGAAATGGAAGAAAAGGAGCTGAGTCATGGCTGAAACTAAACTTACTCAAAGCATAAGGACAAGATCATGGATCAGGTTTATCGTGACGTTAGCTGCAATAATTATCGCAGCTTCAGCCCTTGGCTTCTTAAGATTAAGACTTGACCTGACCGAAGATAAGCGGTTTACTCTTTCGTCACCTACACTTAAGGTTCTTGACGGAATAAAAAATGATATTTATATACAGGTCTATCTCGATGGTGAAATGCCTATCCCTCTTAAACGCCTTAAGAGATCGGTTCAGGATATGCTTGAGGAGTTCAGGATCGCCTCCGGGAAACGCATTGATTATGAATTCATCAACCCTGCCGAGACCAAAGATGTGAAGCAGAGAAATGAACAGTTCACCTCTCTTTATAATAAAGGGCTTAACCCTGTTAACATACAGGCAGGCGACGCTGAAGGAGGATCAAGCCAGAAAATGATATTTCCTGGTATGATAGTCAATTATAATGGCATAGAAGTACCCGTAAACTTTCTTGAGAATAACCAGGCAGCATCCTACGAACAGAATATCCTTCATTCGATGGAAGGGCTTGAATACGAGATGGTTCAAACAATAGCCACTATCACCTCTGACACCGTCTACAAGGTCGCTTTTCTTGAAGGTCAGGGTGAGCTGCCTGAAATTGATGTCGCTGATATTACAGTGAACCTGTCAAAGTATTTCACAGTTGACAGGGGAGCTATCGGCGGTAAACCCGGCGTATTGGATAATTATTCAGCATTGATTATTGCAGCACCGTCGGCGGAATTCAGCGAAACCGACAAACTGGTTATCGATCAGTATATAATGAACGGAGGCAAGGTCCTGTGGCTTTTCGAGGAGGTGGCAGTAAATGCCGACAGCCTTGCTTATGGCGAAACAGTCGGACTTTATCATCCTCTTAATATTGAGGATCAGTTGTTCCGGTATGGTGCCAGGGTTAACCCCGTTATAGTCCAGGATGTCGACTGCATCATGCAGAGGTTTACGGTATCGACGGGACCAGAACAAAAACAGGTTGTTCCTGCACCATGGATCTATTCCCCGTTGCTTACACCGAACCAGCATCACCCCGTGACCAGAAATCTCAACAAGGTACTTGGAAGGTTTGTAAATACCATCGATACTGTCGGTCTCGATTCCTCAATAAAAAAGAGCGTACTTTTATCCACTTCTGCCTATTCCCGTACTATATCCCCGCCAATGGTCATCAGGCTTAAGGAGGCTCAGATAACGCCGGATATCAGGGAGTTTACAAAGTCAAATATGCCAGTTGCTGTTTTGCTTGAGGGAGCTTTTACCTCAGCTTTTAAAAACAGGATGACCGTAAACCTTGTAGAGGATCACAGTTTTAAAGTTAAGACTGCCGGTGTAAAGACAAAAATGATTATTGTGGCTGATGGAGACATCATCAGGAATGAAGTGCACCGTTCAGGCAGCTCTGAAGCTCCTTATCGTCTTGGCCAGGATCAATATACAGGTCAGATGTTCGGCAACAGGGACTTCCTTGTTAATTGCATGAATTACCTTGTCGATAACAATGGCCTGATGGAACTAAGGTCGAGAGAGATGAAAATGAGGCTTCTCGATAAACAGGAGATAAAAACCAGTCGGACTGAATGGCAGCTGATTAATATCCTGCTCCCAATCCTGGTTGTCATTGCTGCCGGAATTCTCTATAGTTTTGTAAGGAGAAGAAAATATGCAAGATTCAGATAATGAATAAAATAGTCACCAGAAATATTTTTTTATCAGCTTTACTGATCCTGCTTCTTGTTCTGGTGATACTTGCAAAGGGAAGGTCTCCATTCGGAAAAAGAGAAAGTCAGTTTGCGGTTGGTTCTCAGAATGAAATTACCCGTATTGAGTTTTCTGGAGAAGGCAAGAAGCTGATGCTTGAGAATAAGGCAGGGGAGTGGACAGTAAACGGAAAACATGAAACAAGAAAAAGCGGGATAAGCTTTATCCTGAGGATTCTTACTGAAATAAAAATCAAATCACCTCTGGCTCCGGATCTCTTTAAGAGCGAAATCACCGAGGAAAATATCGAGCCTGTGAAGGTTAAAGTATTTGACAAGAACCGGCTTATCAGAACATTTCTTGTTTTCAAAACCGGGACAAACAAGTACGGGAATGTCATGAAAAGGAGCATAGGATCCAAACCATTTATTATTTATGTACCGGGTTTCGAGGGAGATATAGGGTCTGCATTCACTTTGAATGAGCTTTTCTGGCAGCCCTATACTGTTTTCAACCTGCTCCCCTCTGAAATATCAGAAATTACGCTTGAAAATGCTTCTGATCCTGCTTCTTCCTTCTTAATAACGAATAAGCGTAATATATACACTTTATCGGATACAAAGAGTCTGCTGGCAGGATGGGACACAGCTCAGGTAAGGCGTTATATATCATATTTCACATGGATACCTTTTGAAAGATGGGCTCTGGAACTGCCTCTGGCAGAGAGCAAAAAAATTGAATCAGGGGACCCGCTTTTCAGGCTGACTGTAAAAAGGACAGATGGCGGCGAAACTATCCTTACCCTGTGGAAAAGAACAATTGATAACTCCGGTACAACAGACAGCGACAGGCTCTGGGCTAAAACCGGTGAAAAGGATGAGTTGTTTGTAATCCGCTACTTTGATATTGACCCTCTGCTCAAGAAGAAGAGCTATTTCTTTGCTCAATAATTTTGTTTGAAGGATAATTTTTTTTTTGTAATATTGATAATTAAGAATTGAGCAGGTTAATTGTCTCAATTCATTCATTTATAGCAGAGTATATAAATTTTGTAAATCGTAAAATCAACTTAAACCGGGAATATTATGAAATTTGTTGTATCCAGTACTGAACTTCTTGGTCATCTTCAGGCAATCAGCAGGGTAATAAGCTCTAAGAATACACTTCCGATTCTTGATAATTTTCTTTTCAATTTAAGCGGGAATGATCTTGAAATTACTGCCTCCGACCTGGAGTCAACACTGATAACGAGAATGAAGCTTGAGAATACACAGGGAGACGGGATGATAGCTCTTCCCGCTAGGATATTGCTTGATACTTTAAAGGAATTCTCTGCCCAGCCGCTTACATTTGATATTAACAATGACACCCTGGCTGTGGTAATCATCTCTGAGAATGGCAAGTTTAGCGTTGTCGGGCAGAATGGAGTTGATTTTCCGACCCTTCCGGCTATTAAGAAGGACAAAAAGTTCGAATTCACGATCAATGCCGATATAATGCTTGCGGGTATCAACAAAACTCTTTTCGCAACTGCCGACGATGAGCTTCGCCCGGTTATGGGAGGTGTTTTTATTGAAGCATCGACTGATAAGATTACATTTGTTGCTTCCGATGCGCATAAGCTTGTCAGATACCAGAGAAGTGACGCTCATGCTGATGACAATTCATCATTTATCCTTCCAAAGAAACCGGCTTCCCTTCTTAAAAATATTCTTCCAAGGGAGTCGGGTCCATTTACTGTTGAATTTGACGACAAAAATGCATTCTTCAACCTGAATGATTATAAAGTGGTTTGTCGTCTTGTTGAAGGTAATTATCCTAATTATAATTCTGTAATTCCGAAAAATAACCCCAGGAAGATTACCATTGACAGGGTCGAGTTTTACAATACTCTTAAGCGTGTATCTGTCTTTTCAAACCAGGCGAGCAACCTTGTAAAGCTTCAGCTTAAGGGAAACCAGGTTACAGTATCAGCTCAGGATCTCGACTTCTCCATATCTGCCTACGAAAGAATCAAATGCCAGTATGATGGCGAAGAGATTGAAATAGGATTCAAGTCGGTTTTCCTTCTTGAAATACTTGCCAATATCGCTTCCCAGGATGTTATGATCGAGCTGGCTGACCCTACCCGGGCAGGACTTTTTCTTCCGGCTGAAACGGAGAACGAATCTGAAGACCTGCTGATGCTTCTCATGCCGATGATGATTAATGCATAAATCTTGGAACTTAAGCTTAAACGTCCGGTTGTATTTCTTGACCTCGAAACTACAGGGATAAATGTTTCGTCTGACCGTATCGTTGAGATCTCCCTTCTTAAGATAAGTACCAGCGGCAAGGAACAATGGATGACTGCCAGGGTCAATCCTGAAATGCCCATTCCGCCAAAAGTAACCGCAATCCATGGTATTTCCGACAGTGACGTTGCTGACGCCCCTACATTCAGGGAAATTGCAAAAAACGTTGCAGCATTCATAGAAGGATGCGACCTCGCAGGTTACAATGCTGTTAAATTTGATATCCCGGTGCTTGCTGAAGAGTTTCTGCGGGCAAATATCGATTTTAATTTCAGTAAAAGAAGGTACGTTGACCCTCAGGTGATCTTTTACAAGAAAGAACAGCGCACGCTTTCAGCTGCATACCAGTTCTACTGTAAGAAGGATCTTGAAAATGCACATAGCGCAAAAGCCGATGTTGCAGCGACCTACGAAGTGCTTAAAGCCCAGCTCGATATGTACAATGACCTGGAGAATGATATTGAGAAGCTTGCCCTTTACAGCGCTTTCAACAATAATGTTGATTTTGCCGGCAGGATCATTCTTGATGAAAATGGTGTTGAAGTATTTAATTTCGGCCGGTACAAAGGCAAACCTGTAGAAGAGGTATTCAGGGAGGATCCTGCATATTATTCATGGATGATGAATGGCGATTTTCCCCTTTATACCAAGAGAGTCCTTACCGAAATAAAGCTAAGAGCTTTTGGAAATAAACAGCCCTGAAATGAAGATCATCTGCATAGGACTGAATTACCGGAAGCATGCGATGGAAATGGGAAGGCCTCTGCCATCGGAACCAGTGGTATTCCTGAAACCAGATTCTTCCATCCTTAAAAATAATAAGCCATTTTTTCTCCCTGGTTTTTCTTCAATGATCCAGTATGAAACTGAAGTGGTAATCAGGATCAGCAAGCTTGGGAAGGGTATAGCTCCTGAATATGCCCACCGATACTATGATGAACTGACGCTGGGAATAGACATTACCGCCCGCGATATTCAAAACAAAAACTCTGCTTCCGGACTTCCGTGGGAGCTCTCCAAGTGCTTCGACGGTGCTGCCCCGCTTGGTAAATTTGTGCCGGTAAGCTCTGCCGGAGATATCAGGAATATTGACTTCAGGCTGGAGATCAATGATGATATCGTTCAATCAGGGAATACATCTGATATGATTTTCAGCATCGATGAAATAATAGCATTTGTATCTCAGTATTTTACCCTGAAGACAGGTGATCTCATCTTTACCGGTACACCGGCAGGGGTAGGACCATTGAAGAAAAATGACAACCTTGTTGCTTATCTTGGAGATGAGCCTCTCCTCGATTTTATGATTAAGTAGATTTGCTCTCCATTATCTTTTCTGATCTCAGTTTAAAGGATTCTTCTTCCAGGAGGAGCTTAGCTTTTTCCCGGTAATGGTCGCCGGCCAGATTATGTTTTACAAGCAGAACCTCGACGAAATCAAGCGCCTTTTGAACTGTATGAGACCTTTTCCTGTGCAGATGTCCTTTTATAGGGTTAGTATTCAGAAATGAGGGTCCGCTGAACTTTCGTGAGAGGAAGGGGACCATCAGGCCGAAAGCATTTGCCCATGCCTGGCGTCTCGAAGAGCCTCCGATGGCATTTGAACTGTCGCCTTCATCCTGGAGATCATCGTAGATAAGCTTCCCAATAATACCTTTCTTCTTATAGTCAAGAAGTCTTCGGTAAATCTCAGAATCTTTTGAAATCATAGTAGCGCCAAGGGCAAGATCAAACGGTTTCTGAAGTATCAGACAATCCCTGTTCCTTTCAGCAAGGTAACATGCTGCCTGGGCGGCAACAACACTCCCGGAGCTTGAAGAGACAATAACGAGCCTTGTGTCAGGGAAACAGCTGTCAGATATTAATTGCTGCATTGCAACTTCAGTGATCCTGTTTTTTCTCGGATTGGCAACAGGTGACTGTGAATTATTCAGAGCCCAGGCCACATTCAACATTGGCATACTGAAGTAAATGCCCTTTACCAGGTCAAAGTCATCGCCAAGAATCTGCTTCATAAACCTGATGAATGAGCCGGTGAAGACGTTGAATTTATCATCGCGCGATTCTCCACCGGCAAAAAACCAGACCATATATCGTCCTGTAAACTGGTCGCGATTTTTATGAATCTTCCCGCGTTTCATTGTTTTTTTCGACACAAACAAATCCTTTTAAACAGATAATATATGGAATTAAATTGAGATTCTGAGCGGAACGAAGTGAAGCGAAGAATCTCACTATTTTAGCCAATCAGTATTGACGAACAAAGATAAAATAAAATGAAAGTATTCCGCTAATGCGCAACTCTTTACTAATCAATAGTTAAAAATTCTTAATAAAATTACAACCTGCCTTCATCAAAAAATAACCTGATGAATAATTCACTATCTTTTCATCCATATTCTCTGAGTTGAACTAAAATTAAGATAACCCATGAAAGAGGAAAAAAAGGAATCAAGAAGAAGTTTTATCAAAAAATCTGCAGGAGCTGCAGCTCTGCTCACTATTCCAACCATTATACCGGCAAGTGTATTTGGAGCGAATGACAAGGTGCGGGTTGCGGTTCTCGGTGTCAATGGCCGGGGAACTGCTCATATACAGGGATTCTCAAATCTGCCAGATGTGGAAGTTGCCTGTCTTTGTGATCCTGATCTTGTTATTCTCGGGAAACGAGCCCAGGAATTCGAGGCCAAATATGGGAAAAAAGTCATTCAGCAGCAGGACCTCAGGAAAGTTTTTGAAGACAAATCTATTGACGCTGTGAGTATTGCCACTCCGAATCACTGGCACTCTCTTGCTACGATCTGGGCATGCCAGGCCGGGAAGGATGTTTATGTTGAAAAACCAGGATCCCATAATATTCGTGAAGGGAGGAAAATGGTTGAAGCTGCCAAAAAATATGACAGGATTGTCCAGCACGGCGTCCAGCTACGCAGCTCTGTGGCTGTGCAGGAAGCAATCAAGCATCTGCGCGATGGCCTTATCGGAAATGTTTACATGGCGCGCGGACTTGTTTTCCGCTGGCGTGATGATGTCGGCAAAAAAGGAACAGAACCTGTTCCTGAAGGTCTCGATTATGACCTCTGGACGGGACCTGCAGCTATGCAGCCTTTCTCGCACGACTGGGTTCACTACAACTGGCACTGGCACTGGAACTATGGCAACGGTGATGTTGGCAACCAGGGAATTCATGAAACTGACCTTTGCATGTGGGGTCTGAATGTAGGCCTTCCTGAAGTGATCACTGCAGGCGGCGGTAAATTTCTCTTCGACGATGCAAAAGAGACTCCTGAAGTGCTGGCAACGACTTATTATTATCCGAAAGAGAAAAAGATCATCGAGTTTGAAGTGCGTCCATGGATCACCAATGGAGAAAACGGCGCTGAGGTTGGAAATATATTCTATGGCAGCGACGGATATCTTGTTGTTTATAATTATGACAGATACGAATCATTCCTTGGAAGGAACAAGAAACCAGGACCTTCACGCAGAGAGGGAGGCGATCATTTTCTCAATTTCATACAGGCTGTCCGCGCTCATGATAAGTCAATCCTTAATGCCCCGGTCGAAACAGCTCACCTGGCTTCAGGGCTTGCTCATCTTGGTAATATTGCCTACCGCACCGGACGTACTTTGTACTTTGACCCGGTGACTGAAAAGTTTGTAAAAGATAAGGCCGCAGACAAGTACCTTACCCGCCCGGAGAGGAAACCGTTTGTCGTGCCCGACGAGGTATAACCTGTTTAATACTTTGAAAAGAAGCGTCACAGACTTGATCAAGGGTGTTTGTGACGCTTATATTTATAGATTGAGCAGGTGATTGCTTTAATTCTTAAAAGCAATTTAACAATTCATATTTGTATTTGATATTCACTATTAATACCTTTGATGCGATTAAAAAAATAAAAAGATGGGAAATTTGGGTTTTACCGAGATTCTGCTGATTTTACTTGTTATTGTACTTCTGTTTGGCGGACGCAAGATACCTGAACTGATGAAAGGGATAGGACAGGGAATGAAGGAATTTAAAAAAGCCTCCAGTATGGATGATGAACCCAATAAATTCAGCGCTGAAGAAAAAAACGAAGTAAAAAAATAATACCGCCGGATTGATTTGAGGTTTGAAGTGCAAACTGAAATTAATCTGTTACAAGGTATCTTGGTGGTTTTCTGTGCATTGTAGCCTGCTCGTATGCGTAGGCTATTTCTATTAAGAGCGGTTCGCTCCAGGCTCTCCCGAAGAATGAGATCCCTACTGGCATTTTTCCAATGAATCCCATCGGAACGGTTATTGCCGGGTATCCGGATATCGCTGCAAGCGATGAGCTTCCGCCAACAAAATGATCTCCGTTCAGAAGGTCAGTCTTCCATGCCGGAGAACCGGTAGGGGCTATCAGAGCATCCAGTTTGTTTTCGTTCATGATTTTATCTATCCCGTTATCCCGGGTGGCAAGAAGCATCTGTTTAAGAGCCTCCCTGTAAGCAGGTGATACAAGATCCCCCTTCTTTTCTGCTTCAATAAATATCTTCTGATCAAAATATTTAAGTTCGACACTATCTTTCCTGTTGAATTCTATAAGCTCCTTCATATTTTTTACCGGCGCATTTTCCCCAAGTCCGGCAAAATACCTGTTCAGTCCATCCCTGAACTCATATAGCATTACTTCCATTGAGGCCTTTTCAAAACCTGCGCTCTCCGGAGCATTCACTTCAATTACAACAGCGCCCTTCGCTTTTATATCAGCAATTGCAAGTCTCATCAGTGTGTCAACCTTATCAGAAAAACCCATTAGGTTTTTTACGACGCCGATCCTTTTCCCGCTAAGTCCGTCGGCATTAAGATATTTTGAATAGTCTGTGAGGTATTTGCCTTCAGATTGTTTCGTCTTTTCATCCCGTGGATCAACTCCGGTCAGAACGCCCAGCAAGATAGCCGCATCGCTCACGGTACGGCACATTGGCCCCGGAGTATCCTGGGTATACGAAATTGGAATAATCCCGGAACGGCTAATGAGCCCTACGGTAGGTTTAATGCCGACAATGCCATTATTATTTGATGGACAAACAATTGAACCATTGGTTTCTGTTCCGATTGCTGCCATGCAGAGGTTCGCCGACACAGCTACCCCCGAACCGGAGCTTGAACCGCAGGGGTTGCGGTCCAGTACATAAGGGTTGAGAGTCTGACCCCCGACACCGCTCCATCCGCTCGAGGACATCATCGCCCTGAAGTTTGCCCATTCGCTCAGATTCGATTTTGCAATAATCACTGCACCTGCCTCCCTGAGCCTTGCGGCAACCCAGCTATCGGCAGGAGCAAATGAGTTCCTGAGCACAGTAGCTCCTGCGGTAGTTGCCATCTTATCATATGTATCTATATTATCCTTGAGTATCACAGGTACACCGAACAGGGGCCCTCCTTTCTTTCCTGCCGCCATCTCTTTGTCAAGCTCTTCTGCAATCTCCATTGCATCAGGATTGATGACCAGAACTGAATTAAGTGCCGGACCATTCATGTCAATTTCCATTATCCTGCCGATATAGGCTGAAACCACGTCAGCAATAGAAAATTTACCTTCACTGTATCCAAGCTGAAGCTTAGGAATTGTCATCTCTTCAAGCCAGCTGTTTTTATCTCCTGCCTGTTTTTTATTATTGTCACTGTTCTGGCAGGCAATCATCAGAATAATAAAGGATACCAATGCGAAAGGAAATCTTGCATGTATATGTCTCATGATAGTTAAATTTTATTAAAGTATGCCTTACCTTTATACGTAAAAGTATAATTAATCCGGCGATTTTAATAAATTTGTTAAGATGTCCGGGGATAATAAAGTGACCCTGTGGAACATCAGGTTTACCCAATACAAATTGAATGAAGCTGTTTACAGAAAAATGAAAAACATCTTCTTAATAATACCTGAGATATGCCATTCTCATTCTGGTCTGGTTCTTGCAACCGTTACAGGAACTAAAGGCTCAACCCCTCAAAAGCCCGGCAGTTCGGCTCTTTTTGATTCAAAAGGGCTCGTGGCCGGAACAATTGGAGGAGGTATAGTCGAAGGAAGAATAACTGAACAGGCAGTTGAATTTAGTAAAACAAAAAAATCAGACTGGATCACCTTTCATCTTGATAATGATATTTCAAATAAGGAGGAGGCAATCTGCGGAGGTGATATAACCATACTGATCGACGGAGACCCTTGCCGTCACCTGGCACTATATAAGGAGATCAAAGATTCAATTTCAGCGAAGGTTCCGGGAATCCTTATTTCACTGGTAAGGAGGGAAGAAGATGGGAATGTTGCTTTAGAAAGACAATGGATGACATCAGATAAATATCCTTTGTTTGCTTCAGAGATCATGGATAAGATTGGTCCTGAAGCTTCTGACATCCTTTCATCTTTTGTTCCTGAATTCAGTCAAACTGAGATTCCCATACAGGGGAAGAAGCCGTTGATTGTTCTGCTCGAACCTGTTTTTCCTCAAAAACAGCTGGTTATTGCCGGAGCCGGTCATATAGGTAAAGCGTTGTCTCACCTTGGCAAAATGCTTGATTTTGATGTTACCGTGATTGACGATCGTAAGGAATTTGCGAACAAGGAGAACCTTCCTGATGCAGATATCATAATAGTCAGTGAGATTGGTCCGGCAATGACAGAAATAAGAAAGGGAAGAGACACATATATAGTAATAGTTACAAGGGGCCATAATGATGATACGGAAGCATTAAAGCCCTGCATCGGTTCAGGAGCAGCTTATGTAGGCATGATAGGAAGCAAGGTGAAAGTCGCAAGGATGAAGGATGAATTCATCAGAAACATGTGGGCCGGGGAGGAGCAGTGGAAACAGATTTACACGCCGGTAGGACTGGATATAAAATCCAGAACTGTGGAAGAGATAGCTTTAAGCATAGCAGCTCAGCTGGTTCTGACGAGGAACAGTGCAAATTAAGTGTACATCGTACACTTAATAATGTTTTGTAAAATTTGACTGACGAATACAATATGTGAATGAATGATATCTGGGCAATAATACTTGCTGCCGGTGAGTCGACGCGAATGAAAACCCCAAAAATGGTACTGCCGTTTGGGAAGAGCACTATAATTGAAACAGTAATCTCAAATGTTGCTGCCTCGGATGCCGATAAAATGGTAGTTGTTCTTGGCTCATGGAGGGAAGAAATATTGCAGGTTATTGGAAAACATACTATAAATAGCTGTTTTAATGAGAATTACAGGCAAGGAATGCTATCATCAGTTCAGTGCGGTTTAAGATTCATTCCTGGTGCATTCAGAGGTATGCTTATTTGTCCCGGAGATCAGCCCATGGTTGATAAAGTAATTTTAAATATGGTTATCTCAGCTTTTAAAAGCTCTGAAAAGGGAATTGTGATTCCTTCCCACGAAAAAAAACGAGGGCATCCGGTAATGATTGACAGTAAGTATTATGTTGAAATATTAAATCTCAATCCTTCCGACACTTTAAGACGAATAATGGATAACCATCCTGATGATATTGAAGAGGTTGAAACAGGTGTCCCGTCAGTCCTGAAAGATATTGACACTCCTGATGATTATATAAATGAATTAAAACTAATAAGTTAAATATGGAAGAGACTATTCGTTTTTCATTAAATGGGAAAAGGACCGAGCTTCGCATTGATCCCTCGCAGACATTGCTGTGGGTTCTGCGGAACAACCTTGGACTTACCGGTACCAAATTTGGCTGCGGTACAGGCTTCTGTGGCGCTTGTACTGTTCTCATCAATAATGAACCGGTAAGGTCATGTTCAATGTCTGTTGGTGACGTTGCAGGGAAAAAAATCGTTACCATCGAAGGTCTTGAAAAGAAAGGGAAGCTGCACCCGGTTCAAAAGGCATTTATTGAACATGATGCTCTCCAGTGTGGTTATTGCACTCCCGGCATGATCATGACAGTCGCCGGACTGCTTATTAAAAATCCCTCACCAACCCGCCAGGAGATAATAGACGGGCTGGAGAATAATTACTGCCGCTGTTCAGCACATGTTCGTATCATTGAGGCTGTTCAGACAGCCGCCGGAGAAATGAAAGGAGGGAAGTAATCATGAAAGAAAAAGATAACAATACTGCTGTGAATTCAGGTAAAAAAGAGAGACCGGGAATAAAAAGAAGAAGTTTCATTCAGCTTTTGGGTGGGGGTATACTCATTTTCTTCAGGCCATGGAGCACACTGGAGCTTCTCTCGGCACCTGCCGAACAGGCAAGAAGCCTTCCGAAGGATTACAATGCTTTTCTTCATATTGCGGAAGATGGTACAGTGACCTGTTATACCGGGAAAATTGAAATGGGGCAGGGGATCATTACCTCTCTGGCACAGGAGATGGCTGAAGAGCTCAATGTACCCCTTGAAAAAGTCAGGATGGTCATGGGTGATACTGATCTTTGCCCTTATGATCAGGGAACATGGGGATCGATGTCGACCCGCATCTTTGGCCCGAGGATGAGAGCCGCAGCCGCCGAAGCCAGAGGCGTGCTTGTCGGAATGGCCTCGGCTCAGATGGGTGTTCCTGCTTCTCAACTTGAAGTTCGTGATGGAATTATAGTTGATACTAAAAACCCTGTTAACAAGGTTACTTATGGCCAGCTCGCAAAAGGCAAAAAGATTGAAAAATTTCTTGACGACAAACCGTCTCCCGAGGATTTCTCAAAGTTTACTTATGTTGGTAAATCACTTAAGAGAAGCGATGCTTACCTGAAAGTTACCGGCAAGGCAAAATACTGCGGCGACCTGAAGCTGCCCGGAATGGTTCATGCGCGCATACTGCGTCCACCGTCACATGGTGCTAAGCTGATATCTGCAGATGTTTCAGGAGCCGAAAAGCTGGAAGGAGTTTCAGTTGTACGCGATGGCGACTTTATTGCGGTGATAAGCGAAAACCACGACAAAGCCGATGAGGCGATCGTGAAAATCAAAGCTGACTATTCCTTCGATGAGATGAAGGTCAGCGACAAGACACTTCCTGAGTTTATGCTGAAAGCAGACAGCCGCGTAAATGTTGCAAGGACAACTGGCGACATTGATGCAGGCAGGCAGCTTTGCGATAAGGTTTTTGAGTCAGAGTACCATGACCCTTATTTGGCTCATGCGGCAATTGAGACACATACTGCCCTCGCTCAGCTTGAAAATGGCAAGATGATTGTCTATGCCGCTACCCAATCACCATTCGGATTGCAGGACGGGATTGTGCGTGAGCTCGGTTTTACAAGGGAGAATGTAAGAGTAATAACACCGTTTGTTGGCGGCGGGTTCGGAGGCAAAGGCGCATTCCAGCAGGGGATCGAAGCTGCCAGGCTTGCTAAGCTTACCGGCAAGCCGGTAATGCTTGCATGGACCCGTGATGAGGAGTTTTTTTATGATACTTTTCACCCTGCAGGAGTGGTTAAGATCAATTCCGGGATTGATAAATCGGGAAAGATCCAGATGTGGGATTATCATGTTTATTTTTCCGGGACACGGGGTTCGGATACAATTTATGATGTTCCGAACGCGAAGACTACCAGCTACAACGAAAAGGATACCTCTCCGGTTCACCCTTTTGGCACGGGTGCGTGGAGAGCTCCGAATAACAATACCAACACCTTTGCCCGCGAGTCGCAGATTGATATTATGGCATCAGCAGCAGGGATAGATCCGCTTGAATTCAGGCTGAAAAACCTGAAAGATGAAAAGATGATCGCCTGTCTTAAGGCTGTTGCAGAAAAATTCGGTTATGTTGCGGGAAAATCGCCCAGTGGCAGGGGTATTGGTGTAGCGTGCGGATCTGACGCAGGAACCTGGGTGGCTCATATGGCTGAGGTTCAGGTCGACAAGGCTACCGGTAAAGTTAAGGTGTTGCGTATAGCCTGTGCACAGGATATGGGTCTCTGCGTCAATCCGGAAGGAGCGCTGATGCAGATGGAGGGTTGCATGATGATGGGACTCGGATATACATTTACCGAGGAGATTCACTTTGAAGGAGGCAATATCTTTAACCGTGGTTTTGATTCCTATGATATTCCGAAATTCTCATGGCTGCCGAAGCTTGATTGTGTAATTCTTGACAGGAAGGACAAACCTCCTCAGGGTGGGGGCGAACCGGCCATAATTGGCATAGGAGCTGTTGTTTCCAATGCTATCTATGATGCTACCGGTGCAAGGCTCTATACAATGCCGTTTACTCCGGAGAGGGTGATGGAAGCGTTAAAGAAGGTATAAGAAGAGGTGCAACGGTGCAAAGGTGCAAAGGCACAAGGGCCATGATGAAGAAGTGGTCTAGATCGAGAGAAATAAAAAAAGGCCGGGGAAGTCCGGCCTTTTTTATTGGTTATGATAAGAATCTATTTTACAACTTCATGCTTATTATAGATCATCATAAGATCTGAAAGTGAGCTTTGTTTTGAAAGAGCTGCTTCAGTCTTGCACATTGCAGCTTTTTTGACAGTGTCTGCATTTTCCATACCCATTTTTGCTGAGTCACCACAGCAGGAAGCTTTCTCCATAGTAATGTTCCTGGCTTCCTCAGAAGGTGTCTCAGCACTATTAGCTCTTTCAAGACGGCCTTCGACTGATATTGTGCTGCCCATAAGCTCTGTCGGAAATTTAGGGCTGTTTTCGCCAGAAGCTATTTTAAGCATTATAGCCGGGTCCTTGCCAACTATAAACATCTCCTTGCCGGAATGAGGGCAAACCATAACTACCTTGCCTTCAACTTTAATGTTTTTATCAATATAGTTTGCAGGGTTTTCAATCAGTGATGCAAATTCCACTTTGACTGTCTTGTCACTTCCGGTCTTATTTCCGCATGATGAAACCAATAATACTGTAATTGCCAGAGAAAGGATTTTTTTGATCATAATAAGTTTAATTAATTAAGGGATTAGTTAATTTGTTTTCAGTTTGCAATTATAATGTTTTTCTTCTTAAAAATGAACTCTTAATATCATGAGTCATGGCTGAAGTGCGCTATTCCTTAAAAAAACTTAAATTATAACCGGGATGTTATGGAATATCTAACTTTGATCAATTGTCTATATACATATAGTTCAACCAAAAAATTGGAAAATGAAAAAAAATGTTAAAATCTTTCAGATTACATTATCAGCAATGATAATTAGCGCTTTCTTATTTATGCCTCTTACTGTTAACGGTCAGGCAGGTAAAACAAATTTCGCCGGAACATGGGCATTAAATGCTGAGAAGAGCAATTTTGGACAGGGCCAGCCAGGTCAGGGTCAGCCTCCGCAGGGACAGCCAGACCAGGGGCAGCCGGGACAAGGACAAGGCCAGGGCATGAGAGGTGGAGGTAACTTCGTCGCAACACAGGATGCAAACCTTCTTACTGTAGAACGTACAAGGCCCGACCAGAGCGGCACACCGCAGACCACTACCAGCAAATATACTCTAGACGCAAAAGAGTGTGTGAATACATCAGGAATGGGTGAAGCCAAATCAGTTGCTACATGGGCAGCCGATGGAAAATCTCTCACCATTGTTACGACCAGGACATTCGACCGTAACGGTCAGTCAATGACAATGACTACCACAGAAGTATGGACTCTTACCAGTCCGACAGCTCTTACTATTGTCTCAACCAGGACTTCTCCGAATGGCGATAGGACAAGCACAATGGTTTATGACAAGAAGTAATTATTAAACACTTCCGAAAATAAAAGAAGGACTCAATTGAGTCCTTCTTTTTTTAACCTTTTTACTACTTGTATTATCATTGACCTTGATTAGCAAGATCCTGCTTTATTCTTTTCCTTTCCTTTATCTCTTTGATAAGCTCTAGTCCTGACATTTTGAATTTCTGGCCGTCAGCAGGTTCCGTAACATAGATTTTCATTCCCGGCTCAAGGCCTTTTTCAATGATTATATACTTATCGTTTGATTTTCCGGGGATCATAACCTGACGATATCCGCTTTTTGTGTAGACAAACGGAATTGTATCGGCTCCGGTATGGACACACTCATTAGGAACATAAGTGACATTCTCGAAGGTCTCGATCATTATCTTGTTATTCGTTGTCATCGAAGGTCTCAGGTTCATGTCGGTGCCATCAATTTTTATCATCACTTCAAATACCTTCGTATCGGTATTTGGAAGCTTTTCACCAATATTTGCAATGCTGAAGATTGTCCCGATATATGATTTTGAAGGAAAAGCATCAATGGTAATGATTACATTCTGTCCTTTTTTAACCTTGTTTATCTCGATTTCGCTAACATATGCTTTCGAAAGCATGGATGTAAGGTCGGGCAGGGTTGCAACAACCCGGTCGAACGCATCAATGTTTGAACCCGCTTTCCTTTTAGTGCCGAACCTGTTCTTCTTGTAAATTATCATCCCCGATGAGGGAGCATAAATGGTGAAATTGGAGAGGACCTCTTCAAAGTCTTTGACTCTGCGTGTAATCCTTGAAGTCCACCAGCGTTGAGTCTTTATATTTGCCTTTGTCTGTGCATCCCTCAGAAGGAGGGTTCTCTGCAGCTGTTCAAGCACCCTTTTTGCCTGGTCGTAACTGATCTCGGCTTGTCGCTGGATTTGCGGTGATTCGTACTTTGAGTTGTGGAACGTGAGTGCAGCTTCATCGACAGTATGCCTCTGGTTGCTTATCTGGTCCCTGATGCTGTTCATTGTCATTGCTGTATCAAGCAGGGCCATATCAAGATTGGTCTGCAGGGACGTAAGTCTCTCCCTGGCATCCTTGAGCGAATTATCAAGCTCGGTTTTGTCAAGAGATGCAACAAAATCACCCTTCTGAACAACAGTTCCTTCAGCTACCAGGTCTGTAATCTTAATATTTGTTGAATGTATATCATGTCCCTGCGAAAATTCCGGACCTTTTATGTCTACCGAATTTTCTGCCACAAGCTCACCGGTCGTTGTGATTGCTATTTCAAACTTGCCTGAACTGACTTCAGTAAATTGCGAGGTATTCTCTCTCTTTGATACAATCTTATTGAAAACCGTGAGAGCAATAAGCGTAGTCACGACAATTATTACCGTAATGACTATTGTCTTCTTCATTTATTGTTATGAGATAACTGAATAGTAATTTAATTTCAGGCTACGAAAGTATGAAATTAAAGTGATGGGAATATTTCAGCAGGGGCTTTTTAACTTAAATTAACATGAGGCTGCCCAGCCATTCAGCTTCATTCAGACGTTAGTAATAAGCAGCTGAAAAAAAATTTCCCACGGAGTCACATGGAGTTGCACTGAATTGGACAGGTTCAATCTGCCGTGTTACTCCGTGAAACTCTGTGAAACTCCGTGGTAAAGTTTTCTTATTTCTGAATGTTTATTGCAACTGAGGAATCTTTTAGTCCTTTAGATACTGCTTTAAGGGTTATAGAACCTGTTGCTCCTTTATCTGCTGCTACAATGACAAGGCATAATCCGTTATAGGCTTTTTTCGATTTGGCCTGGAATGACTCATGGCTGGTTGCATCTCCGTTATCGGTTGCAACAATTCTGCCCGGACCTGTTATGCTGAAATCGAGCTGATTATTGCTTCGGGGGACAAGCAATTTGTCCTTATCTTCAATGCTGACAGTGACAAAAATAAGATCTTTCCCGTCAGGAGTTACTGCAGGTCTGTCAGCCGACATTGAAAGCTGGTAAGCTTTTCCTGTTGTTTTAACAACATCTTCAGCCCATTTCTGGCCGTTTTTGTAAGCAACCACCTTCAATTCTCCAGGCTGATAAACGACATCATCCCACTTCAGGCGATATTCAAATTCACCTTTCTTCTTCATGCCAAGAGATTTGCCGTTAAGGAAAAGCTCAGCTGCATCACCCGAAGTATAAACGTGCACAGGAGTGATAAGACCTTTTCTCTCCGGCCAGTTCCAGTGAGGAAGTATATGAGCCATCGGCATTTCAGGCCTCCATCTTGACTGGTAGAGCCAGAACCTGTCCTTCTTGAAACCGGCCAGATCGAGGATACCGAAGTAACTGCTGCGGGAAGGTATCTCCTGCGTTCCAAGCTTCTCGAGCCTTTTAAGGACTTCATCCTTCCATTGCTGGTTCTTGATATTTTTGAGTTCAGTGATATCCCCGTCGTACGGCGTTGGTTCGCCAATGTAGTCAAATCCTGTCCATACGAATTCGCCGAAAGTTCCGGGGAATCTGTCCATCATCTCCCATTGCTGATCGACTGAGGTTGCCCAGTCCGGATATGCCACGTCATAAGAGGTGAGCTGGAATATGCCCTTGCCTGGAAGGCTGTTATTAAGGTCACCCAGTTTTATTGGGAAATAGTATTCTCCTCTTGAGCTTACAGTTGAAGCTGACTCGCTTGAGAAGAATGGAAGGTTTGCATTGTCATTAAGCGCAAAAAACCTTTCATAGGCCTTGAGATTATAATTGACGCCGAAAACATCAAGGGATTTCTGGAACCCGTTTGTGCCCGACATTGGCCAGTTGCATGCTGCTGTCACAGGGCGGGTGACATCTTCTGATTTAACCATCATATTCAGAGCTTTCGACAGGGCTGGCTTATCCTGGTCGTTGATCTCATTGCCGATACTCCAGAGGAAAACTGAAGGATGGTTCCTGTCGCGGCGGACAAGTGCCTTAAGGTCCTCAACAACCCACGCGCTGAAAAACTTATTATAGTCAAGTGGTTTTTTGGGAGTTATCCAGGTATCAAATGCCTCATCCATTACGAGGAACCCCATTTTATCGCAAAGGTCAAGCAGTTCAGGCGCAGGTGGGTTATGGCTTGTCCTTATGGCGTTGCATCCCATTTCCCTGAGCAGCTCCAGCTGGCGCTCTGCGGCCCTGGTATTGAATGCAGTACCAAGGGCTCCCAGGTCGTGGTGGTCGCATACACCCTGGACTTCAACCCTTTTTCCGTTAAGGTGAAAACCATCGCGGGCAGTAAATTCGAGGGTACGGAAACCGAAATTTGTTTCAACTACATCGGCTGCTTCGTCTCCTTTGTATACGTTGACAACTATTTTATAAAGCTCGGGATTTTCAATATCCCACAGAACCGGGTCCTTTATATACATTCCAAGAACGAAATTATGTCTTGAAGCAGCAGGTATCACCGCTGTGACTTTCCCGGTTTCTCTGACCGGTTCGTCCGAAGGCCGAAGGTCCTTATCCAGTTTATAAATGGAGGCCTTAACGGTTACGGGAACAGGCTCGTTAAGATTATTTTCTACCTCTGCCTGTACCTCCAGAGTTGCCTGTTCCTTTTTAATCTCGGGTGCAGTGCAATAGAGTCCGTTAAAAATAACATGAACCGGTGTGGTTTTAACAAGCCATACGTTACGATAGAGTCCTGCTCCCGGGTACCAGCGCGAATCCCAATTTTTTGTGTCAAGTCTGACAGCAATTATATTTTCCTTTCCTATCGTTACATAAGGAGTGAGGTCGAGTCTGAATGATGTATATCCGTACGGCCACTCACCGACATACTTACCGTTAAGCCATACTTTTGCATTTGCCATGGCTCCGTCGAAATCGATATAGATACGTTTGTCTTTATCAGATTCTTTTAAGTTGAAGTGCTTTCTGTACCAGCCAATGCCTTTCCATGGCAGGAGGCCTGTACTGTTTTCAAGCGTGTCGCTGAAGGGACCTTCGATTGCCCAGTCGTGAGGCACATCCACTGTGCGCCAGGAATTATCGTTCACTGAGGGCAGCTGTAATCCTGCAGGTTCCCTGTCGGTAGTGACTGCTTCATTTGAAGCATTGAAATACCTGATAAACTTCCATCCATCATTGAAAGATTCCCTGGAACGAGATCCCTCCTGGGCATTTGCAAATGTCCAGGAACAAAACGCCATGCTCAGGCACATGATTGAAAAGATTGATATTTTTTTCATTTTTCAGTATTTTGTTTGATTACAAAGTAATAAAATTAAAACTATTTGGCAGGCGTTAAGGAGAACTTAAAATTTTACTGTTTTTTAATAAATCGCCTGGTGACAATTTCGCCGTCACTGAAGTAAATTCTGGCAATATAAAGACCCGGACTGAAATGTGAAACATTCAGTGTGATTGAATAGGCATTGCAACCTGTCATATCAATTACCGGTATCCCTGTAATGTTGTACACAACTATTTTACTGATTATTGTATCGGACTCGATATTCACGAATTCATTGGCAGGATTCGGAAACAATCTGCAAATTGCCTTGTATCCATCCCTATAGGCATTGGAATTCCCAATCATATTTGCATCAAGCCATGTAAGCCGCGTATTTATCCAGCTTTTGAATTTCAGGATTTCACCCGAATAAGTCAGCGGCTGGTCTCCCCATTCGGGTGTGCCAACATTGATACCAAGAATCTGCCATTTCTGATAATGGCGTTTCTGGGCTTCATCAAGAAGAACTGCGACAGAATCAATAATATGATTTAAATGAGTCTGACTTATAGTTTTTTTCCGCAGAAGGAAATACCTGTCGTGGATATCATTCATGAAACTTTTGTCCTGTAAAAGCCTGACTTCCCACACAGGCGGAACGGGCCAGGCGTCACATTGGTTTATTTTGTAAGCCCAGCCTGAACCATCAGTCTGGTTAAAATTGATGCAATTCTCTGTAATGTTTTTCCATGCCCAGTCGAAGTCCCAGAGTGGCCCTGAATGAATCAGGCCTGACCTGCTGTCCCTGTCTTTATAGAAGTATCGGCTTTTCTTATAAGTATCGACATTTCTGGTCACTTCACCAATGATGAAATAATCGATAAAAGAACTCAGGTCAAGATAGGCCCGGTACCCGGTTTGTCTGTCGGTAAAATCGGAGCCATAAAGCGTTGCTTCAAAAGAGTCTACGTAATCCTTTATATACTCTTTCTGGTTTAGTGTGAGTTCAATGGGTTTTGGATCATAGTAAACATAATATACATCTGCTCCCGGCTTATCGACTGGTGAATAATTGCTATGCCAGCTGTCGTCCGAAGTATAGTAGTCGTTCTTGAACATGTACCCGCCTGTAAGGTTATTCCCCGAATTATCATCGGGAGTGAGCTTAGCTATATTAACACGGTTCTTGTCAATTTTTATTTTTTCGGTAAGCGTATAGATCCCCTGGTACTCATTATTCACCACCACTTCGCAATACCTTGATCTTGTCGCATAATGTCCCATTTCGGTAAAAATATCGAAAGCAAGGTAATTTCGCAGGAAGGTTTTGTCATTGTAATTTGCAATGAGCGTCCAGTCATTTTCAGGAGGCATCCCAAGAAGTGAAACATTACGATTATTCCCTGCTGAATCCCTTGTCTCAAACCCGTACGGCTTCTGGGGAAGCGATGCAGAATACCTTCCCCTGATTTCAATCCCAATTTTCCCTGTGTAAACATTCCCCGAATCTGATACATAATTCATGCTTGAGGCGCCATGATAAATAATTTTCATATCGGCAGTAATCTTAGGTTCATCCATAATAGTCTCTCCCGCGCTGGTATTAATGACGACTATTGGAAGATTTGAAGAATTAAATTCGACAACAGGTATGAACCATGACGGCAGCGGGTTATAATTATGAGACCCATCATTAATTCCAAACGACAGCCAGGCATTTGACGACATATCAGATGATGTTTCGGTACTGTTATGCACCTGGATGGCAAGCACATTTTCGCCCTGCAACAAACATAACTTCAGCTTGTTTTTATCTATCATGAATGATTCAGGTAACCCACCTCTGTACATCGTTGCTTCATGATCATTCCCCAGCTGATCGTGCGACGGGTGCACATCCGAGATCCCGACACGTGCCACTTCGACATCATTCAGATAAGCCACAAAAGCATCATCATAATCCATATTGAGCAAAGCCGAGGAAATAGCACCGGTATCAGCAACATTGAACTTAATCCTTAAATATACTGAAGTGCAGACAGGGATTATTGTATTGTCATCACCATCACCGTAGCCGATGCCGCCATTTCCCTGCAACCATGACGCATCATCAAATGACAATGACCTCCAGGCCGCATCCGGTTCTGAAGACCCAATAAAATATTTCCATATTTCGTTATTGTAGATGACTGTTTCCCAGTGGTTGATATTTTGCCCCCTGACTGAAGCCAGGAACCCTGAGATTAAAATCATGCATATACCAGTAAACTTTACCATAACAGACATCAAAAATAGCACTTTAATTAAAATGGTTGAAGATTGTTTAAAAAGTTAAATAGCTTTTTGGATTTCTGGTTATATTTAATGTTTTACTTTTTGAAATCAATTACATGATCAAATGAAACAGTTATCCGGAACTTTTCTGATCTTTCTGGCATTGACAATTTATTCTATTCCTGCGGAGGCTCAATACGTTCAGCAAGCGCCACGTTTATTTACACGGCAGGATACGCTTCGTGGATCAATTACACCTGAAAGAGCCTGGTGGGACCTTAAGTTTTATCACCTTGACATAAAGGTAAATCCGTCGGACAGTACAATATTCGGGACAAACACGGTGGTTTACAGGGTTTTAAAGAGTGCTGAACTTATGCAGATCGATCTCCAGGAACCATTGAACATTTTAAAAGCAGTTCAGAACGGAAAGGAACTGGTTTTTAACAGGGAGGGGAATGTTTACTGGATACGGATGGCAGATTTACAGGAGCCGGGGAAAACTTATTCGCTGATTCTAAGCTATGGGGGAAAACCTAAGATATCGCTCAGGCCGCCATGGGAGGGAGGCATAACCTGGCGAAGGGATAAAAATAACCTGCCTTTTGTTGCATCAACCTGCCAGGGTGACGGAGCTAGCTTATGGTGGCCCTGCAAGGACCATATGTACGACGAACCAGACAGTATGCTTATAAGTGTTAATGTTCCGTCTAATGTTATGGATGTATCTAACGGCAGGTTAAGAAGCGTCGTAAAACTGAAGAATAAGACAACGACCTATAACTGGTTTGTTGCAAACCCTATCAATAATTACGGTGTCAATATCAATATCGCTGATTATGCACACTTCTCGGAAATATTCAAAGGCGAAAAGGGGAATCTCGACTGCAACTATTATGTTCTGAAGGAGAACCTCGAAAAGGCGAAAATGCAGTTTAAACAGGCGCCTATGATGCTTGCTGCCTTTGAACACTGGTTCGGACCATACCCGTTTTATGAGGATGGTTACAAGCTGGTTGAAGTGCCTTACCTGGGCATGGAGCACCAGAGCTCGGTGACCTATGGAAACGGTTTCAAAAACGGTTATCACGGGATAGATCTCAGCAGTACCGGCTGGGGCGATAAATTCGACTTCATTATTGTCCATGAATCAGGTCATGAATGGTTTGCGAATAATATCACCTTTGAGGATATCGCAGATATGTGGGTCCACGAAAGTTTTATAAATTATTCGGAATGTCTGTATGTCGAATATTATTTCGGGAAAGAGGCAGGTGCCGAATATGTTCTTGGCTGCCGTCAGAACATAAGGAATGACAGGCCGATAACCGGAATTTATGATGTCAATTACAGTGGTTCCGGGGATATGTATTACAAGGGCGGCAGCATGCTTCATTCTCTCCGGCAGATTGTCGGCGATGATGAGAAATGGAGAGATATCCTGCGAGGACTTAACAGGGATTTTTATCACCAGGTTGTAAAAGGGTCACAGATTGAAAACTACCTTAGCGAAAAAACGGGTCTGAACCTCAAACCATTCTTTGACCAGTACCTGCGGGATATAAGGATACCTGTCTTTGAATATTATGTTAAAGACACCAAACTAACCTTCCGCTGGAATAACTGCGTTGCCGGATTCAATATGCCGCTTAAAATATTTGTGTCCGGGACTGAGAAAAAAATCATCCCATCAGCCAGGTTCACAACGATTGACCTTGGTATAGGCAACGCCGTCATTGTCGTGGATCCGAATTATTATGTTGCAGCATTAAATATGACCGGAAAATAAGAACTACTTCTCACTTTCCGCATACCGAGCACCTCATGCCGCATACCCTGATTTTTTCCGGCAAACTTTTTGCAGTCTCGCTTTTGCATTATATTTGAACGCTTATAAATTTAAACGTCATTTTTATGAACAGACTTTTTCTAACTATAGCAACTGCTCTTTATTTTATTGGATTGAATGCCCAGGATATTTCCCAGTGGCGAGGACCCAATCGGGACGGGATTTATAACGAGACAGGACTGATGAAGAGCTGGCCGGATAACGGACCGAAATTGATCTGGCATTTTGACGATCTTGGCGAAGGACACACCTCGGCAGCCGTCACATCTGAAGGTGTTTTTACTTCAGGAATGAAAGACGGGAAAGGCTACATTTATGCTTTTGATCTCAAGGGCAATCTTAAATGGAAAAAAGAGTATGGTCCGGAGTGGACTGAAAGTCATTTTGGTGTACGTTCAACCCCGCTTGTTATAAAAGACAAGCTTTACTTCCTGAGCTCATTCGGAAATCTCTTCTGTCTGAGCACAAAAGATGGCGCAACTATCTGGTCGGTTGATACTTTCAAAGAGTATGGAGGACGCAATATAACGTGGGGAATTACGGAAAACCTTTTATATGATGGAAGCATACTCTATTGTACTCCCGGTGGCAGAAATGCCGCAATGATTGCAGTCAACAGGATTACAGGAAAACTTATCTGGAAAAGCAACGGCAACGGAGAGAAATCAGCCTATTGTTCTCCATTGCTTATTAAACTTGCCGGCAGGAAGCTCATTGTAACACGGATGGAAAACTCGATTGAAGGATTTGATGCTGCATACGGTAAGATGCTCTGGCATTACGATTTTACGACAGAACCATATGTCCATCCCAATCGGCTTACTCAAATGGTTTCTTATATTGCACTTCAGGATACGGCCTGGGAGGAGTTATGCTGAAGCTCTCACCTGACGGGGCAAAAGTAAATGAAGTCTGGAAGAACAGTTCTCTCGATCCGAAGATCGGCGGTGTTGTTGTCCTTAACGGAAGGATTTATGGCGGCGGCGATGCGCACAGGAACCTTTTCTGTCTCGACTGGACAAACGGGAAAGAATTGTATTCAATAAATCAGCTTGCCCCGGCAAACATCATTGCTGATAACGGACTCCTGTATGTTTATAGCGAAAGCGGCAGCGTATCGCTTATCGAACCGCTGGCTGACCGATTCAACATAATCAGTTCTTTCAATGTGCCTCTCGGTTCGGGAACCCATTGGGCTCACCTGGTGATCAATGATAAAAAGCTATATGTAAGACATGGCTCTTCACTTATGGTTTACGATATTGCGGCTGCCACTAAATAGAAATCTGCGAAAATCAGCGTGATCTGCGGGAAAACTTTCTTCTCCCGCAGATTTCGCAGATTGACGCAGAATAATTCAATAAATATGATCCTTATTTCTGTAAGAGGATCGGTTGTCCGAATCCTATTTTTTCAAGAGGTTTTGCCTGAGTAGCTGCATCCCCGACAACAACACAGATCATTTTATTCGGGAGGATATATTTTTCAGCTATTGCTTTGGAATCTTCCACCGTCATGTTTTTCATGACGTTATCTTCCTGCTTGATATAATCTTCCGGCAATCCGTATTTTGTCATAGTAGCGAGCATGCCTACAAGAGCGTCATTCGTTTCGAAACGGAGTGCATCCGACCTGATTATGCAGTTCTTTACAAACTGAAGATCGGCAGACGACAGGCCCTGTCTGTATTTCTCCATTTCGTCGCGAAATATCTTCAATGATTCCAGAGTGGCATCTGATCTTACGCTGGAGTAAGCAACAAACGGAGCAACCTCTTTACTTTCCTCGAAAAAGCTGCGTGCACCGTATGTAAAGCCTTTCTGCTCTCGGAGTATCTGGTTGAGGATGCTGGTGAAAGCACCGCCGAGCCTGTAATTGATGAAATTGACTTTTACATAGTCAGGGTTGGATCTTGATAGGGCTGGATATCCTAAATAAATAACAGACTGGCGCGAACCGGGGATATCGACAAAATAAATTGTCGATTTCTCAGGTACGGGAGGTGCCGGATAATTGTTGAATGAAACCTCCGTTGCTTTCCATTCCTTACTTAATGGTTCAAGTGCTGCAAGAACCTGTTCCTTCGTAACATTTCCGGCAACCAGAACTCTCGTTACCTTCGGTGAGAAGCACCTGTTATAATAATCCTTCAGATCATTCAGGGTGATCTTGTCTATCGATTCGCGTGTGCCCATTGAGCTGTATCCGAAGATATTATCCTTGCCGTAGAGCAGCTTGAAGAATGTCAGGTTGGCGACCTGGCTCGGTTGTGCCATTGCCTGGATAATAAGATTCCTTGTGCGGGTTTGCGCAATACGGAACTCCGTGGTATCCCATCTCGGCTCAAGAAGGATCTCCTTCATCAGAGCCACGGTCTTATCAAAGTTCCTTGATAGCATGCTGGCACTCATGGTCATTTCTTCATCATCAGCATGCAAATAGATGCTCGATCCCAGGAGCTCTGTCTCCTCCTCCAGGTCCTCGGGAGTTTTATTCTTTGTTCCCTGCGGGAGAACTTTTGCAACCATTGATGCTACTCCGGGAAGACTTAAAATATCCTGCGATATCCCGCCATCAATTATTAAATTCATATTAACAAGCGGCAGCTCTTTATTCTCAATGCCAAATACATTGATTCCGTTTGAAAGAACTGCATGCCAGTTTTTCGGAACATTAACCTCTGGTTCCGGCCCGGCAGGCGGCTCAATGGTACGGTCTATAGTTGAAGAAGTTTTTTCTATTTTTTCTTTGCCTTCCGCAGCTATCGCGACCTGTGTCGCCTGGTTTATATTCTCCTCCTTAATTCCGGCAGATACTGAACTGTCGGCTATCATTGCTGTCTGTCCCTTGGGAACAAAGCTTGTCACAATGTGCGGTTTATCCTTAATGTATTTCTCATAGGCCATTTTAATTTCGTCGCGGGTAACAGCCTTGATGTTTTCAATATCTTTTTCAATAAATCCAGGGTCGTTGAGGAAGGTGTTGTAAAATGCAAGCTGCAGAGACTTGTTGAATACGCTGTTGAGGCCGCTGTAAAAGCTCTTTTCACTTGAGGCCTTGATTCTTTCAACATCCTTTTCGGTTATGCCATCCTTTTCGAACCTTGCGAAAGCTTCATTAATTGCACTCTCAATCTCCTTGAGCGATTTTCCTTCGTTAGCCCTGATGCTGATCGTAAATTCGCCGGCCAGCTCGCTCGAATAATTGTAAGCATTTGTTCTTGATGTCAGCTGTTTCTCCTTAACAAGAACTTTGTATAAAGGGGCTTTCTTTCCGTCGGCCAGGAGTTTTGCGAGAAAATCAAGGGCATAGGCATCTTTGCTGTAAGCCTGTGGAACCGGCCATACCATGGTTATCTCAGGGGCATTTGCAAAGTTATCCTCGTGATAGAATTTTTTCGTCTGATCCAGTGATACGATCATTGGTCCGCGCTTGGCAACTTCTCCATGCGATTTGATCTCCCCAAAATACTTGTTGAGAAGGATTTTTACCGAGTCGGGATTGAAATCGCCGGCAAGCACCAGGGTTGCATTATTCGGGCCATAGAACTTTCCGTAATAGTTTTTGACATCATCAAGAGAAGCATTCTTAAGGTCTGCCATTTCGCCGATCACTTCCCAGTTGTAAGGATGTTCTGCAGGGTAGAGATTCTTGTCAATGACATATTCGGTGAAGCCGTAAGGAGTATTGTCTTCACGCTGTCTTTTTTCATTCTGAACAACATTCTGCTGAAGCGCAAGTAGGTGCGGAGTAACAGAATTTATGAAGAAACCCATGCGGTCCGATTCAAGCCAGAGAATTTTTTCAAGGGCATTTTTCGGAAACATCTCGAAGTATGTAGTTATATCGCGTTCCGTAAAACCGTTATTCTCTCCGCCTGCCCCTTCAATTACCTTGTCAAACCTGCCGGGCTCTGCATTCTCGGAACCACCAAACAGAAGATGCTCAAAGAGATGGGCAAAACCGGTCTTGCCGGGAGTCTCCCTGCTGGAACCGACATGATACATAATTGCATATGAGATCATAGGATCAGAATGATCGGTGTGGAGGATCACCTGTAACCCGTTAGGCATGACATATTTTTCATATGCAATGCTGAGCTTGTCTTTTTGAGGCACTTTACTGCATCCCGACATGACCACCATAATGGCCACCGCAAGCAAAAATTTATTGAAAATACCGGATTTGTTCATAGTGAGATTTTTGTTATTAGTTTGATAATGAATTTTGCGTAGCGAATTTATTAATTAAAAGCATAATTCATTGCCGGAAGAGAATAAAAATATTTCCAGTTGTTTAAGCTTTATTAAAATACATTTCCCCGTTATTCCGGAATTTCCTAACTTTAGGTCTGTTGAAAGTTGTGACTTAAATAGATTTGCATTTGTTTATCATGAGGAATGAATTGGTTAATTATCCTCTGGCTTGCCAATTATGATTTGTCAATGTCTGTAACAATATAAAGTCATGTACACCTATACTTTCGGAGGAAAAAATGGAAAGAAACATATCCTGCATGAGAGCAACGATATGGTTGTTGTCCGCTTGAAGAAAATCCCGGACCCTTCAGCTTCGGACTTCCAGAGCACTTCCAGGAATGTGCTCAGGAATTTTAATCTTGAAACTGAGTTTCCTGAAGCCGGCATTGCAGTCTATAAGGCCAGGGCATCTGTGAAAAACAAGCTGCTGACAAGGGATAATGCACGGTTATCACTGAAAAAAGAGGCTGGAGTGCGTTTCGCTGGACGCGTCCTGGTTGAGGAAGATGGCCGGACTATAGTCCTTTACACTGAGAATATTTTCATAAAATTCGTGGATAGTGTCAAAGCAGAAGTCTGCGAGAAGACTCTCAAAAGATTTAAACTGACAATAAAGCAGAAGCCGGATTATGCCCCTAATACTTATTTCACCAGTGCTCCTGAGAACACAGGGTTGGAGGTTTTCAAAATTGCTGAAAAGCTCCTCAGCATGAAGGAGGTTGAGTTATGCCATCCTGAACTTATCAGGAAAAAGGCCCTTAAGGCAATACATACCCTGCAGTGGCACCTCAGACCCACTGTGATAAATGGGAAAAAAATCGAGGCCGATGTGAAAGCGGAAAAAGCGCTGATACTTTCTGCCGGTAAAAACATTATAATAGCTCTTATCGATGACGGATTCGACATCGATCATCCTGAATTCTGCAGGAAAGGGAAAGTTGTTTTCCCGAAAGATATCTCATCCGGAAGCAAAGATCCGCGTCCGAGGTATCCTCATGAGAATCACGGCACTGCCTGCGCAGGTGTCGCCACAGCTTCCGGGATCAATGCTTCAGGTGTTGCTCCGGAGGCAGCCCTGATGCCTGTACGCCTGAGCTCAAGCCTGGGGTCAATTGCAGAAGCTAATGCATTCAAATGGGCTGCCGATAATGGTGCAGACATTATCTCCTGCAGCTGGGGACCGGTAGATGGAGACTGGTCAAATCCAAAGGATCCTTCACATACTACCTTTACAGATCTTCCCGATAGCACACGTCTTGCAATGGATTTTGCCATTTCCAGAGGGAGAAAAGGAAAGGGGTGCATTATTACCTTCGCCGCAGGCAATGGCAATGAGGACATTAAGTATGATGGTTATGCCAGCTATGATAAAGTAATAGCTGTCGCAGCATGCAACGACACTAACAGGAGGAGTGTATACAGCGATTACGGGAAGAATGTCTGGTGTTCTTTTCCCAGCAGCGATCTTGAGTATGCTCCCTTTCATCACCCCGGGCCTCTCACGAACGGGATATATACAACCGACCGCGTGGGAGAGAAGGGCTACAATCCGCTTGGCGACTATACCGACGACTTCGGAGGTACTTCCAGCTCCTGTCCGGGAGCTGCTGGAACGGTGGCGCTGATGCTCTCTGCAAATCCAGATCTGAGCTGGAAGCAGGCAAGAGAGATCATAAAGGATACATGCGAGAAAATAGATGAGGCTGGCGGGAAATATGATTCTCACGGACATAGTAAATACTACGGCTATGGAAAAGTGAATGCTGAGAAGGCTGTCATGAAAGCTCTTGAATTAAAATCGAAAAACTCTCTTAAGGAGAGGAGAAATAACAGACCTGCAGCTGCTGAAAAAAAACAAACCGCTGCGAAAATTAAAATCGTGAAAAACAGAAAAGAAACAGTTTAACTAAGGAGGATATAATATGTCAGCTGTATTGCCCGGGCAGCTTTTCACTGCTGTCAACATTGGAAGCGTTACCATTGCCACATCGGCAATCATTGTAGTAACCAATACCCTTTATACTCTTTTCAGGCTTCAGCAGAAGTGGTCAGCTTTTGCAATGTCGCTGATCATTGCATATCTGAATGTATTATTCTCAGCGACACCGCAATGGTACGACTGGATTCTAGCCTTTGTAAATGCCTGTCTGCTCTTTTGCAGCGCTCTTGGGCTGAATGAGATAGTAGTATCGTCAAAGAAGACATCCGAAAAGGATGTAGAAGGACCATCAGGCTTCTTCAGAACATGGCTGCATAAGAGATAGAAATCAATAGGAGGGCCTTGTTTCGGCTTTTGTGTGGCCTGTTATCCCATGAACTCATTCCCTACTTTACGTGCACGTTCCGGCTTATCGGGATTGATACCCATTGCAAGGCCGATTTCTGCCAACAGGTTCCATCCGGCGCTCAAGAGTACATAGGGTTTCATTTCCCCTGCTGATGGCACACGAATGGTCGTAAAAGGTGTGTCATGGTCAGCAATGGCAACCACTTTAAGCCCGACCCCTTTAACAAGCACTTCCTGGAATTTTTCAATTTCCTCGTCAATAGGATCAATAACAAAAACAATATCATTTTTGTCCATCACCTCTTCAATTCCATGAACTGCATAAGTGCCTTCGAGGAAATCCGATTTTTTCCTGGTAATCTCATTTGTTTTAAGAGTAAGCTCTTCAGCAACTCCATCATTATAGCCTGCAAAATAAATGGTCGGCGCTTTGACCGCCAGGGCTATAATCTCCTCACTTATCGGCAGAGTCAGAGCTTCCTCAATTAAAGCCGGTAATTTTTTACATTCAGCGGTCTTGTCAATACCCTTGATGTGCCAGAGAATAGATTCATAAAACAGGGTTTGCTCAATTACACTTTTTGTGGCTGCAACAGCATGTTCCCATCCACAGTTAAGGACGAAAGTTTTCTTACATTCCTTTTCCAGCAGTGTGTCATTGTTTGCAGTCAATGCAAACCGTTTTTCATTGCCTGTTGCGGCGAGTTTCTTCGCAAGCAGAACAACTTCCTTAGTCCGTCCGGAGTTGGAAGCACAGAAAACGGCAAATTTCGACAGGTCATATTGTGCTGATTGGCGGGAACCATCTGTGTATATGGATAGATTCATACCCCAGGTCAAGGATTTCCGAATGGCATTTTTAGCCGGAAAGATACGACTGGAGCCTTCACCTGTGAGCATCAGCCTGCCGACAGATTTTATCTCATCAGCGACACCTTTGGTCTGGTTTGGATTGAATTTTTTTACTACTTCGACAGTTTGCATCATTTCCTGAATCAATGCATACTTTGAATATTTAGTATCTTTTAAATTCATGTTTTCTCCTTTTAGATCTTTATAGTTATAAATGATTATTATTCTGAAAATTTTAATTCCTCTTTTTTATTTCTTCTGTCAGGATTTCAAAATCTTCAGTTTCCAGCCTTACCTTAATGATAAAGCTATTCTCTTCAATAGTCCCAATGGCAGCCGTCATTTCATCCATATTTCTAAAGGTTGATTGCAGGAATGGATTGTCATAATCCTTTTTTCGTGTAACATACACCTGGTCACTGATATACTTCTGAAGATCCACTGCTTTTTTCAGGGCTTCATTCCATTCAGCTTTAGTGAGATTTTCTGTTCCGTATAATTCACAAAGGGTTGCAAATGCATGTTTTTGTTTGTCGGCAGTATATTTAACCCAAAGATTATCATATCTGCTGTGGATATCATTCCATGACTTTAGTTTCCCTGAACCAATATCAGAACGAAGTTTATCCAGATCACTTTTTTGCATAATCTGTCCTCCAAGATTAACCCATTCCTGCTCTCGTTTACTTTTCAGATCTTTGCACATGGTTGAGAACGTAGCCTTTGGATGAGAACTCATATATGCTATCAGGTTCTTCATGGCATAATAGTGCAGCATATCACAATAGGCCTGGTATGCTTTATACGGTTTTAAAATCAGCACTTTCCGTTTGGTATTTTCCATGTTTTCACCCAGCACTTCAAGGTCATTGGTTACTTCTTCTTTTCCTGATAATAGTTTCCGTCCCAAATCAGCCAACACATCGTCATTCTTTATTTTTGCTGATTCACTATCAGGTCGTAAGCTGGCTTTGGCCGTCCATATTTCCAATAACCTGCGGGCATTGGATATCTCCTCTATTGTGTCGGGAGCAAATGGCTCAAATTCAATATTCTGAACTTTTTTCACTCGTTTGTCACGGCTCTGGAATTTCCAGGAATTGCGGGCCAAAGCGTACATATTATACATCCACCAGAATGCTGGCATCACTTCCAGCTGATCCTTTGATACATTGTTATTTAACAGCGAAAAGGGAAATGGGATATCAAGTTCTGCCGGATAATCGGCTTTAGAAAGCAATACGAATGATGCAAAGCGGCTTGAATGCTTTAAACTGGTACATAATCCAGGCCAGAATCCACGGCCGGCCTGGATTTCATTGTCATTGGCCCGGCTATTATGATTTGAGCCAATTGTAGCACCGGCTGCAATATTGCTTTGTCCCATAACTACCGCGGCAATAAGAAAAGAATTATTATGATGCTGTTCGAAAGCCGGGAATATTAAATTATTCAGCACTTCGCAACAGGATATGGTTGAATTATCGCCTAAAAATGAGTTTATTAACCTGGCTCCGTATTTCAGGCTGGAATTATTGCCCAGAATAAATTTTACAGCTTTACAACCGTAAAATATATGGCAACCATAACCAATGATCCCATTGACCAATTCAACTCCTTCTCCAATTTGCGTGGGTTCTTCTTCAGAAGAATTAATGGTCAGGTTTTTCAGTTTATTGGCCCCTTTGATATAACAATCCGGACCAATCTTAACATCCTTTACGATAGAAGAATTCTTTATTACACAATGGTTCCCGGTTGTACCATAATAGCCCCGGCGGTTATCAATAATATTTTGTGTTATCTTTTTAAGATTTTCCAGCAAAGGTTTGTCATCAACGTACTTTGCCCACAGGTAGGCATCGGCAGTTATTATGCCATCAAACGGGAGGACTCTGCGGCAGCCCGTTTCGTTCATCAGATCGATCCAGGTCCGGACGCTTTCCGGTTCACCTTCTTTAAGGATCCCATTGCCAAATTTCGCGTGATCAGTTGTATGCATTTCCTCAATATTAAACAGGATACAGCGATCACCAATAATATAATGAGCAAGGTAATGCACGTCATGAATGGCCACATCATCACCGATATCACAGGAGATAATGAGACTGTTCGTAATTCCCGAAGGCAATCTCAGGTCGTGATGCTGAAGAATGACATTTCGTAATCTTCCGATCCTTACAAGTCCGAAAAACCTTGTGTTTTTAATCTGATCCGTATCAAACTGGTCTGTAACCATTACTTCATCCCAGTTATCAGCAGTGTTATAATTCTTTATCAGTCTTTCGACCTCATCCGATTCCAGATGTCTCCATCCCGATTTTGGAGGGATTGTCTGCTTGTTTCTATGAAAGTATTCGTCCTTATTTTTGGGAAGATATTCCGGAGGAATAAAATTCTTGCCTATGTTTTCCGGGGGAACAATCAGTACATTATCCATAGTGTCGTCATATTTTCAAAATATTCTCTTTGTATACAAATCTATCCATTTTAGTTTAAAATTTCAATTTCTTTTTGTTTTGCTCTGGCTTTTCTCACGGATTCAAAGGCTTCTTTTGGCTATCTTTGCGTCAGTGAAATACGGAGAATCAATGAAACTTAACGAACTGAATAAACGGACATTGTCCCTTGACAGCCAAGAGCAGATGCCCGTTCTTTTCGTCGGACACGGAAGCCCCATGAATGCCATCGAGGACAATGAATTTGTTCAGGGATGGAAGCCGGATATTAAAATTTTGTTAAATTCTGTCTCCTTCATCTTATCTTCATAATCTCCGAATTAATTTTAAGCTGTTAAACTAAAAATATTTACAGGTCATGAAAAAATTAATTGTTTCAATGTTAGCTTTTACAGCTTTCTTATTCCCGTTGCTCGCACAGGTTGATCACGATCAGACTCAATATGACAAAATACCTGTCGAGTCGTTTATTCTTAAAAAAGATCAGGTTCCCGCTTCGATTACCAAAGCAGTAATTTCAGATTTTGTAACCGGAGAAGCATTCAGATGGGCTAAATTCCCATTTGTACTTGAAAAATATGGATGGGTCATTGCCAAAGATGCATCAGGTCAGAAACCTGATCAATATGAAGTCAATATCAAAGCCAATGATGGAAGCGATATTTATGCTATATATTCGCCTGACGGTACGATTATTCAATCAAGGACAATAAGGAAAAATGCGTCTTTGCCAAAATCAGTAACACAGGCTCTTGCTAAAAGTCAATACAAAGACTGGACTGTGGTAGGTGATAAAGAGCTTATTAAATACTGGAATACAAAGCTTGACATCGAGGAACATTATCGTATCACTGTTGAAAAGGATAATGTAAAAAAGACTATCTCATTTAATTACGAAGAACCGACTTCAAAATAGAAGGTTGAGAAAAGAAAGAAAAAAAGCTGCTAAGCAGCGTTTTTGAGCCCTCGGAATCAACCGGGGGCTTTTGCTTGCATAAAACACAGAACTTCAACCATTCAGATTATAGCTTACACGCAAATTAACAGGAAGAACTTAACTCCGGTCAGGGATTACTAATTCACCCCGCAAAACATAGCGCTCGCCCATGTGGTCTTTATCCCGATGTGGGTTATAAAATCCGGTTTTTCACTGATCTCAGCGAGACTGGCACTTTCAGTCTCTGCATGATCTCCATGCAGGCAGAAAGGGCAATAGCCCGGATTATTAAAATGTTTTTTCCCTTCTTCCACTGCTTCATCAGGTGATAAAAATATTCCAAGAAATATCCTTTTCCCGGGCGATGGCAGTAACGGGCAATCCTCCCTGTGAATAAAATAACGACCATTTACATGCGGTCTGGTGCTAATAAAAAACATTGCTTCCATATTTCTAAATCTGAATTGTTTGGTTAATCAGGTATTTACTGCAGAAATCAGGTATCATTCAAAAATTATGTTTCTACTCTCACATTACGGTTTTATTGACATTCATGCTGAATTGTTACCTGCCATTTAAAATTTTCAGCATTCAGTACATAATCTTTCACCGGGTAACATTTTAGGTAACATTCCCATAAAACGGCATAACAGTTAAAATCAGACAATCATGAAAACAACAGACAAATCGGCAAAAGCAAACAGAAATTTCGACAAACTTATTTCTAAACTGTCAGGAGACGAAATTCTT
>Ga0209746_1000106_pt1 | contig 43251 bp, 45 predicted proteins | sample BarGraNGADG00211_3_FD_184496 | JGI IMG/M metagenome (GOLD analysis project Ga0209746, IMG submission 184496) | Arctic peat soil microbial communities from Barrow, Alaska - Barrow Graham LP Ref core NGADG0011-211 (SPAdes) (version 2) | ecosystem: Environmental > Terrestrial > Soil > Wetlands >... | reverse complement strand
AAGATGCCAATTGATAATAAATCAAACTGGCAAGAGGGTCAAGGGGAAAAACTAGTTGGTGGTCGTTTCCGGGTGTCACAACACTCAACAGTTGCCGCCGGCCCCCATAACTTTCTCTGGACAATAAAAAAAGCCTGACGAGCAACCGTCAGACTTTTGAGTTCATCTTTTCAGCAAATCTGTTATGGTCGCGGCCATCAACGCCGCGCCGCGCGGCAGAGCAGCCTCATCAATATCAAACCTGGGATGGTGATGGCCGGCATCCAGTCCCTTTTCGGGATTGGCCGAGCCGATGAAGAAGAAGCACCCGGGCACTTTTTCTAGGACAAAGGCGAAATCTTCCGAGCCCATTGTAATGTAATTTGCGGTGTCCACGTCCGCTTCGGGGAACAGGCGGCGGGCAACTGCCTGGACGCGCGCAGCAGTCTCGGGTTGGTTGATCGTGGCTGGAGTCAGAATCTGCAGTTCAATTTCTGCCTGACAGCCCATCCCTTCGGCGATCGAATGGACCGTCTTCTCGAAGCGTTCCAGAACCCGGGTGCGGACCGCCGGCTCGAAGGTGCGGATTGTCCCGGTCATTTCGACCGTGGGTGGGATGACGTTAAATGTCTCGCCGCCGTGGATGGTGCAGACACTGACAACCGCTGTCTGCAGGGGTGCGATGTTACGGGCAACGATCCCTTGTAGCGCAGAGACAACCTGCGCCGCGGCCAGGATCGGATCCACGGCCAGATGAGGTACCGCGCCGTGTCCGCCTTTGCCGCGCACCTTGATTTTGAAGATTTCTGCTCCGGCCATGACCGGGCCACCGGCAATGCCGACCCAGCCGACGGGCTTTTCGTTCCAGACGTGCAGAGCTAAAGCAACATTCACTTTGGGGTTTTCCAGCACGCCGTCCTCGATCATTTTTTCCGCACCGCCCATGCCTTCTTCGGCAGGTTGGAACATGAACTTAACTGTTCCGGACAGTTGGTTGCGATGAGCGTTGAGCATTTTGGCAACGGTCAACAGGACGGCGGTGTGGCCATCGTGCCCGCAAGCGTGCATCACGCCGGGGTTCTGGGATGCATATGGCGCGCCGGTCTCCTCGCGGATGGGCAGGGCGTCCATGTCGGCACGGACGAGCACCACCGGGCCTGGTTTGGCTCCATCGAGCAGGGCCACCACACCAGTCCCGCCAACCCCGGTATGCACTTCCAGACCGAGAGAAGTCAATTCTTTGGCGACAATTCCAGCCGTGCGGACTTCGTGGAAGCCGAGTTCCGGATGGGCGTGGAAGTCACGGCGCATGGACTGGGTGTATTCGAATAAGGCCTGGGCTTCAGAGAGAAAATCGGGCATGGGGTACCTCACTTGTTATAATGGATTAGGTTGTCGCATTAAAATAAAGCACGCGGAATTTTTCTTCATAGCGCGGAGCTTCGTCGGTGCTGTCTTCAGTATGGCGGGAACGCATCCGCTGCTCGAATGTGAGCGGGTCGCCTATCTGGGACTTGTGCTCTTTCAGTGCGTTCATTTTCACTTCCCAGGTGTCGGTTACATCCAAGGTGACTGTTGGGCTGGAAGCCAACGAGACCCATACTTCGCGCGGAGTATGGGGCTGCAGTCCTTCGTTTTTGAGCAATTCGGGAAAGAAGTGACCGTTCCCGGCGGCGGGAAAGACGGCATCCAGTACGACCTGTCCGGCAGCACGGTGGTCGGGATGATTGACTCGTCCGAACCAGGAGTAGAGCAGGGTGGGGTCGCAGGTGACGAGGATGTCGGGTTTTTCACGACGGAGGACGCGCACTATTTCCCGGCGCAGTTCCAAGCTGGGGACGAGATAACCGTCCTCCAGTTGCAGAAAACGGACCGACCGGGCGCCGATGACCGCTGCGGCATTCTGTTGTTCCGTCTGACGAATGGCACATAACTGTTCCGGTGTCACGTCTGACCCACCGCCTTTATTGCCGTTGGTCAGCAAGAAGTAATGGATTTCGTGACCGGCTCTGGACCAGCGGGCGAGTGTGGCGCCACAGAAAAATTCCGGGTAATCCGGATGTGCAAGGATGACCAGGATTTTTTGGGATTTCTCCCAGGCATCGGGAGTTTTCTGACTATCTTCGCTCATGTTTTTCTTTTTCGGGCTTGGGGCAATTCTCACACGGTTCCTGGGATTTGCGCCGCAGGGCCTCCAGTTCGTCCCAGGGTTCCACGTCTTCACGTGCAAATTCCCGCCAGCCTACGTCGGGCAGGTCCACGCGGATGGTCATTTGCAGTGGATTAACGTCAAGCACTTTGCCTTCGCCCAGCGGGGTGACGACACGCTTATTACGTTTGGGCAGTTCTTTACGGGCGGCGGCGTACTGCTCGTATTCGTAGACCAGGCAGCAGCGCAACCGTCCGCACATGCCGGTAATTTCGGTCGGCGTGAGCGAGATGCCTTGCTCTTTCGCCATTTTGATGGAGATGGGGCTGAACTCGGTTAGGAACCTGGAACAGCAGCGCGTTTCCATGCCGCAGGCACCCATCCCACCCAGCATCTTCGCCACGTCGCGCGGACCGATTTGCCGCATTTCCACCTGGGGCTGCTGGTAAAGTTTCTGCATGTCGTGCCGCAGGGATTTCAGGTCAGCCTTGTCCTCGGTCTCCGTGCTGTACATCAGGCTGAGGCGCAAGCCGTCGAAGGAAAATTCGGCGGCAATGATCTTGACGCCGGATAGTTTAAGATGGGTGGCGCGTTCCCGGCAGGCGATCATCGCCTCGAGTTCTTTTTGTCCCCATATACGACGCAGAATCAGGTCGCGCGGGGTGGCGATACGCTCAACGGGTTTGCACGTCCCTTCAGAGGGCGAAGCGGGGTTCTCGACAATTTGCGTAACCTGGCCCAGTTGCTTGCCGCGCGAGGTTTCAACGATGACGTGGTCGCCAACCTTGATGTGCGGTACGGACGAAGCGTCAAAGTGATAGGCTTTGCCAATTTGTGCAAAACGGACACCAACGATAAATGGTTGCATGGTAGGGATTATACCGTAGAGAAGACCAGTCGGATCGTCTCTGGGAATCTAGATGATGTTGATCTTTGGGATGTTATTTTGTTCCAAGGCTGTTACACTGACCCTGGCTGCGACCTGCTCGGCGATGGATTTGAGCGCTTGCGCGGCTGCCGAATCGGGGCGGGACGCCACAATTGGTTCACCGGTATCGCCACCGATTCTCACAGACTGTTCCATCGGCACCGCGCCCAGGAAAGGTACTTTGGCAACCCGCGCCAGGTCTTCGCCGCCGCCGGACCCAAAAAACTCGCCGCGCATATTTTCGATGACTCCCAGGATGGGCACTTCGAGTGTGCGGAACATCTCCAACCCGCGGCTGGCGTCTTCAAGCGAGATGGCCTGGGGCAAGGTCACAATAACCACTCCGGAGAGCGGCAGCGTCTGCGCCAGCGACAGAGGCACATCGCCGGTACCGGGTGGCAGGTCAATAATAAGATAGTCCAGTTCACCCCATTCCACGTCAGACAGGAACTGGCGAATGGCGGAATTGAGCATCGGACCGCGCCAGATGAGTGGCTGTCCGGGCTTGACCAGAAAGCCCATGGACATCACCTTGACACCATAGGCATCAGCCGGGATAAGTTTACTATCTTTCGTGCCGGGAATATCGTGGATGCCCATCATCGTCGGGATGTTGGGGCCGTAGATATCGGCGTCCATCAAGCCAACCCGCGCTCCGGCCTGAGCCAGTGCCACGGCCAGGTTGGCGCTGACCGTGCTCTTGCCCACGCCGCCCTTACCGGAAGCCACTGCGATGGCGTTGCGTATGGGGAGCTGCAAAAGTCCTCGCAAACGCCCGTCAGCAGGGACGTTGGCATTCATCTTGATGTTGACAGTCTTCACGCCGGGGACGGTCAGCGCGGCTTGGCGGGCAGCTTTTTCGATACTGCCCTTGAGAGGGCAGGCCGGAGTGGTCAGGAGGATGGTAAAGCTGACTGCCGCGCCCTTGATTTCCAGGTCGCGGACCATATTCAACGTGACCAGATCTTTGTGCAATTCGGGTTCCTGGACTTTGCTCAGAGCGGCCAGAATTGTTTCAGCAGATATTTTTGGGGACATGGCTACCTTTAGATTGATTTATTTATGCCATTCAGCGGCACACTCGTTCTGTAAGAACACACTTACTTCGGTCCTGGCCGTCTCGAACAGTCCGGTTAATTCTTCATCCGAGCCGTGGAAACGCTTGAGGGATTGTTTGGCACACACAATGCAGCCATGCATGGCGCGGAATGCATCCGCATTACAGGTGGCGCAATTGTTCAAGCGTGCCATCATCAGGATGAATGCCATCTGCTCTGGGCTATCCGGTCCGGTTTTTTTCACAGCCGCGACTAACTCCTGCCACGTTGTGCCACGTTCGTTGCAGAGCGGCGAGATGCCGCGGGGAGGAAAGATCAGGTCGGTGTCAGGGTTGTACATTTCGACGTTCATTCGCCTTGACTTGTGCGGGAGGCTGCCTTGGCAGCCCGTGCGGCATCTTCGCGTCTCGCGTTAACTGGACGTATGTTCTCGTAGTACCTGGCTGATTTCGACAACCTGGTTTCGTCGTACACATTGCGAGTGAAGGATGCCAGTTCGTAATCATGATCCATTTTGATGGCGTCAAACGGGCAGAATTCTGCACACAACCCGCAGTTCATGCAGATATCAGCGTCAATATAAAACTCGGCCGGGTCTGGAATCGGTCGGCCAGTGGCGGGATCGGTGGAGCGGACGATCCAGATGCACTGCGGCGGGCAGACTTTGGCGCAGATTCCGCAAGAAGTGCACCGCAGTGGCTTTTCTCCGTTCGGGCCTTCATCATAAACCAGGAACGGCACAAAACGGAATTCTTCCGGGACCGGGATTTTTTCTTCCGGGTATTGCACGGTGAAAATGCCACGCGCATCCTTGCTGCCGCGGTGGGCGATGCCTTTATCAGTGTGGTAACGTTTGCCCAACCAGCTCAGATCGTCGAGGTAGGTTTCAGCAAAGCGCTTGAGACTGACGCTGAGGCCTTTTAAGATACCTTTACCATACATATCGCTCATGGATTTCTCCTACCGGTCCACTTCACCGAGAACAATGTCAATCGAGCCGAGCACGGCCACCACGTCGGCCACTTTCTGTCCGATGCATATAGGGCCGAAGGCGGTCAGGTTGATGAACGATGGAGCGCGGACGTGGTAGCGCCAGGGGGTGGGCTTGCCATTCGAGATGACATAGAAACCGAGTTCGCCCTTAGGACCCTCAACCCGTCCATATGCTTCGCCGGGCGGGACGCGCACCTGATACATCGGCTTTAGAGCCATCACCGGCCCATCCGGAAGCTGCTTGACAGCCTGCTGGACAATACGAATGCTCTGGCGGATCTCGTCAAAGCGCACCATCAACCGGTCGTAGATGTCACCATTTGTGCGCACAACCACGTCAAACTCGAAGCGATCATAGATGGAATAGGGTTCGGCACGGCGCACGTCGTAAGGGATGCCAGAAGCGCGCAGCAATGGGCCGGAGGCAGAATACTTGATCGCATCTTCGGCGGTTAGAACGCCCTGTCCGATCCCGCGCGAGCGGATAATTTCGTTTTCGCTCAAGAATCGGTCAATTTCTTCTATTTTGCGCGGCAGCCGTTCAAAGAATAAGCCCTTGATTTTTTGGAGAGTACCTTCCGGAAGGTCCCGGGCAACGCCGCCAAAGCGGAAGTAGTTACACATCATTCGCGAACCAGAGACTGCTTCGAAGATGTCCAGAAGCAGTTCACGCTCTTCCAGGGCATACAGCATCGGGGTAAAATACGCACCCAGATCGTTGAGCAATGCACCGATTGCCATCAAGTGGTTGGCGATACGGGTCATTTCGGCCATCATCACACGGATGTATTCGGCGCGTTCCGTCGGTTTGACGTTCATCAGTTTTTCAACTGCCAGCGCATAGCCGAAATTATTGCTCATGGACGAGAGGTAGTCCAGACGGTCGGTGTACGGCATGTTCATGATAAAGGTATTGCGCTCACCTATCTTCTCATGGTTGCGATGCAGGTATCCCATTACCGGTTTCAGGTTGACGATTTTTTCTCCGTCCAGCACAACGGCGACGCGGAAGACCCCATGCGTGGAAGGATGTTGCGGGCCCAGGTTGACGATGATGTGGTCTGTGTCCAGGCCGACCTCGTCTTTCTGATAGGTGCGTAGGGCCGCATAGAGGGCTTTCTCTGGATCAAAGATCTGGCTTTCCGGGTTGAACCCAGCGGGGTAGGCAATATTGTCACCGTACAGGTTCTTGCTCTCGGCCATGATCATCTTGCCTTCCGGCCAGCGAGATTTCAAGGGCTTGGCTTCTTCTTCGAAGTAAGGCTCGTGCCAGTCCTTACGCATGGGATGACCTGCGAAGCCTTCCCACATCAGGATGCGGCGCAGATCGGGATGGCCGGTGAATTTGATGCCGAACAGATCCCAGGCTTCGCGCTCCTGGAATTCCGCGCCTGGATAAATGGAGACCAGCGAAGAGACTTCTATCGGGTCCGCCCGCGGGACCTGGATCTTGAACACAACGCCCGCTCCACCGGTGGTCTTGTAAACATGGTAAACCACTTCCATCTTGCCTTCGGGCAGATAGTCCACTGCGGTAACGGAGGAGAGGTAATCGTAGCCGAGTTCGTCTCGCAGTGCAGTAGCAAATACGAGCAAATTGGAATTATCCAAAATCCAGCCAGAGTAACCGGGGCGGGTATCGGGGCTAAGAACACCAGGGAAACGGGCAGACAGGTCAAGGGTCTGAGCAGGCGCAGGGGTTGCCACGTTCGTCTCCTAGTTCTTTTTGCCGTTCTGGATGAGTGGAATTTTGCGCGGATCAATCAGATCCGGGCCAAGCATCGGGACAGGTATTTCGGCCATATCCGGGCCTTTCTGATACCAGCGGGCGGTCTTGATGGGTTCACACTTGATCTTTTCCTGGATTTTTATCAGGCCGTTGAGCAGGGCTTGCGGGGTGGGCGGGCAGCCAGGGACGTATACGTCCACCGGAATGAACTTGTCCACGCCGGAGACGACGTTATAACCTTCTTTGAAGGGGCCGCCACCAGAAGCGCAGGCACCCATTGCCAAAACGTACTTCGGTTCCGGCATCTGGTTGTACAGGCGCACGATGATGGGGATCATTTTCTTCGTCACCGTGCCGGAGATAATCATCAGGTCGCTCTGGCGCGGGGATGGGCGCATGATTTCCATGCCGAAGCGGGCTATGTCAAAACGGCTGGCGGCAGCGCAAATCATTTCGATGGCGCAGCAGGCCAGTCCAAACATCAGCGGCCATACGGAGGCGCTCCGGCCCCAGTTGTAAATTTTGTCGAGGCTGGTGATGGCGACCTGTGCTTGCAGTTCGGGAGGAATTTCATTTTCGGGGGAATTCAGTTCGTTCGATTCCATGTGGATTCTCCTGGGACGAGAATAATCAATGCAAATCGGACGGATTATATCCGAGAGATGATAGTGCGTCAATTCGATTATGCAAATATATATTTGCATAATTGGTATAATCAACAGGATGAAACCTACGACTCGCATGCGCATTCTTGACTATTTCCGCAAACACCAGACGGCTTCGGTAAGAGAATTGAGTAGCCTGCTGGGGATGACCGGGGCGAATATTCGCCATCATCTGGCAGTATTGGAATTAAATGATCTGATTGAGATTGTCGGCCAGCGGAAAGAGGGTCGGGGGAGGCCGCTGCATGTCTACGGGTTATCGCGGCGGGTGCTGGGGGACGGGTTGGATAAACTGGCCGGGACGCTGCTCGACAGCTGGCTGGGCGGCGCGGCAGACGAGAGGCGGGAAGCCGGTTTGAGGTCCGTGGCAGAGCGGCTGGCGGGTGTCACGGATATAAAGGTCCCGGTTATGAAGCGGCTGATCCGGGCGGTCGCTCGACTGAACGAATTACATTACCAGGCGCGCTGGGAAGCGAGCGCCGCGGGACCGCGCCTCATACTGGGGCATTGTCCGTATGCGGCAATTGTCGCCGACCACCCCGAATTGTGCCGGATGGATGCATTTCTCCTGGAAACGAGGCTTGGCCCGTCCGTTGAGCAGACTGCGAAATTGCAGTTGAGCGACAAGGGCCTGCCTTTTTGTGCTTTCCTGATGGTTGGGAACTGATGGGCATTAGAAGGATTATTCCATTACAATTGTTCAGGATGGATGGTTTTTGCGCATCTAAAAAATATTTCTTATTTGCTGTTAACGGAGGAATTGCCATGAAAAACAATCCGTAAAAAGAGGGTTGCCCGTTCTCTTACTGGCAGGCTTGCTCGTGATGCTCCCACCTCAATCCCCCCGTGCGGATACCGGGCCGAAACCCACCATGAGTTTTTCATTTATCTATGAGATTAATCCGGCAGCGGAGATCTCTTCAGGCACTTTGCTGGAATGTACCGATGCAGACTGCGCAAACGCCGAACCGCTCCAGCAACTTGGACCTCAACATTTTGAATGTTCTACCGCTTCTTGCTTTTCCATGGCATATGGTTACAGTGACTATCACCGCCTCGTCCTGGAATTTTCGGACGGCGTGACCCGTCAGAGTAACATTTTCACGAAAACGCAATTTGCTTCTGAATACAAGGTCACCGTGTACGCCGATCACATGCAGGTGGTGGAACTATTTGGCGGCGCAACCTGGCCGGTGTCTGGAAACACGTTTCTCAATCTGCTCCTTGGCTTAAGCTTCTTCTGTCTGACTACCGCCATTCTTGTCATTCTGGTCGTGCTATTGGTCAAGGCGGGAAACCCGGAGGCAACATTCAAGTCACTGCTCGGATGGTTTATTGCCGCTTGGATTCTTACATTCCCGAATGTGCTTGTCAGCCTCCTGCTGACGCGCGGACTGGTCACAACGCTGGCAGTGGAGCTCTTGCTCGGTGCGCTTTACGTGGGTTGGCGCAAACGCCCCGTCGTGCTCGTCCTGACCGTCATCCTGCTTCTAAACCTCGTAACTCAACCAGCCCTGTGGCTGACGGTCAGCGGGTTCAGCGGAAAGTATTCTATCCTCACGGTGCTCTTCGCCGAACTGGTCGTATGGCTGGTGGAGGCGGGCGGGTTATTCCTGGCCCAGCGGAAGACTATCAGGTTTGGCGAAGCGCTTTTGGTCAGTTTCGCCTTAAACGCGGCCAGTTTCGGAATTGGCTTGCTCTTACCTTTCTGACAGGAGAATAGGCATGGACTGGATCGTTTTTCTTCACGCCTTTGTTTTCCTCGCTTTCTGGTTGACCAACCTTTCCTTTCAACAGGCGGTCAATGAATTCCTGTCGGATACGACCGGCCTGCCCCTGCCCTACCTGCTCATTTTTATCATTTTCACTGCGCTCATTGGTCTGTGGAGTGCAATCCATCTGGGCTTGAAAAAGTATGGTCGCAAGGCGGGTCCGGCCTGGCTTTCTCGCCTCGTTAGTGGATTTTATCTGTTGTTTTTCTACGGCAGTTTTATCGTCCTGTTTCTCAAGAACCCGCTCCAGGTAGCCAGGCTGGGACAGTTCGTACAATACTTCCGTCTCTTTGTGGATGCCGCCCTTTTGCTCGTGGCTGCTTGGGGGCTTCAGAACTGGCTGGGCCGGCAAACGAAACTCTGGAAGAAATGGCTCGCTGCGGGCCTGCTCGTTTTCCTTTGGTTGGTCCCCGTTTTCTGGACACCGGGGGCTGTATTGCGTGGACTATTGCCGGAGAAGCCGCTGTTGATCGCCCATCGCGGTGCTTCGATGCTGGCACCGGAAAATACGCTGGCCTCCATGCAAAAGGCCGCCGACTTGGGGGTTTACGGCCTCGAAACGGACATCTCGATAAGCTGGGACGGGATTCTGTTCTTGATGCACGATTCCACCCTGGTGCGCACGACGAACGTTGCCGAAATCTTTCCACAGCGGATAAAGGATTCAGCGGATAGTTTTACCTGGAATGAGTTGGCTCAACTCAACGCCGGTCAATGGTTTGTGGATCAGGACCCATTCGGTACGATTGGTTCTGGCCTCGTCTCGCCGGAGCAGGCTGCGTCATATCACCGCGAACCAGTCCCGGCCCTGGCAGACGTGCTTGCCATCCTGCAGGCCAACAATTTGCGCTTTGTGTACGATTTACGCATCCCGTCCGCGGACCATCCCTTTGCGAACCAAACGCTCAACCTTTGCCTGGCGGAGATACGGACCTCAGGCGCTGCGGCCAGCACCTGGATCCTGGTTGGCCCGAAAGATATCCACGTGGTGCGCGCTGCTCTGCCGCAGGCTATCCTATCCGCCGGGATCGACTACAGCCGGACCCCTGCTCCGCAGGAACTGGTTGCAGCCGGTTACCAGGTGGTCAACAGCGAGTTCGGCCTGTCGAATGGCATGATCCAGGCTTATCAGCGTTCTGGGTTGTGGGTCAACCTGTGGACGGTGGACGAACCCTGGCAATATTCCCGCCTGTGGCACTCGGGTGCGGACTCGGTCACGAGCAACAATGTCCACATCCTGGCTGGCATGACACAGCCTGTGATGACGCTGTCTTATTCGGTTTATCTGGTGGTGTGGGGGCTGGCGGGTATTATGGCGGCGGTGCTGGCCCGTTCCCGGTTGAAATCCGGAGAAGGTATTTACGGGGTACTGCGTAAATAACTGAATCCAAATTGCTGTAATTGATTGTATCTTGATCGTTCAAAGTTCACATATTTATACAAGAAGCAGTAAGAGTCTTGCAAGGGTGCTATAATTATCGAGGATCGACTCAAAAAATCATGCGGAAGAATATTCCAGAAGGATGAACCCTTGCCAACCGTAAACTATAAATACGAAAAGCGTCAAAAAGAACGTGAAAAGAAAAAAAAGAAGGCTGAAAAAACACGGCTTAAAGAGATCAAGAGGAATATTAAGCCGGAAGAGAAACCAGTTCCCTCTTCAGAAAATTAGAGCTATTTATTTCGTAAAAAGATGGAGTGGGGGGTGTTTTTAGCGGGCTTTGCCCGCTAAAAACACCCCACTGTTTTTTTTGAGATGAGACTAAAGATGATCGTTATTTCAGATATGATGGGCACATTGACCACCGGCTCTCCGTTCCTGGGTCTCGTGGATTGGGTGAAACATAACCAGAGCAAATTGCGTGCGAAATTTTATATGGCTGCGATTACCCCCTCCTATTTCCTCGCCAGGAATGGACTGATAGACTGGCAAAAGTGGGGGCAGGACTTGATGATCAAGAGTCTGGCTTATATCAAAAACGCAAATGAGCAGAAGTTGCGTCATGCTTCGGAGTGGGTGGTGGAGCATGACCTGTGGAAAAAGCGCCGCGAAGATGTGGTGAGGCTTTTGGTCGAGCACCGCGAACGGGGCGCCCAGGTGTATATTGCCAGCAGTGTGGTTGAGCCATTTATTGAGCCGTTTGCAGAGCGCATCGGCGCGCAAGCGATTGGTACGCCAGTTGAGATTGTGAACGGACGTGTGAAGATGATTGGTGAGTTGGTGGCGAACGAGAAAAAGATCGAGCAGGTGTTGAGTCGCCTGGGTGTGGAACGCGTGGATGTGGCCTATGGCGATACTGTTATGGATATTCCCCTGCTTGAACACGCTGATCGTCCTGTGGCGGTGTACCCGGATGAAAAGTTGAAGGCTTTTGCGCTGGAACATGGCTGGGAGATTTTTGGAAATGGGTTGAGTTATCCTTAGTCTCATTCAGGGGGAGTCGTGGGGGGCCGGAGCAGGTGCTATAATATTCTTGCAGGGTAATGCGTGAATATCTGAACCAAAATTCCATGAATTACGAGCAATTCGATCATGGCATGTTCACAGATTTATGCAAGAAGAAGTAGCAGGCAAACCATGCTCCCGATATGCCAGATCGAAAAGTTTCTTCAGCATACCATACGCCCCCGCACTTGCAGGAAATCGTGCTGGAACTGAAAAATAGCCCATCTTTCCCAATAAAAAAATTCCTGAAACTTTCGTCTCAGGAATTTTTTTATTGGCATTCAGCGTGATTAGGCGGTGATCAAAGTCACGTTGCTGGCCTGCGGGCCTTTGGGACCCTGTTCCACTGTGAATTCGACTTTTTGGCCTTCTTCGAGGTTCTTGAAGCCTTCGCCCTGAATGGCGGAGAAGTGGACAAAGACGTCCGGGCCGCCTTCGCGAGTGAGAAAGCCATAGCCCTTGCTTCCATTGAACCATTTGACTGTGCCGATGATACGATCTGACATTGTTTGCCTCCTAGGCAAAAGAAAAAAGTTGGCGGACCCGGTTTTTCGCCAGAACAGCTAAAACAAAAGGCCCACGGATTTGAACCCATGAGCCGATGTGGTTGCATTCCCAAAGCGAACTAACTGGTATCCTTAGGTCAGGACTATACCATGAGCAAGGGTAGATGTCAATGAAAATTTGATTTTCGTTTACTCCACTGTCACGCTCTTGGCCAGGTTTCTCGGCTGGTCCACGTCCAGGCCGCGGATGACAGCGATGTGATAGGCCAGCAATTGCAGAGGGATAACCGTCACCGCCGGAGAGAGCATCCAGGGACATTCCGGCACCCACAGTACATAATCCGCCATTGATGAGACCAACTCATCGCCCTCTGTCGCCACGGCGATGACCGTCCCACCGCGCGCCTTGGCCTGCTGGATCTGGCTGATCATCTTATCGTGCCAGGGGTCTTTCGGCGCAATACATACCACCGGCATATTTTCGTCAACCAGGGCGATCGGTCCGTGTTTCATTTCGCCGGCTGGGTAGCCCTCAGCATGAACGTAGGAGATCTCCTTGAGTTTCAGCGCCCCTTCGTAGGCAATCGGCATGTTGATGCCGCGTCCCAGGTAGAGACAGTCGCGTACGTCTTTGAGCGCCCAGGCCACCTTCTCCACTTCTGCTTCACGCGCCAGCGCCCGGCCCACCACATCCGGGATGAGACGCAGGTCAGCAACCAGCGTGCGGCTGGTTTTCTCGCTCAGCGTGCCGCGCAGGTCGCCCAGCAAAATCGCCAGCATGTACTGGTCCACCAGCGGGGCAGTAAAGGCCTTGGTTGAGGCCACGCCGATCTCAGGTCCGGTTTGCATCGAGATGGATCCGTCTGCAACTCGCATGGCCTGCGAGCCGACCGCGTTGACGATGCTCCACAGCAGGGCCCCTTTTCGCCGTCCCTCTTCCATGGCGGCCAGCGTGTCGGCGGTCTCACCCGACTGGCTGATGGCCAGCACCACGCTATGCTCGTCCACGATGGGGTCGCTGTAGCGGAACTCGGAGGCGATCTCCATCTGGCATGGGATTCTGGCGATGCTCTCGATGAGCTGCTTGCCGACCATCCCTGCGTAGGCGGCGGTGCCGCAGGCGGTGATGGTAATCTTATGGATGTTGCGAGCCAGTTCAGGGGTCAGGTGCAATTCCGGCAGACAGATGTTCCCGTCTGTGAAGTCCACGCGCCCGGCCAGCGTCTCGGTCAGGGAGCGCACCTGCTCGTGGATTTCCTTTTGCATGAAATGACGGTACTCACCTTTTTCTGCGGCTGCCGCCTCCCAGGCGATATTGTTGACTTTGGGTGTCACCGGCGCACCGTCCAGAGTTTCCACCCGCACCTCGGATCTGGTGACCACCGCCATCTGGTGCGACTCGAGGAAGATGACCCGCCGGGTATGCTCCAGGATGGCGGGGATGTCGGAGGCGATGAAGTTTTCGCCTTCACCCAGGCCGAGCACCACGCCCCAGGCGTTGCCGATGCGGGCGCAGACGATTTTGTCGGGTTCATCGGCAGACATCAGCACGATGCCGTGCGCGCCGGCGATTTCTCGGAAGGTGCGCCGGGCGGATTCGGTCAGGTCGAGACCGGCCGCCAGGTGATGTTCGACCAGGTGGACGATGACTTCGGTGTCGGTATCCGAGTTGAAGTCCACGCCTTCGGCGGTCAATTCGTCGCGCAGTTCGAGAAAGTTTTCGACGATACCGTTATGGACCACGACTACCCGGCCGGTCGCGCCGAGATGGGGATGGGCATTCCGGGCGGATGGCGCACCGTGTGTGGCCCAGCGCGTGTGACCCACTCCCGGCGTCCCGTGGATGGGGGAGCCGTTCACCAGTTCGGTCAGGCGGGACAGTTTTCCGGCATCCCGCCGCACTTCGATCTTGCCATCCTGAATGACAGCCAACCCGGCCGAGTCGTAGCCGCGGTACTCCAGCCTTTTAAGGCCGTTCAGAACAATCGGCGTCGCGTCACGCGGGCCGATATAACCAACGATTCCACACATGGGAGAACCCTCCAGGTATTTGAGATTCGTAATTCGTTATTCGTGACGCGCAACAAGTTACGAATCACAAATACCAGATTACGCTTCTGCCGCTTCCCGTTTTTTGTCTTCCCGGTTGCCCGGAAAGCATTGTGTGCGGGATTATATTAGGAGGGAAAGTTTGCGGGGATTGTGGCGTCCCCGGAGGGCATCCGCTGATCATTCGATTTTCTTCCGGCATTATTTCGCCAGGATTGGCTCTGCCTTGCGGCAGAGAACCCTCATCCTCGTCATCCTTCGCCGCTGTGCGGCTCGGGATCATGCGCTGTCTTTCCCAAGATTATTGATTTCTTGCGCCTTCTCTGGAACAGTATTTCGTAGAGTAGTATACCCCAAACAGACTGGCGCTCGAATCAAAAATCGAGACTTCGCATCCCGATTTTTTGTGGCTATCTATGCACCTTGAATGATCTCCTTATCTGCCCTGAGTAAATGATTCACTAATTCTTGCACTTCCATTTTGCGCTCTTCGGCAAGGTTATTGACAAATTCATCCACATCCGGCGCAAGGTAGATTGGGAAACGGAATTCAGCATCGGCGCGATAAAACTTGCCGTGCTCTGCAATAGAGAAATCGTACACTGGTTTCATCGGTTCTTCTGGTTGTACTGGTTTTCCTCGGCGCGATTTGCCTTTCGTGCTGAGATAATTCGGATTCGCTATGCGTCCTCCTCGATCTGTTCAAATGTGTGGACAACAACTCTCAGGATGCCTGTATCATCAACACCGAGCGTAATCCAGCGATCTTCTTTCCCGCTGTGGGCAGCATTGTAAAGTGAGAGTTGGTTGGGATCGCGAAAAATGCTTGCTGCTTTCCGAAATGTGATACCATGCTTGCGGATATTGGCACGCTCTTTTGCCTGATTCCACTCGAAATTGTATCGCAAAGCATCACCTCGGTGTGCTCAGTATATCATGAGTTGTAAAACCTTTCATCTTCGACAACCTCTCCCATAAATTCCACACTTTAGAGAACCCTCATCCTCGTCATCCTTCGCCGCTGTGCGGCTCGGGATCATGCGCTGTCTTTCCCGGATCTACTGCTTCCTGCAAAAATCTATGAACTTTCCTTTATCGAAAGCCTCGGAAATAACGGTTTTTTGGATCGGATATAGGCGTAGTACTCTGGTATCGTTTCTCGCATCTCCTCAATAACCGGGTTTCGCCGGGGATTATACCCGATAAGGGCTGCCTGAAAAATAAAAACTGGCTGAAGTCGTCAGCCGGTTTTTATGAAATGCCGCAAGTTATTTAGCCAATTCGAGGACCGGAGGTTCGGGTCCCGTTGCATTATCTAATGGGGCGTAATTAATATTGAGTTCGGCGTCACCGTTGGAAGTAAATTTATAGAAGATTAACTGGCTGCTATCCCCGGTGGAGTTGCCTCGAAAGTCCCAACAGGTAGATGGAGCAAGGATAGTTCCGATCAGCTCGTTGTTACCGTTGCCTCTATATTCTACATTCTGGTTGCACTTATCTGCTTCTGCTTTACTGAGCAACGCAATAATCATGTAATAATCTTTATATGGTGAGCCGACCGTTTTTGTGGCTGTACCAAAAAAACCTGGCTCTCCTCCTCCATTAAATTTCACATCGAAACTTGTATCTGTAACATAAAGGGTGGCGTATGTCAGAACGACATGAGCATCAAGAGTCGAAAAATCAGAGATGCAAAAGACGTCCTCTGTGAAGTTGGTTTGCCCGCTGTCAGGGACTTTACCGCCACCTGCATACCTGCCTGCGGTAATGGCACCGGTGCAGGGATTTGGCGGCATCAATGCGGCGATGTCTGCGGGGTAGACAAGGGCCAAATCGGTCTGGTTTGGGTCCACACATGCATGAGTACCACCGCCACTGACATTTGCGCTTCCAACAGCCGTGATACATTCATCGTCAGGAACATTGAGTGTACCCTTGGTATGCTTGACGCAGTTGTTGGAAAAAATCCCTCCACCTGTCAGTGTCCATGTTTTGGAGTTGCTAGTGCCCGTATCGATGGCGCAATCGCCATCGGGTTTGAGCCCCACCAGGGCATTCCCATTGAATAGCGGGGTCCAAACCACCGGCTTGGCGCGTCCGATCGCCTCCACACAATTACTCAACGTTCTGATGCCGACGATCGGGGCGAAGTATGTATTCACGGTGGATTTGATGATCACCTGGATATATTGTTCTTTTAGTTTTTGCTATTCAGGTGAGTCACCAGCAGCGATTATATAGGGGTTGGTGGCGCCTCCGCAGCCCGTCTGAGGTGGATTATTGACTGTGATAGTGCTGTCAGGGTAACCGTTGCTGCTGGCGCGAAAAATCGCAGCATTTTGTAAGGCTGTTTGGATTTGCCCTGGAGTTAGAGCTGGAACCTGCTTCTGCGCTTCGATTTTTGCCAGCGCAGCCGCGTATGCTGCCGTATCTACTGCATTTTGAGCCCGTCGTCTGTCGAGAAGAACATTGCCTCCGTCTAGCGCGAGTGCTACGATGGCAATAAATCCAACAATCGCGAAAGCTATTAGAATAATTGCCTGCCCACGTTCGTATTTTGACGTCATAATCAGTTCTCCTTATTTGGGAGGCTGATAAGGATTATACCTGAATGAGTACGGGCTGGCAATCACGATTTAGACTGCCAACCCGTTTTATTACTTTTCAGGTGCCAAAAGGTTACTTGACCAACTCAACCCTTGCATCTCCCGGATACACGAATATTATGGGGTGTAAATAAATGCCACCCCCTGCAGTACCACCGAATTCTAAATTCCAACCAACCAACTGGGATTTAAATGTTGCAGTATCATAATTTCCGGAGTAGTGAATTAGGGAACCTGTGTCTGGTGCCAATATGGTACCTTCGATTTTCAAATTCCCACTCCCTGCAAATTTAACCGTATTATTCTTATTGCCGTACGGAAGATAGACCAGCAACCCTGCAGTTTGCGGCCTGGTACACGACGAATTACTACAGGGAGGTGCATTCAGGATGACATAGAGAGTGCCAGCCCAGGAAAATCCTTTATTGAGCATCACGATGGTGACACCGCCGATCCCGGTTCCGTGGCTCCCGGTTGTTTCGTCGATAGGCACGTTCCTATAGTTTGCCTGTGTAAAATTTCCGGTGACGCAATACACGCCATCCTTCAGGAAAGGCCGTCCACCTGGAAGATCATCTGGAAGATTATTATAAGTATAATCACATGTGTATATAGGGATCATGAAGTCGGGAAGCGGATAGGATAATTGAGCAGCGCCGGACGGGAATTTCAGACCTGTGTAGCTAGAAGCATCGATACCACCACCCACGGCGGTTGTTATCCCAAACGCCAACGGAGTCGGCGGATTCGTCGGCGGAACCGTAAGCTTATACATCTTTAGGGTTGAGTTACTCGATATATAAGCGGCTGCAGAGGTATCATTTGAGTTCGAAAACGCGCCCCCATCCCACAGGGTCACCTCGGCACCCCCGAAGAGTCGAAGTGCACGAGAATCAGTTTTAGATAGCGCGCAGATCAGGGCCCCGTAACACAACGAGAGCGGATCCCCTGGCTTGGCGCGTGCAATCGCCTCCACACAATTATTCAAAGTTCTGATGCCGACGATCGGGGCGAAGTAGGTATTCACGGTGGAGTTGATGATCACCTGGATATACTGTTGTTTTAGATCCTGCACTGCAGGCGAGTCGCCCGCAGCGATTATATAGGGGTTAGTGGAGCCTCCGCAGCCTGTCTTAGGTGGATTATTGACTGCTGTGACAGTGTAACCGTTGCTGCTGGCGCGATCAATCGCAGCAGGATTTAGTATTGCATAGATTTCCGGTTCAGTTAGAATTCTTGGATGCTTCACCTTTTGCGCTTCGATTCTTGCCAGCGCAGCCGCGTATGCTGCCGTATCTGCTGCATTTTGAGCCCGTCGCCTGTCGAGAAAAACATTGCCCCCGTCTATCGCGAGTGCTACGATGGCAATTAATCCAACTATCGCGAAAGCTATCAGAATAATTGCCTGCCCACGTTCGTATTTTGACACCATAATCAGTTCTCCTTCCTAACCTAAGCTGAAAGATACAATCCTCAGGCTTAGGGACACTTTGGATTCAGGATGGTATTTGTCACGCGGGCAGTCAAAGGAATAGACTGGGTTCCGAATGCGGTCCCTGCAAAGGGCATTGATAGCCTATAAGCATAAGTAACGCTTACTGTAATAGCGCCGCCTCTGCAAGATGATCCCGTGATAATAGGATTTGGTACTGTCACGGCAGCACTTTGCAGATTCACGGGGGAACTGGAGGCCGACCGGACGCGTGCTTCAATGCCGGCAGAATCGGTCGGTTTGATAGACCCGTAAATGGCTCCCTCTTCGGCGGCATCATACAGAGCCACATATGAAAAGAACGCCATTCCTGCATCAATGGCACCAGCCAATAGTAACAGAATCAACATCAGGCTAATGGCCATCTCAACCAGGCTTTGCCCTTTTTCGCTCTGATCATTTCGAGATTCTGAATACTGCATGGGATATTGTTCCTTACATTTTTCTCACGGCTTAATAATACTTATTAGAATAGTACGCGAACTACTCGATGTAAGTTTAACAGGTCGCAGGGGTATTAATTGGACGATAGTTGAAAAGTTAGATGATACGCTGATGGTAATTCTATCCCCATCCTTTATTTCAACAGCGGGCGGGGGCGGGCAGTTTGATGAGACGACCGTAGGGTTAAAGATGCCGTCATTCGTAGCATCGCGGTAGTAGGAAATTACGATATCTGCATCTTCGATGACGCCCAGAAAATCCACCTTTTGAGCCGCGGCGCGGATCCCGGTACAGTCTTGGTAGTGTAGTAGGGTGCCTCCGGTGACTATCGGACCAGTTGCCGAACCATAGCGGACGGCCTCGCGGCTGGCAGTGACCACTGTGCTGTAAATAAAGATGAGCCGGCCAACCTCCAGCAGACCGACCATGAGCAGGAGCAGAATCGGGACGACGAGCGCAAATTCGACCATGCTCTGGCTTTTGTGTGATCTAATGGATTGCACCGGGTAAGTCATCGTATGCTCCAAATTCCTTTCTAAACAGGATTATACAACTATTTTGACCTTGTAAATGGTAGGCATCTATTTGTAAAGTAAGTGTAATTTTCCATAATTTGCCGGGCAAAGCAAGTCCTTAGCTTGGTTGATTTATTCGAGCCTTGGTTCCACAGAGCCTCAGCACAGATTCTGTCGGAAGTCAATACGAAAAACTGTTAAAGTGTAACATTTGCAAGGATTGTTGTGTCGCTGTGCTATGGTTTGCACATGAGCAGGTTCGTTGAGAAAAAAAAGAGCCAAACGGCTCTGTTTTATTAATAGCATGAGAGCGATTCAGCCGTTCATACTTACAGAAAAAGAAAATAGATTGCGCTTAAGATTAAAAACGGTGCATAAGGGATGGCGGTAAAGGCTTTGTATTTTTTTGCGATCAGCATCCCGAGTATGATAACCAGACTGACCAGTCCCCCGGCCAGGATCGCAAAAAGCAGGCAGGCAAAAATAGCGCGCCAGCCAAGCAGCAATCCCAGGATACCGGAAAGGTTTACGTCCCCGAAGCCGAGTGCCACTTCGTCGGTAGGCAGGCCGCGCTTTTTCGACATGCGTTTGACGAACAATTCACCGATGAAATAGAAGGCCAGCATGATCCCGAACCCGGCTGCGCCACCCAGCAGCGTGGATGTAATTCCGTAGGGGATGGATTGTTTACCACGCAGGAAAATACCGATCCCCAGCCCCAGGACGGCGCCTGCAATACTGACAGGATGCAAGATCAACCGGTGCTCCAGGTCAATCACCAGGACGACCGCCAGGTAAACCAGCAGGATGAAAGCCAGCGGGAAGGGCAGCGTTTGACCGGGGAAAATCCAGATCAAGACCGGCGCCACGGTCATCACAGCCTGGACGATCAATGTCCGCGGGCCGCGACGTTTTCCGCAGTTCGTGCAGTTGCGAAAGAGCAGGTGGTCAGCCCACCAAAACGTTGTCTGACACGCCGGGCAAACTGGATGGTTGAATTTACGAGAGAAGGGCAGCACATCGGCCAGGGTGTTGACCAGCCAGCCGGAAAGCCAACCGAGAATTAAGGGGATAACGAGCATGAAGTCCATATCCTGATTATAGCCCGCTTTGAGCAGGTTTGTTTTTCAGATTTATCAGCGGCGCCCAGCCATATAATTCGTTTTCAGCAGATACTTGGCGGAAAAGTAAAATTACCTTACAATCTTGGTGCGCTTAGTTGCGCAGGAGGTTCCAGTGGAAAAATTCATCATCGAAGGTGGAATTCCCTTGAATGGTGAAGTGACGCCGGCAGGTAACAAAAATGCAGCCCTTCCTATTCTGGCCGCAACACTATTGACGGATGAGCCGGTCATCTTGCACAACCTGCCCGATATCCGTGACGTACGCGACATGCGTCAACTGGTTGCCAGTCTGGGGGTAAAAATGGAAGACTTGGGAAACAACTCCTTGCGCATCACCGCCCAGACCGTCCGTCCGGCTGACCTCGACCCGGACCTGTGTGCCCGTATCCGCGCTTCCATCCTGCTGGTTGGACCGATGCTGGCCCGCTCCTGCGAAGTTCATCTCCCGCCCCCTGGCGGCGACGTGATTGGCCGCCGGCGCGTAGACACGCACCTCCTTGCCCTTAGAGCCCTCGGCGCGGACATACATTATCGCCGGTCATTCGACTTCAAGGCCAAACAATTGAAAGGCGCCAACATCCTGCTGGACGAGGCTTCCGTCACTGGTACGGAAAATGTCATCATGGCAGCCGTCACTGCCAAAGGGACGACCGTGATTCGCAACGCGGCCTCCGAGCCGCACGTGCAGGAACTCTGTCAGATGCTGATTACCCTCGGAGCGCGCATCGCAGGCATTGGGTCCAATACGCTGACGATTGAGGGAGTGGAGAAACTGCACGGCGGTGAGTTTGCCATAGGACCGGATTATCTCGAAGTCATCAGTTTCATCGGCGCGGCGGTGGTGACGCGCGGCGAATTGCGCATCCGCAAGGCTGGTCCGCAATACCTCGACATGATTCGCATGGTTTTCCGTCGCCTGGGCGTTGATTGGAGTGTGGAGGGCGAGGATATCCTCGTCCCGTCAAAACAGCGTCTCAAGGTTGAAGCCGACCTGGGCGGAGCCATCCCGGAGATCAAGACCAATATCTGGCCTGCCTTTCCCACCGATTTAATGAGCATCGCAATTGTGGTCGCCACACAGTCGCGCGGCAGTATCCTGTTCCACAACTGGATGTTCGAGGGGCGGATGTATTTCACCGACAAACTCAAAGGTATGGGTGCCCAGATTATCCTGTGCGACCCGCACCGCTGTATCGTCAACGGACCTACCAGACTCTACGGCGAAAAACTCGAAAGTCCCGACATCCGCGCCGGTATGGCGATGCTCCTGGCCGCCCTGGCCGCCGACGGCAAATCCACCATCCGCAACGTCGGGCAGATTGACCGGGGTTACGAGCGCGTGGATGAGAAATTGCGCTCCCTGGGTGCGAACATCGAACGAGTGACAGAGAAGTGAATTTCCATAAATAATCCCGAAGGCTTTGTGGCACAAACCAAAAAAGAGACGCTTTCAAAAAGCGTCTCTTTTGCAATTTGGATGATAACCGGTTACAGCTTCGGTTGGGCTGTCACTTCCATGAACTGCGTAACAGCCTCGCGCAGCATCCGCTCTGGCAACGCGCCCACCTGACGGTGTATGATTTTACCGCCGAAAATGAACAGCATGGTCGGGATACCCTGCACGCCGTACTGGGTCGCCCACTGCGGATTCTCGTCCGTATTGACCTTGGCCACGACAAGCTTGTTACCAATTTCCTTGGCAATTTTGTCTAGCATCGGGCCGACCACCTTGCACGGGCCGCACCAGGGCGCCCAGAAATCGACAATAACTGGCAGTGGGTTCTGCAGGACGGCTTTTTCAAAAGCCGCATCGGTTACATGAATTGGTTCACTCATTTTTCCTCTTTTATTAGGCGGTTTCACCGGGTTTTAGAATATGATATTCGGATGTAATCTTGGATGATTTACCAAGCATAATCCCAACCGAGCAGTATTTATCTTCCGAGAGCTCAATGGCCTGTTCTACATCCTTAGGCCTGATACTCTTCCCCCAAATAAGGTATGTAATGTGAATGTGGGTCCATATCTTCGGGTAATCATCGGCACGTTTACCGCTTACCCGCACCTGCATATCAGTCAGATCGGTGCGTTTCTTTTGCAGAATGGATAGAATATCTTCGCCGGTGCATCCGGCGACGGCAACCAGCAATAATTGCATTGGACCGACCCCCGGCTTCCCGTTCAGTGTGCCCATTTGGACCGTTCCGCCGAGAGCGTTCTGGCCGACAAAGGTCATTTCGCCTTTCCAGGTTGCAGCGATTTCAGTCAAATCTTCGCTCATTAATCCTCCGGCTCCATGTTGTCGCGAGTATATCATGAAACATTTGTGGCTCTGATTAATAGATGCATACCGATTGAAAAAGTTACATAAGGAAGGTGTTCCTTAATTTGGAGTAGGTGGTGCACCTGCGATACATATACTGTGTACCGCCTGGGAAAACAGCAATTCTCATTATGTCATTGCGATATCATCCCCTTTGGGGACATCGTCCCCTGTTCTTGGGGAGGAGCGTTCTTTGCCCGACGACATCGTACCCGCCGACATCGTCCCGGTGTTCTTCTGGGAAGGTCCCCGCGCAGTACCCGCCAAAGGTCTCCGAAGGAGGCAGGGTGAAGGGGGAAGGGTAAGCGATCTCCTCCCGCGCCGCCTTGTCCCCCCGTTTCTGATCTTTGCAGGGTACTGTTTACTTGCAGTACAGGGTACTGTGTACTTGCAGTATAATCTTCCGATATGCCTGACCTTTTCTCGCGTTGGAAAACCGGACTCTCTCGCAGTAGCAAAGCCACCTTCGGGCGGCTGGCCAGTCTGTTTGGCGCAACGGAAATTAACAACCAGACCTGGGAAGAACTCGAGAGTCTGCTCATCCAGGCTGACCTGGGACTGGAGACGACCGAGTCGGTGCTCGACTCACTCCGCACCGTTGTGCGGACCCGGGGACTGACCCGCGCCGCCGAACTCCAGTCCTTTCTGGAAGTTGAACTGCGCCTCCGGCTCGATGCGCCTCCCGGATTGGATTTTTCATCCAGGCCGACGATCATCCTGCTGGTTGGCGTGAATGGTTCCGGCAAGACCACCACGGCTGCCAAACTGGGCCGCCGCTTTGCTGACGAAGGGAAACGCGTCCTGCTCGTTGCAGCCGACACCTTCCGCGCCGCAGCCGTAGACCAATTACAGGTCTGGGCCGAACGGCTGGAATTGCCCATCGTGTCCGGGCAGATGGGCTCCGATCCCGGAGCGGTGGTTTACGACGGCATCCAGTCGGCAGTCTCCAAGGGCTATGACCTGGTACTGGTGGACACGGCTGGTCGTCTGCACACCCGTTACAATTTGATGGAAGAACTCAAGAAAGTGCAGCGCGTGGCCGGAAAGGCGCTCACGGGTGCTCCGCACGCCGTCTGGTTGGTGCTGGATGCAACCACCGGGCAAAATGCACTGGTACAGGCGCGCGCCTTCAAGGAAGCTGTCAACGTGTCTGGTGTTATTCTGGCGAAACTGGATTCGTCGGCACGCGGCGGCATGGCCTTTGCCATTCAACGGGAACTTGGCTTGCCAATCATATATGCCGGCCTGGGCGAGAAGGCTGATGATCTGACCCCTTTTGACCCGGATGCGTTTGTAAAAGGGATTCTCGGTGCATAGTGGCTCTTTGGGAATGCCCCATCGCCACCGCGATTCCCGGAGAACCTGCATAATTTAGGAAAAAGAGTCGAAAGGATAATAACATGCAAGATTTACTCAATCGTTTGCAGACCGCGGGGGATGTACTTCGCCAGTTAATGGTGCGTCTTTGACTTGCCTGCTAAAGAATCTCAACTTACCGAGCTCGAAAAAGAGATCAGTGCTCCGAACTTTTGGAGCGATCCCGCTCATGCCCAGCAGGTGAGCAAGACTGCCGCGGGGCTGCGCGAGCAGGTGGACGACTGGCGCAGCTTTGAGCGACGTTTGAAAGACGCAGCCGAATTGGCTGGTCTGGACGACGAATCCTTGCGCGCGGACCTGGACACTGAAATCTCCGCCCTGGAAAACAAACTGGAGAAACGCTCCTTTACAGCGATGCTTTCTGGACCCTATGATGCCGACGATGCCCTGCTCGCCATCCATGCTGGAGCAGGGGGCACCGACTCGCAGGATTGGGCTGCCATGCTCATGCGGATGTACCTGCGCTGGGCAGAAAAAAATGGCTACCAAACCGAGGTCCTGGATTCGAGTGAGGGCGAAGAAGCTGGTATAAAATCTGCCACAATCAGTATCAGCGGGAAATATGCTTACGGTTATTTGCGGTCAGAAAAGGGTGTCCATCGGTTGGTGCGCCTTTCGCCTTTTGATGCTGCGCACCGGCGGCATACGTCTTTTACTCTGGTGGAGGTACTGCCTCAGGTCGCGTTCGACAACCCAGAGGTCCCGATTGACCCGGCAGATTTGAAGATAGATGTTTTCCGGTCATCCGGTGCGGGTGGGCAAAATGTTCAAAAGAATGCTACCGCCATCCGCATCACCCATCTCCCAAGCGGGATTGTAGTCACCTGTCAGAATGAACGGTCGCAATCACAAAACCTGGAATTTGCCATGCGAATTCTGCGGTCACGCTTGCTGGAGATTAAGAAGGCCGAGAAGGATGAAGAGATTGCCATACTGCGTGGCGAATACACCAAAGCGGAATGGGGCAGCCAGATCCGTTCTTATGTGATCCATCCCTATCAGATGGTTAAAGATCATCGTACTGAGCATGAGACCGGCAACACGCAGGCGGTGCTGGATGGCAACCTGGAAGAGTTCATGGAAGCGTATTTGCGTCAGGGCAGATAATTGTAAAATCAGGCTTGACGCTCGTGGGCTTCGCCGATATAATCAGCCCGCTTAACCGGAATCATATAAAGGAGTAAGGAATGCCCCCTCAACCAAAGCGTAAACTGTCGAAAGGCCGCCGCGATCGCCGCCGCGCCCATGACGCACTGGAAGCTCCCAACCTGGTAGCCTGCACCAATTGCGGAACGATGATCCTGTCACACATTGTTTGCCCGAATTGCGGTTTTTATAAAGGCCGTGAAGTAATCGAGGTTAAGAAAGAAAAAAAGAAGAAGTAAAGAGCAAACGGGCCGTGAATTCCACGACCCGTCAGTTTTTTTACTTCTTGTATAAATACGTGAACTTTGAACGATCATCACACAAGGATTGATATCAATATGGGTTCACAGCGCAGCATCCCTTGCAGGCGCACCACTGAAGAACGGGCATGTTCCCTAACCACGGTGGTCCTGTCCGTTGACCAAGTCTTTTAGTCACCCTGTACCATACTCATAAAATTCAAGGATTTTAGCTGATTCAATATCGGATTAAAAACTCCGAGTTCAAGAACCCGGAGTTTTTCGCAATTATTCGATTGGGCGGGCAAGTCTAATCAGGGGCAAAGATGAGCACCATTTATCAGAACAATAACATCACCGCTTTCACCGCCTTGATGACTATATTTTTCTCCTGGATGCGCAGCGCAAAGTTCAGAAGCAGTGTGATATACGGTTTGACTGGTGTGGGTGGGTACTGGGGTTACACTAACAACCCCACCACCGCCAACCCCGGGTAAATTGCTATTTATCTTGCTGAACACATTTCCGATGGTGGGACCGAGTATCAAGAGGACAGCAATGACCACGATGGAGACCAGGACTAAGATGAGGGCATATTCAACCAGTCCCTGGCCTTTTTCTGGAGTTCTATACATATGAGTTCACTCCTAATAATGAAACCGAAAAAATTAATATCAATAGTAATTATCATAGCATAGAATATTATACCGTTATTTGTATGAAGTCAATTATTTATAGATTACATTTTTGTTAGTTACCGGGTCGATTTTTGAAACCTGAAGTTCTTCATCGTTGCGCAACTGAGAATGACATAGCCATACCACGCAGGCAGCCATCCCTGAAAGAGGGGCGTAGCCGTAACGGTGCGTGCGGGGCGGGGAGGTGGGTTTGAGAGAAGGGAATGAGCCCTCCGCTGAGCTCCGGTGGTGATATGAGCATCGTCCAACCGGAGGGAGGCGAGCGCCAAGAATGGGAATTACAGGCAGGACGGTGTACTGTCTCTATAGGATGCTTACCCTTCACCTGCAGGTCATGCGAGGGTACGATTGCGTCCAGCAGGTTCATGCTACCCGTCGGATCGTAATAATACCTGCGAGGTTCGCCAAGTTGCGGGGGTTTGTCAGGGTTGCATTGTCCGATGGCTTCGATAATCCGTTCGTTCATGACCGCTTCTTTAGAATATATCAATATTTCGAAAAAGATGTGACACCTGATTACGCAGCAGGAAGGACATCTCAATTATAATTGTATTATGGTACTGGCATTTGTTCGTCCAAGATAAGTGATTGGAATTTTGCCATATGGATAGGAGAAATTCATGAGTCTGAGTCAAGTCGCAAGTTCGATTCCCGCCTCGCCGACCATTGCGTTGAACGAGGAAGCTCGGCTCTTGCGCGAAAAAGGAGAGCCGGTTATTCATCTGGGCATCGGTGAACCAAAGAATAAGACCCCCATTACAGCCATCCTGAGTTCGGCGGCCAAGTTGGCCAGCGGGGACGTTAAATATGTGCCAACGGATGGGACGCCCTCCCTCAAGAAGGCTATTGTCCGTTATAGCGAAGAGAATTACGACCGGGTAGTTGCCCCGCAGAATATCATTGTCTCGGACGGAGCCAAGCAGTCGCTTTTTAACATTCTCTTTACTTTATGTAATCCGCAAGATGAAGTTATTGTCATCGCTCCATACTGGGTGAGTTATCCGGAGATGATCAAGATGATAGGGGCCATCCCGGTCATCGTAACGCCCGAGGACGGTTCTTTTGTGCCGGGCTTCAACGAGATTGAACGGGTGGTTGGTTCTTATACCAAGGCTATCATTGTCAACAGCCCGAATAATCCATCGGGGTTGATCTATCCTGAAGACTTGATCAGCAAAATCGTGGACTTATGCGAGCGCAAAGGCATCTACATGATTTGCGACGACATTTACCACAAACTGGTTTTCGATGGCAAAGTGGCTGTGCCGGCCTGCAAATACACCCAGAAAGACGTGGAAAACTCGAAGGTCATCCTGGTAAATGGTGTAGCCAAACTCTATGGTATGACAGGATTTCGCGTTGGCTGGGTTATAGCGCCGAAGAAATTGGTCGAAATCATGACCAACGTCCAGTCACAGACAACCACCTGCGTGTCGCCGGTGATGCAGGCCGCAGCCGAAGGCGCGTTGACCGGGATGCAGTCCATTGTCGAGTCACTGCGTCTATCCATCCAGAACAATCGCGATGTGCTGATGCAGGAATTGCAATCGTTTACCGATGTGCAGTGCGTCAAGCCACAAGGCACGTTCTATGCACTGCCTGATTTTAACGCCTATTGTCGCAACAGCGTCGCCAAGAATTCGGTTGAACTCTGCCAGTTCCTTCTCAAGAAGGCACTGGTGGTAACTGTACCGGGCAAGGAATTTGGCATGGAAGGCCATCTGCGCCTGAGTTATGCCGGGACGGTCAAGGAGCTAATCGAAGGTATCGAGCGTATGAAGTGGGCGCTCGACCCGAATGCCCCCAGCGAAATTTACATCGGCGATCGGAAACTGGTGAGGGACTGGCTATAGAACTTAACCCGCGGTTCCTTCCTTACAGGGAAGGGGAGTGATGGAGAGTGAGTAATGAATAATATTTTGAATATTAAAACTCCCGCCGAAGGACAGGCCGCGGCCATCCGTGCCGACTACGGTTTGGAGTATCTCGGATTGAGCAACCTGCACAAAGTTTACTGGAATCTGCCAACCGAAGCCTTGTACGAAGAAGTGATTTTTCGTGGCGAGGCCAGTATCTCGCATCAGGGGCCAATCGTGGTTAACACCGGCAAGCACACTGCCCGGGCAGCCAGCGACAAGTTCGTGGTCCGCGAGGCCACAACCGAGGAATATATATGGTGGGGTCAATATAATCGGCCGTTCAGTCCGGAGCAGTTTGACGAACTGTTCGCCCGTCTCCAGGGCTATTTGCAGGGGCGCGATATCTTCGTCCAGGATTGCTATGGCGGCGCAGACCCCGATTACCGCTTGCCGGTACGTGTTATTACTGAGGCAGCCTGGCACAGCCTTTTTGCTCGCAACATGTTCATAAAACCGGAGACAATGGAAGAGTACCGCCGATTTGCGCCGGAATTTACTGTCATTTCGGTTCCTGGCTTCAAAGCTTTTCCGCAGATTGACCAGACTCCCACCGAAACCTTCATCGTGCTCAACTTCGCCCAGAAGCTATGCATCATCGGCAACACTGGCTATGGCGGCGAGATCAAGAAATCGGTCTTCACCCTGTTGAACTACCTGTTGCCATTGCGGGATGGCGTGATGACCATGCACTGCTCAGCCAATGTGGGCAAAGATGGCGATGTGGCACTTTTCTTCGGCCTTTCAGGGACGGGGAAAACGACCCTTTCCGCGGACCCGAACCGGGGTCTGATTGGCGATGACGAACACGGCTGGTCTGACACTGGTGTGTTCAATTTTGAGGACGGCTGTTATGCCAAGGTAATCGAACTCTCACCGACAGCCGAACCGCAGATTTATGCCTGCACTCAGCGCTTCGGGACGGTGCTCGAAAATGTCGTTTATGACCCGGTGACCCGTTCCATCGACCTGGATGATTCTTCTTTTACCGAGAATACGCGCGCTGCTTATCCGCTGACCTTTATCGAGAACGCCATCCCCGAAAAGCGCGGCGGGCATCCCAAAAACATTATTTTCCTGACGTGTGACGCCTCTGGTGTAATGCCCCCGATTGCGCGCCTGACCGTCGAACAGGCCATGTACCATTTTATCTCCGGCTACACCTCCAAGATCGCCGGCACGGAAGTCGGCTTACGAGATGAACCGGAAATCACCTTCAGCGCCTGCTTTGGGGGTCCGTTCATGGTTCACAAACCGGCTTACTATGCCGAACTCCTGCGTCGCAAGATTGAACGTTATGGAGTCAAATGCTGGCTGGTTAATACCGGCTGGGTGGGCGGACCGTATGGCATTGGCAAACGCATCAGCATCCGCCACACTCGCAACTTGCTCACTGCTGTCCTGAACGGTGCACTGGAAAAAGTGGAATTCTATACAGATCCGGTGTTCGGCTTTGAAGTTCCGAAAACTTGCCCGGAAGTACCCGAAGATGTAATGTACCCCTCCCGTTCCTGGCAGAAAGAGACCGAATACTGGAAGAAGTACAAGCAACTGGCATCCCGTTTTATTGATAATATGAAGAAGTTTGAAACAGACACGCCGAAGGAAGTGATTGCGGCGGGACCGAAAATCTGAACGGATTAACCCCCATCTCATCTGAAAAGGTTGGTGTTTTATTCTGGAAAAATGACCTGGTCGTTTCAGACTCTGGTCCTGCTGGATTAAAGTGCCCGGTCCAGCATCAGGCCAAGGACGGCAATCACCAACCCGATGTGCAGGAGTAATATACACTCCCTTACCCAGCCAGCCGGGAAAAATTGTAAAACGAAATTTGCAGTAATCAGGAACATCCCTAGGAGCGGCAGGAGTCCTTTGCGCGGGGCGAGGAAAGCGGAGGGTTAATCAATCTTTTTATTCAGCCACTGGAACATCACCTTCCTCCTTTTCTTTCCCGCCCGGCTTTACCTGCCAGGGTTTGAACTGGGCCACAAGCCGTCCTGGTATGCGTCCCTGCATCAGCACACCTTTCCGTCCGTGTTCCAGGCGTTCAACCTGACCGAATTCGTGGAAAAGCGAGATAAGTTGTCCCTGCTGATAGGGCAGACGGACCAGAATGGGGGTAAAGGTTTCGAACAGCGTACTGCGGAGCATGCCGAGCAGGTCACCGATCCCTTCACCGCTGCGGGCGGAAATGGCGACAGCCTGCGGGAAATGCTCCACCGCACTGCGGGCGGCTGCCGGGTCCGATAAGCGGTCTATCTTGTTCAGGACCGTGATGACCGGAACGTGTTCCGCTTCGATTTTCTCCAGCGTCTCGTGGACAGCTTCGGCCTGGTTCATGGCGTTCGGGTGCGAAATATCCACCACATGCAATAGCAAGTCTGCTTCTGCAATTTCCTCCAATGTGGCGCGGAAGGCGGCCACCAGCGTGGTGGGGAGTTTTTGGATGAAGCCGACGGTATCGGTAAATAGCGCCTGATAACCGCCAGAAAGTTCGACATGGCGGGTAGTCGGATCAAGCGTGGCAAACAACTGGTCGGCTACGTAAATATCCGATTTTGCCAACCTGTTGAGCAGAGTGGATTTCCCGGCGTTGGTGTAGCCGACGAGTACCACGGCCGGGATACGGCTGCGTTTGCGTTGGACGCGGTGGAGCTTGCGGCGGGCGCGCACTTTTTCAAGCTCATCCTTGAGATGGGCGATCTCATGCCGAACGGCGCGCCGGTCCACTTCCAACTGGGTTTCACCGGGACCGCGCAGACCCACACCGCCTACTGAGCCGGAACGTCCGGCGCCGCCGCCTGCCTGCCGGGCCAGGTGCGTCCACTGGCCGGTCAAGCGCGGCAGAAAATACTCGGACTGTGCCAGTTTGACCTGCAACTGGCCCTCGCTGGTATGAGCGTGCTGGGCGAAAATATCCAGAATGACCGCTGTCCGGTCGAGGATGCGCACGTTTTCGCCGATGTGCTTTTCGAGCTCGCGCTGATGACGCGGAGAGAGTTCGTTGTCGAAAACAATCACTTGGGCCAGGGAATCCTCAGCCAGGGCCTTGAGCTCCTACACCTTCCCGGAACCGATAAATGTCTCCGGGTTGGGACGGTCCATTTTCTGGGTCAGTTCACCAACTACTTCCAGCCCGGCGGTATCGCATAACAGGGAAAGTTCAGTGAGAGAATCTTCAAGCGTCAGAAGATGATCCTGCCCGTACACTTCCACGCCAACCAGAAAGGCGCGTTCACGCGGAGGGGTGGTCGGTGTGGAGTTTTTCTTTGGCATTTACTGCTCCTTCCAAAAATTTCTGAATTGAAGCGGCTAAAAAAAACGACTATTTAGGTACAAGTATTTACGTGGTAGTCCCGGTTCCAGTACGGGACGCAGTACTCTGTAGCAAGCTCCGTTCGTTGGAAGGTTGGTCACAATTTTAACCGCAAAGCGACAGAGAACGCGGACGACTTTGAATCTCTCTCGCGGACTTTTCTCTTTGCTGCGCAGGTTTCAATTGTGAATTATTGATCGGTTTTGGTTTCAACACCAAACAACTTCGCGAATTTGGGGTCTGGCGGTTCGGTGCGAATAGGCAGCAAATGGGAAAGGCTGGTTGTAATTTTGACAATCTATTTTTGCGATTCAATCCATGCCCACATCGTCTCGCCCACGGCTTGCAGGCTTTTTGCAGAGACCTTATCCGCAGTGTCGGCAGAAGTATGCCAGTAGGGGTAATCAAAATCAATAATATCTACTGCCGGGATGCCTGCCTCCAGAAACGGGGTGTGATCATCAATCATATCGTATTTTGGAGTAGCAATGAAAAATTTCTCATACCCCAACGCGGCGGCCTGCGCCCATATTTCCGCCGTTAGTGCTGCGTCCGAATTACGTTCGATGAAAAGATTCAAATCTGCGTCACCGACCATATCCACAATGATGACAGCTTGCGGTTTTTCCGTCAGTGCGGCTACAAATGCCCGCGAACCCATGATCCATTGCCGGTTATCCAGCCCGCCATTATCTTCAGCGTCAAAAAAGACCAGCCAGACCGGGACACTGTCAGATGGGAGCGTACGAGCCAGTTCCAGCAGAACGGACACGCCCGAAGCCCCATCGTTGGCCCCAGGCACCGGACTGCTGCGTCCCGGCCCTGGGTCCTGATCTGCCAGGAGACGGCTATCATAGTGCGCTCCGACGACGATGCGCGGGGTGACCTCCTAGCTGGATGCGGTAATGTTTTGAACAGAAAATCCATCCCATTCAGTTGTCTGAATTTGAACTTTCCAGCCAGCCTTTTCCAATTCCTGCTGGATATAGGCGACGGTCCTGGCGTGGGCAACGCTCCCCGGCGTGCGCGCACCGAGAGTTACCTGGGCAAGCACATCCTGATATGCCCGTTGACCGTCAAAGTGGGTGGCAGGCTGGAGCGAATTGTAGACCAGCCAACTCGAAAGGCCGAATAGCAGGATTCCCAAGCATGAAAAGATTAAAATCTGCAATCTTCGTGTAGTCATTACAAGGCACTCGTTTCTGCCAGAAAACTTTCCAAGCTGGCTTGTGCCCGCTCAGCAAAGAGGAGTGAACGTTCACTTTTATCCATTCGGCGGTTGAAGTCATGCGGAGGCAGGATGCCGAAGTTGGCTTTCATCGGCTGGAAATCTATCAAGTCCGCGTGGGTGATGTAATGGCACAAAGCGCCAAGCATGGTCGTTTCTGGGAGGGTGAGAGGCTGCTTCCCGTGGAAGAGGCGCGCAGCGTTCAACCCTGCCAGCAGACCGGTACCAATATTGCCCATATAGCCTTCCACGCCGGTAATTTGACCGGCAAAAAACAAATCGGTACGAGTACGGAATTGGAGAGTAGGGAGCAGGGCTTTCGGAGCAGCGATGAAGGTGTTGCGATGCATTTGCCCGTATCGGACGAATTCAGCTTGTTCCAATCCCGGGATCATGCGGAAGACTCGTTTCTGTTCGGTGTAGGTAAGGTTGGTCTGGAAACCTACTAAATTGTAGTTGCTCCCCGCAAGATTATCCTGGCGCAATTGAACGAGAGCGTATGGCCATCGCCCGGTGCGCGGATTGGTTAACCCGGCTGGCCGCATTGGGCCGAAGGTCAGGGCCTGCCGGCTGCGCTGGGCGATAATTTCCACCGGCAAACAGCCCTCGAAGAATTTTTGTGCCCCGGCTTTCACTCCCAGTTCGATTTCAGCCTCAAAGGGGCGTAGTTTGATGCGTTCTGCCGATACCAGGGCTTCAACAAAGGCGTCATATTCGTCTTTGGTAAATGGGCAGTTGATGTAGTCACCGACTCCGGCTTCTCTGGGGCCGTAACGCGAAGCGCGATAAGCAATCTCCATGTTGATGGAATTGGCGGATACAATCGGAGCAAGGGCATCGTAAAAGTGCAGGTGTTCTTCTCCGGTCAGTGCGGCAATCGTCTGTGAGAGCCGTTTGGAAGTCAGCGGGCCGGAGGCGATGATGGTAAGGCCGGCTGGCAGTTCTGCCACTTCTTCGCGCACAATTTCAACACAGGGATGGGCGGAGAGACGTTCTGTTACCAGTCGGGCAAAGATTTCCCTGTCCACGGCCAGGGCTGCACCGGCAGGGAGCGCGGCAGTTTCAGCGCATTCCATCAGCAGCGAGCCGAGCCGGCGCAATTCGTTTTTCAGGATACCGGAGGCGCGGTCAGGCAGGTTCGAACCGAGAGAATTCGAGCAGACCAGCTCAGCCAGGTCCGATGTCCGGTGCGCACCGGTGGAGACTGTCGGTCGCATTTCATACAGCCTGACGCGCAGCCCGCGTTGTGCGGCTTGCCAGGCGGCTTCCGACCCGGCCAATCCTCCGCCAACCACAATCAGATCAGGTTTTGACATCTTTGTTATTGTACCATTTTGGATTTTTGGAGATGTGAACTATAATCACAATCTCTCACGGAAAAACTGGCCGGAATTTCCCGGAACGCTTACAATTCAAAAAGACTGAAATTGGGAGCATTACGATGTCTCAAAATGACGAACTGAAATTACGAGCAGTGAATACGCTGCGCTTTCTTTCGGTGGATATGGTGCAGCAGGCGAACTCCGGACATCCGGGATTGCCAATGGGTTGCGCCGCGATTGCGTACACGATCTGGACCCGGCACCTGCGTCACAATCCCCGGAATCCCTCCTGGCCTGACCGGGACCGTTTCATCCTCTCCGCTGGTCACGGGTGCGCACTGTTGTATTCGCTCTTGCATCTGACCGGTTACAATCTCCCGCTGGATGAATTAAGGAACTTCCGTCAGTGGGGAAGCAAGACCCCCGGTCATCCTGAATATGGACTCACGCCCGGGGTGGAAGTAACCACCGGTCCGCTGGGACAGGGTTTTACCAATGGCGTTGGGATGGCGATTGCCGAAGCGCATCTTGCCGCTGAGTTCAATGTACCGGGCAACCAGGTTATAAACCACACCGTTTACGCCCTTGTCACCGATGGCGATTTGATGGAAGGAATTTCTGCCGAGGCCGCCTCGCTGGCCGGCCATTTGCGGCTGGGAAAGCTTATCTACCTGTACGACGATAACCGTATCTCCATTGACGGCTCCACGGATATTGCCTTCACTGAGGACCGTGCTGCCCGGTTTGCCGCCTATGATTGGCAAGTGCTGCGCGTTGCGGACGGGAACGATGTGGAAGAAATTGATGCTGCCATCCAGCAGGCAAAAACCGACCCGCGCCCGTCACTCATTATTTGTCGCACCACGATTGGATTCGGTTTACCAACCCGGCAGGGAACCAGCAAGGCGCATGGTGAACCGCCCGGAGACGCGGAATTGAACGGTGCGAAGGAAAAGCTCGGCTGGCCGGTGGAACCGCGTTTCTACATCCCCGAAGAGGTGCAGGTGCATTTCCGTCAAGCGGTGGAAAATGGCCGGGAATGGGAAGCAGGCTGGAGCTCCGGGATGGACGCGTACCGGGCTGCGCATCCGGAAAAAGCCGCCGAGCTGGAACGCCGCCTGCGTGGCGACCTGCCAGCAGACTGGCAGTCGGCCATTCCTGTCTTCCCGGCGGACGAGAAAGGGATGGCGACGCGCGTCGCGTCCGGGAAAGTGATTAACGCACTGGCGGCAAAAATTCCCGAGCTCATTGGTGGCTCGGCATACTTGGCCCCCTCGACCAAAACCTGGATTGACGGCAGCCCGGCGTTCGAGCCAGACACCCCTGGCGGGCGGAACTTCCATTTTGGCGTGCGCGAACATGCCATGGGTGCAGCCGTCAACGGCATGGCCGTGCATGGCGGGGTCATCCCGTTTGGCGCCACCTTCCTGGCCTTCGCCGATTACATGCGTGAACCCATCCGGCTTTCGGCGCTCTCACACTATCCGAGCATCTGGGTCTTTACGCACGACAGCATCGGTGTTGGCGAAGATGGGCCGACCCACCAGCCGGTGGAGCACCTGGCGACCCTGCGCGCAATACCGGGAATGACGGTCATACGTCCCGCCGATGCCAATGAGACGGCGGTGGCCTGGAAAGTGGCAGTGGAACGCCGCCACGGGCCGACGCTGCTGGCATTGACCCGCCAAAACGTCCCCACCCTCGACCGGAGCCTGTTCGCCCCGGCCGACGGCCTGGAGCGCGGCGCTTACGTCCTGGCCGACCTGGGCGAAGGTGACCCTGAGTTAATCCTGATGGCATCCGGCTCGGAAGTGAGCCTGATTATCGAAGCGGGTTTGCACTTGGCGGCGGAATCTGTCGCGGTGCGCCTGGTCTCTTTCCCATCCTGGGAGTTGTTTGCTGCGCAGGATCAAGCCTATCGTGAGAGCGTTTTTCCGACCTTGGCGAAAGCCAGGCTGGCTGTTGAAGCCGGCGTTTCGATGGGCTGGGAGCGCTGGGTGGGGGAGAAGGGGGCTATCCTGGGAATAGATCGGTTTGGCGCCTCAGCCCCCTCCGAGGTCGTCTACCGTGAATTCGGCTTAACCATTGGAAACATCGTCAAGCGAGCACTCCAGTTAATGCGCTAAGCATAATGTGTGCAGCCAATGTCACATAATATTTACCAGTATATTAAACTATGAAAAAACAGCTTTCCACGACAGGCAAGTTTAGCCGCAGAGATTTCCTGCGCCTCCTGCTGGCGGCATCTGGTGCAACGGCTTTAACGCCTTTCCTGAACGCCTGCCAAGCGCTGGGACTTATTCCCCCGACGCAGACGCCAACCTCTTCGGCCACGCCGTCCGCCTCCTCGACTCCAACTCTGTCACCGTCTCTAACGAGCTCGCCTACGCCGACTGCCACACCTGATCCGCGCACACCGGTCGTCCTCGTCAAAACCCGCGACCGGGTGGCCGGAATCCGTAAAGCGCTCGAGCTGTGGGGGCAGAATCCGGTGGAGGGCAAGACGGTTGCCTTGAAGGCCAATTTCAACAGCGCCAACCTGTCCCCGGCCTCCACCCATCCCGATACGCTGCGGACATTGGTCCAGGAACTATGGAGGATGGGGGCCCGCAGCCTCACGCTGGCCGAACGCAGCGGGAGTGCAGACACGCGTTCTGTGTTAACGGAATTGGGAATATTTGATCTGGCTAAAGAACTTGGTGTGGACACTGTGGTGCTGAATGACTTAGCGGATCAATCGAACTGGGACATGATCCAGCCGCCGGGCAGTCATTGGCAGAATGGTTTTCCCTTTTCAAAGATATTTAGAGAGGCCGAGGCTGTCGTCCAGACCTGCTGCCTGAAACCGCACCGGTGGGGCGGCATCACCCTGTCCCTCAAAAACTCGGTCGGGATGGTGGCTCGCTATATGAATGGCCTTGATTACATGAATGAGATGCACGCCAGCAATATCGGGACCAAGGTCGCCGAGATAAACTCTGCTTACACCCCTTCCCTTATCCTTTTGGACGGTGTGGAGGCCTTTATCACCGGCGGCCCGGACCAGGGACAGAAAGTTTGGGGGGATGTTATTCTGGTTGGCGGCGACCGGGTGGCGATGGATGCGGTCGGAGTGGCGCTGTTACGCCACCTTGGCTGCACCGGTCCCGCCTCGCGCGGCCCTATCTTTCAGCAGGAGCAAATCGCCCGGGCCGTGGAGTTGGGGCTGGGAGTCGACGGACCGGAGAAAATCCGTCTGCTGGTAGATGATGAGGATATCGAAAGCCAGGCCTATGCCATGCTCGTTCAGAACCAGCTTCTGCGGGAATAAACAAAACAAAACCGGGTAAAATCGACGGCAGGTGCAGTCGCTTCTACGAGATGTTTTTTACGTTATGCAGGCTATCTATTAAATAACAGCTCTATGGTATGTTATACTATTGCATAACGTTCTTATGCAAGAAAGGAGAAGGTACCCATGCAACATGTTACTCGTGTAACAATTGCCCTGCCCCGCGAACTTTGGGAAAATGTCAAAAATACTGTTCCTGCCGGGAAACGTTCCGGGTTGGTCGCGCAAGCATTGGAGCACGAATTGCGTCGTCGAAAACGGGTGGAACAATTCGAAAATCTGCGCAAACACCAGAAAACAATGCTGGACAAATATGGGGATTTGCCCGAAAGTGCAATAGAGATAGAGCAAATGCGTCAGGAGCATGACGATGAACAGAGCAGTCTGCATTGATGCAAGTGCAATCGTCGCTCTGCTTACGACAGAAAAGTTTACCGCCCCTGCCACTGCCCGCTGGAAAACTTGGATCGAAGATGATTTGCGTATTCTTGCCCCTGCCCTGCTCGGCTATGAAGTAACTTCGGCACTATACCGGAAGGTGCTCCGCACAGCCATACACCAGGAAGACTGTCAGGCCGCATTACAACAATTCGTTGAGATGGATATCGAATATATCCACCTGCCCGAATTGCATCTGAAAGCAAATACACTGGCAAAGCAATTCAATCGTCCCAACACTTATGACGCTCATTATCTCGCTGTCGCTGACCATTTTTCCTGTCCGCTTTGGACGGCAGATGAAAGACTGTTCAACACTGTTAGAGGCAAGTTTGATTGGATAAAATGGATTGAAGAAATCGACTAGTAGTAAATGAGCAAACCAATTCCTGAGTTCAAGAACGAAGATGAAGAGCGCGCTTTCTGGGCCAATAACGACTCCAGCGAATACGTGGACTGGAGCAAAGCCAAACGCGCCGTTTTTCCCAACCTCAAACCAACCACGCGCGCCATTTCCCTGCGCCTGCCCGAGTTCATGCTGGACGAACTGCGCCAACTTGCAAACCAGCGTGACGTGCCATACCAGTCGCTTATCAAGGTGTTCCTGCGCGAACGGATAGACCAGGAATACCGCCCCCCGGTCATCGCAGAAGGGAAAGCGGGCTATCGCACATCGAAACAGGAATAACATGCCTGCTGCGCACAAACAGAAAGCGGCGCTCACACGCCGCTTTTTTTCTGCCCCATCATCCCGCCCTCCCCGCCATGGCTGCTTGCACCACAGCCAACCTTATCACCAGGTCTACCATAACAATTGGTACAAACTATGGGGGCTGGTCAGGCAAATCACCCGACCGATTCTATTAACGACTATCCCAAAACCACAATGAAAGAAACCTGGTCATATATTATTAACGGTGACAACGATTAAACTTATATTATCCAAAACAGACATTTTTGATATGATATATAGATACATGTGCATAATCATCATTCGGTCAGACATCTTCGGTAGTTTCTTCACACCACTGACCAACAAGAATATCCATTTATTTTAGGAACTATATGCGCGACGAAAATGTTTTTTTACAGCGTTCAACGCTAATAGCACTCTGTTTAATTATTTTTATGATGGTTTTTCTTATCAACGCAATCACTTCAGATAAATTTAATTGGGAACGGTTTGAGCCATCTGTTACTTTTCAAAATGCAAATATTTTTAGAACTATCAGCTATGAACCGACATTAACCAACACAACATATCAGACACTTATAGTCAGTCTGCAAACCCAGGTTCCTTCTAGTTCTTCAAATAGTGTTTGTGCTAAAATCTGGGGAATCGAGACGCCCACAACATTGCCGGAATGGTTGAGATCGCCTCCCAACGCAGAGGGTCTTTATACGGATATAAAATATGTCTTCCTCGCCGGTCACTTAATTTCAAAAGGAATTGTTAATGCAAGTGATTGTCCTGATCGAGGTCTTACACTCGATGGAGTAGCAAATACCTGTGGTATGGAAAAAGCATATACTCAAGTTGTTAATTGGCAAAACCATTTTAACCAAGATATATTTACGGCAGCACAGGATAACCAAATACCAGCAGTGGTCGTAAAAAGGCTCTTCGCTCAAGAAACACAATTTTGGCCACCAATTTCATTTGCACCGCCGACATATGGTTTAGGAAATGTTACAAGCCCAGGTATTGAATCCCTATTTATCTGGTTCGTTGATGTTTATCAAAATACCTGCCGTGAAGTGTTTTTTCAATCTTGTACTCAATCCTATTCTAAACTTTCCCACCCCGATCAGCAAGTACTAAGGGGTTTTTTCATTAGCCATTAGATACATGCATACTGTGATACTTGCATCAATGACTCTACTGCAAAAAGGTCGGTTTGTAAATTTCTTCTCATGACAGTGGGACGAAGATGCGGAAATTGACATCATTTGCGTCAAAATTTCCCGTGAAACCGCGAAAAACACTATCAAAGTGGGAGAGAATTGAAAGCGATCTTCTAAATATTAGTTTTTTCAGTGGAGTCATCAATGGAATTGATTTAGATAAAACACGGAGAAGCATTGATTATTTTGCTAAACTTATCGTAGCTAATTGCCATCGCATTATCAATGAATACGGATTTTCCACACAAACCATTTCTTATGAAGCGGCATGACGTTTAACTCTGGCGAACTATACCATAGGAGCAGGTTGTGTTATAAACGGGATAGAACATATGGACGTGTCAAAAGGCTTCTCATGGGTTTATTTCAATGAAAAACTTGTTTCAAATTGCAATGTCGATATTTACCTTAACTCAATAACGCGCTAAGGAAATAACAAGGAGTATTCCTATGGAAAAGATGAAAGTTATTATATTAGATATTCTTCCGAATATCGGAAATAGTCTTCCGAAGCTACTCAAGTCAATTCCATCTGTTGATTTGATAGACCATGATGTAAACAATACTGAAGAGGCTCTTGATTTGATTATTACTCAACAGCCAGATGTCGTCATCCTTGGAAACGATTTCCCTGGAATTGATGGGTATTACTTCACGAATATTATTCGTAAAGAAGCTTCCCCTACCCAAGTGATAATGATCGCCGAGGTGGTAAGTGCTGAATCTGTTCGACAGGCAATGCGAGCAGGAGCATGTGATTTTATTTGTTATAAAAATCTTACGATTGAAGAACTGTCATTAGCTCTTGAGCATGCCGGACAGATGGCGGATGAAGAAAGAAATATGAGGAGTGCGTCTAAAGGAAAAATAGAACCCGCATCGCAACAACAAGAAAAACCCCATACTAATAAGCCAACAAGAATTATTACTGTTTACAGTTCGAAGGGAGGCGCGGGGGTCAGTACAATTATAGCCAATCTTGCTTGGTCGTTATCTTCAAACGGTCTCAAGGTATTGGTTGTTGATGGGGATTTTCTCTTTGGTGATATAGGAGTATTACTCAACCAACAAAGCAATCATTCGATCATAGATTTAGTCAGATTTGAAGGGAATCTTGACGAAGAGGTTATCAAAGAGGTTATAAACCACGGGGATGTTGATCTTCTTGCGGCCTCATCAACTGCTGAAAAAGTAGTTGAGATAAAAGGTCCGGTCTTTGAAAAAATATTAAAGGAATTGTCACAACTCGACTATGATTTTTTACTGATCAATACCAACTCATACCTTTCTGACCCAACCATCGTTGCCTTGGAGTTAGCAGAAACCATCATCTTGGTTGGAACTCAGGAAATTTCCTGCGTACGGTCTTTAGCCTTGTTCTTGTATCTGATAAAGACTCTTTCAATATCACGAGATAAACTGGCGTTAGTTATCAATCGTTTTGATAAAAGCTCTATTCTGACAATGGAAAAATTGAATCGACATTTACAGCTAAATATTTTCCATTCCATTCCTCTAGATTACAGAACAGTCTTGCGAGCAAACAACTTGGGCATCCCTTTTGTTGTGGACCATAAGAATTTGCTGATTTCACGCGCATATGAATCTTTAGCGAATAAGCTAATTAAAGGAAAAAGTCAGAATACTTCAACAGGTATATCCATAGTATTTAAAAAAATTAAAAACAGATTATCAACGATAAAACCTTGATGATTTGGATCAATATTCAGTATTCAAATATCCGTAAGATCGCTTATTACTGGAGCAGCTATGGGAAATAAAAATGGAGCAAAATCCCGCAAGCAAAGCAGGAAAAAGACGCCGAATAAAATGATGGCTGGTTTTCATGATTGGCTTGCACTGCCAAAAACCATCAATATTATGAAGAAACAGGCACAATTAGAAATTCCCACAATACAAAATGCAATGATCCTTTACCGATCCTACGTAGCTACTTGTGACTACATGGCGACCAATACTGATAGGAATATTCGAGATTCGTTATATTGGGTAATAAAAGAGATGAATGCGTTAGCGTCATATCAGGCGGATTATTTTTTACGTTTTAGCTCATTAAAAACGCTACAATCACTGAATCAAAGATGGGAAACCATTTCTCACCGTCAAAAAGAATTGTTGCACAGGATAGAGGAAGCACCTTCAGTCTTTGATTTTTACAACAAGATGGCTTATTTCAAAGATAAGCAGCATCGAAAAAGGAAAGAATGTATAGAGGTAAGTCAAAGATTGTCAAAAGTAAATCAAGGTCTTAAAAACGCGATGGATTATATTGAAAAATATGATCAAGAACACAGCATTAGTGCTTTTGGGGCTTCTGTACTGAGCATTGAAAAAGCGAGAGAATTTTGGGGAGCGAAATTGGAAGAAATTCGGAAAAATGAAAATGCCAGCGATGACCCGAATCGGATCATCCATGAAATCGAGAGCCTGGTAAAAAATATTTATGATGCTCCGGGCTTGGCCAAATGGGTAAATGACATTGGACAACGCTTTAATCGCCTTTCTAAGGATCATGAGTTAATGGTGAATTCTTATGGAAAAGCAGTAATCCAGAAGGAAATCTTGGACGAATTTACAACGGTATTAAATAGTGTTATTCCAAAGCTTTGGGAGCATGGTCAGAATGATCAATTAATCCAATATTTAAGGGAACTAGAGAACCTTCTAACAATATACGAACCCGAGATTGAGAAGGAGATAGCTTTTGCAGAAAGGCATAGTTTACGAAGAGAAGATCCAACATCAGAACAGGAGCTTCAATTAAATAGTCTGATTGAATTGACAAAAATATTCACTGCAGCGATGGATATTCGCGACCCATTGATGAGCACCCATTAATTGACCGTCGCACGTCTTGCTGTCGCAACCTGCAAAGTAATGAATTGGGAACAGGAGGAAATTCAATATCTGGAAATTGCCGCCATGCTTCATGATGTTGGAAAAATCTGGATACCGGAATCAATACTCACGAAAAAGGGAAAACTTACCAGTGAGGATATTGGCAAGATACGGATGCACCCAATCTACGGGGCGCAAATTTTACAATCCTCTCGTTTGTTTGAGAAAATAATTCCCTGGATTTATCATCACCAAGAATTATGGGATGGTACCGGATATCCGGATGGCTTGAAAAAAGAGGAGATTCCGATCCAATCGAGAATCATTTCAATATGTGAATCTTTCGACGCTATGCTAGCCGGAAACGCCACTAAATTAAAACTCACAATCGAGCAGGCACTCGATAGAGTTAAATACGAAGCAGGTACATTTTTCGATCCAGAAATTGTCAAAGCGTTTGTAACAGCTGTTGAAACCCACGAAATGGGTTACTTAAGGAAATATGTAGAGAAGTGATTGTAGCGAGTCCCTAAACTTGGATAGTTTTTTCGTGATTCTTGGTGGGTGGTCTGAGCTGGATGATCAAGCCGCCATGCGGTTACGAACTCAAGCAGTGTCAGATACCCATGGACGAATGGATGCATTTTGTCATGTACACATCTTCGAGGAAAAGTCCAATCTGGAACGGTCATCGGCAA
>Ga0209746_1000104_pt1 | contig 43697 bp, 46 predicted proteins | sample BarGraNGADG00211_3_FD_184496 | JGI IMG/M metagenome (GOLD analysis project Ga0209746, IMG submission 184496) | Arctic peat soil microbial communities from Barrow, Alaska - Barrow Graham LP Ref core NGADG0011-211 (SPAdes) (version 2) | ecosystem: Environmental > Terrestrial > Soil > Wetlands >... | reverse complement strand
GATTACACGTGGGATCTGCCGCGATGCTGGTGCTGGGGATGCTGCTGCTGGCATGGGCCGGACGTAGATCGCGGTTCCTCGGCGCGGCCGCGGCGGGGTTCCTCGTCATGGGGCTCGCATCGTTCAGGCCTTCGGCGAGCCGGGCATTCATCATGGCGGGACTGAGCTTCGGCGGCAGTATCCTCGGCAGGGAACACGACTCTCTCGCGGGCCTCTCGATCGCCGGAATCGTCCTGACCGGGATGAACCCACACGCTCTTTTCGACCCCGGCTTTCAGCTCTCATTTTCCGCCGCGCTTTCCATCGTTCTGGGCGTCCGTAACGCGGGTCGGGTCGGTGGTCTCAGGGCAGCGCTCGCGGTGTGCGCGGCGGCGCAGTTGGGGGTTCTTCCGCTGATGCTGCTCCGCGGAGAGGGCGTACCCGTTACGGCGTTGCTGGCCAACCTGATAGTCGTTCCCCTCATAGGGCCGCTGCTGCTGATGAGCTGGCTTGTCGCGCTCATTACGGCGATGAACAAGGGTGTCGGGAAAGCGTTATCCATGGTGCCTTCAGCCGTGGCTAGAACCGTCATGGGAGTCGCCTCCACGATGGCCCGGGTGCCCAGGGCCTGGCCCGGAGGCGGGCCTGCGGGCGTGGCCGCCGTGCTGTTCTATCTGCTCGCCATGGCGTGGTTGCTCAAGCGCGCCAGGGATGGTGGATCGATGTTGAGGCCGGTCGTTTGCGCGCTCACGGCTGCCGCGATCGTACTGGCAGGCCCTTACGTGATCCCGACCTTTAGCTCCGCGGACAGGGTAATAGCCTTCGACATCGGAGAGGGCGACGCGATACTCCTCCAGGACCACTGCGGGGGCTCGGTGCTCGTAGACGGAGGGCCGGACGAAAAGAAGGTCTTGAAAAAGCTCCACGAGCGTGGGGTCGGCAAGATAGACGTGGTCGTGGCAAGCCACCCGCACTCGGACCATCTGGCCGGCCTCCTGGGCGTGTTGCGGGAAGTCCCCGTGGGCCGGCTGCTCGAGCCGGGTGTAACGCCGGCGGACGGTATCTACGCAAAGCTTCTGAGGCTGGCGCGACAGAAAAGTATCCCGTGTACCGCCGCTCGTGAAGGGGCGGTGATAAAGGTATCGGATGCCACCGAGCTGGACGTCCTCTACGCGCCGGGTGCGGTCCGAGGCACCAATGACGACCCGGTGAACGACTCGTCGGCGGTGGTGATGGCCCGGGTCGCGGGCGCCAGGGTGCTGTTGACGGGGGATATCGAGGAGGAGGGGCAGGCGGTCCTGCTGGGCCTCCATCCCGACGTCGGGTGTGACATCCTGAAGGTGCCGCACCAGGGGGCCGCAAACGCCGCCACCCCCGGGCTGTACGACTCCGCGCACCCGCGGGTCGCGTTGATATCGGTCCAGAGGGGCAACCGGTACGGGCACCCCTCCGCCCGTTGCCTCGACCTGCTGGAGGAGCGGGGCATCCGGGTCTTCCGAACGGATGAGGAGGGCGATATCGAGCTGTCGGTCGGCCGTGGTAAGATCGGTGCGGCACCCTGAGGTCGTTTCCATCGATTCCCTGGACAGTGGCGGAGAGAATGGCGAGAAAAAAAGCCGAGAAGATCGAGGACCTGAAGAATGCCTACTTCATATACGGAGACGAGGAGCTCCTGGCGGAGGAGGCGCTCGACAGGCTCAAGAACCTGCTCGGCGAACATTCGGACCCGGATTTCAACTACGTGGTGATGCAGGCGGGTGAGTTGGATGCCGACCAGGTAATCGACGCGGCCGAGACGCTGCCTCTACTGTGCCCGAGGCGCCTGGTGGTGGTACGCGACGCGGACAGGCTTGGCAAGGCCGAGCAGGAAAAGCTCGCCGTATACCTGGAGTCCTCCAACCCCGCTACGACCATAGTCCTGGTCGCGCATTTCCCACAGAGCGGTGAGACACGTGACTCACGCGCGATCAAGCGCATCGAGAGCGGACCTTTGTACAGGGCGGCGGCCGAGCACGGCGAGGTCCTCAAGCTCAGCTTCGCCGGTCGGGGAAAGCAGGCCAGGATCGATGACTTCGTGTCCGGATGCTTCAAGGAACGGGGCAAGAAGGTGCGGCCGGAGGCGAGGCAACTGCTCATCGAGCGGGTCGGCAAAGACCTCCGCGAGCTCGAGGACTCGATCGAGAGGCTCTGCCTTTATGCCGGTGACCTCGACACAATCGGCGCCGAAGAGGTCGAGTTGCTCACCTCGGAGAGGGCGGAGCGGGACGTGTTCGAGTTCGTCGACGCGGTCGCCGACAGGCGCCGCGACCAGGCACTCTTTCTGTTCAACCGCCTGATGCGTCAGGGCGAGAGCCCCCAAAGGCTTTTCGGCCTCCTGCTGAGACAGTTCAGGTTGATATCGAGGGTCAAGGCGTTGGCCGTCGAAGGCGACTTCGCCGAGATAGGCAGGCAGGTCGGAATACCACCGTTCGTCGTCGGAAAGTGCCTCCAGCAGTCAAAGCGTTTCTCAAAGGAGCGACTGCGTTCCGTTTTCGGAGAGTTCCGCCGCGCCCAGGTCGAGCTGCACTCCACGAAATACCTGGCCGAGAAGGAGTACCAGGAAGCGGTGGTGGAGATGCTGATAGCCAGGGTGATAGGTTGAGTCTTACTCGAGCGCGTTCAGGTCGCGCGCCATGTTCGACTTCTTGTTGGCCGCCTTGTTCTTGTGGATGACTCCCTTGGATGCTGCCTTGTCCAGCTCACGCGAGGCGCGCGCATACTCGGTGGAGGCCGCTTCCTTCTCGCTGGCGGCGAGGGCGGTCTCGAACTTCTTTATCTGAGTCTTGAGCGCGGACTTGACGGCGCGGTTGCGCACCCGCTGGTCCTCTGATTTCCTCATGCGCTTGATCTGCGATTTGATGTTGGGCATCGATCCTACCTTCCCGTCTGGAACACTGAGGGATTCTAGCACAGCGGCTGTGGTATGTCGACGACTGTTGCCGCACGGCCTTGTGTTTTGCATTTTCATGAAGAATAGTTAATCCTGACCACGGCGCGGATCTTGCCGAAATCCTATCGTCACCGGAGGTGTACGCGCTGGAACTCGACTGCATCAGGAACTTCTGCATAATCGCTCATATAGACCACGGCAAGTCCACGCTGGCTGACCGCTTTCTGGAGCTCACCGGGGCGGTCGAGCCGGGCAGCGCGCGCCCGCAGTTCCTCGACAGCATGGATCTCGAGCGGGAGCGCGGTATAACCATTAAGGCCCAGGCCGTCCGTCTCTCGTTCGGGCTCCAGGGGCGGGATTACCAGCTCAACCTCATCGATACTCCGGGGCACGTCGATTTTACGTACGAGGTGTCGAGGACACTCGCCGCCTGCGAGGGCGCGATCCTGCTCGTGGACGCTTCCCAGGGGGTGGAAGCCCAGACCATCGGAAACCTCAACCTGGCCCGAGATAACAAGCTGCGGATAATCCCGGTCATAAACAAGATCGACCTGGCTTCGGCAGAGCCTGACAGGGTCACCGACGAGATCGTCGATATCCTGGGGGTGGACCTGGAAGAGGTGCTCTACTGCTCGTCCAAGACCGGGGCCGGCGTGCCCGAGATCCTGCAGGCGGTGGTGGACAGGATCCCGCCGCCGGAGCCGGGCGACGAGCGGCTCAGGGCTCTAGTCTTCGACTCGACCTACGACCTTTACAGGGGCGTGGTCGCGTTCGTCAGGGTGACCTCGGGCTCGGTCGTGAAGGGCGCCGAGATCCAGATGATGGAGGAGGGATCGCGCGCCCAGGTCGAATCGCTCGGCTACATGACACCGGACATGGAGCCCGCCGACTCGCTGTCCACGGGGGAGGTAGGGTTCATAGCGACCGGCATCAAGGATGTGTCCAAGCTCTCCGTCGGGGATACGATAACCACTTACCCGGAAGGCGCGTCGAGCCCGCTCCCGGGATACCGCAGGCCGAAGCCCGTGGTCTTCGCGGGCCTCTACCCGGTCGACAACAACGAGCACGTGCAGCTCAGGGACGCGCTGGCCAGGCTTCGCCTGAACGACTCCTCGTTCACCTACGAGCCGGAGAGTTCCCAAGCCCTCGGGTTCGGGTTCCGATGCGGCTTCCTGGGGCTCCTTCACATGGAGATAGTCCGCGAGAGGCTCGAGCGCGAGTACGACCTCGAGCTCATCGTGACGGCTCCCAACGTGGCTTACAGGGTCACCGACAAGAGCGGAGAGGTCCACAGCGTCAACAACCACTCCGAGATGCCGCCTGCCAACGAGGTCGCGAAGGTCGAGGAGCCGTACGTCTCGCTGCTCCTGATAATGCCGGGGGATATGGTGGGGCCGGTGATGGAGCTGTGCCAGCAGAGGCGGTGCGTTTATCGAGAGATGAAGTACCTCTCGACCAACAGGGTCGAGCTGTCGTACCTGATGCCCCTGGCCGAGATGGTCTCGGGGTTTTACGACCAGCTCAAGAGCAGGTCCAGGGGCTACGCCTCGCTGGACTACGAGCTCGAGGATTTCCACGAGGGTCCGTTGGTCAAGCTCGAGATACTCGTCCACGGCGAGGTCGTGGACGCCTTTTCATCCATCGTGCCCAGGGAGAGGGCGCACGCTCGCGGGCGCGAGCTCGCGGCCAGGTTGAAGTCTGTCATCCCTCGCCAGCTCTTCGAGATAGCGGTACAGGCGACGGTGGGAGGAAGGGTCATCGCAAGGGAGACGATCCCGGCGAGGCGGAAGGACGTCACCGCGAAGTGCTATGGCGGCGACATCACCCGCAAGAGAAAGCTGTGGGCGAAACAGAAGGCGGGCAAGAAGCGGATGAAGATGGTCGGAAAGGTCGAGGTACCCCAGGAGGCGTTCGTGGCGATGATAGCCAGCGGGGATGACAAGTGAGGCCGTGCCACTCGTGCTCTATTCCCGTGGCACCCCGGGAGGCCGGTCGCGACGGCGGAGCGGCCTGCGCCCCGACTGGCACTCAGGCCCGGAGAGTGCCAGAAAGTGCTAAGATTACCGGGTAGGACCAGTAGCTCGACCGGGGACGACCGACGCACGGGACCGCGAGCAGTACGGGAGCGGCCGATGACGATCGAGATGGATGCGAGAAAGCGAAAGATTCTCCAGGTGGTGGTCCAGAGCTACATCTTGACTGGCAAACCCGTGGGCTCGAGGACTATAGCCGACTCGTACGACCTCGGCATCAGCACAGCGACCATCCGGAACGAGCTGGCGCTGCTGGAGAAGCACGGACTGCTGTGGCAGCCACACACCTCCGCCGGGAGGGTTCCTACCGACGTGGCCTACCGGTACTACGTGGACATGTTGATGGGCAAGCCGATCCCCACACCGAGGGACGCCGAGGCGGTGGAGATGCTCTTCGCCGCGAGGAGCCGGGAGATCGAAGGACTCCTGAGGGAGGCATCCCTGCTGCTGTCGAACCTGACACACACCACGGCGATGGTGTTCGCTCCTTTCACGCACGGTGACACCGTGCACAACGTGGACCTCGTCAAGCGCTCGGAACTTCAACTGATGATAATCATGGTCACGGGAAAGGGAGAGGTCGGGAGGCGGCTGGTGACGCTCAGCAGGAGCGTCGGGGCCGACACCGTGGAGAGGGTCACCAGGTACCTGAACAGGACCCTCGCGGGCAAGGGCGCCAATTCAATAGACAAGGCCAAGCTCCTGGGAGGCGCGAGGTACGGGGCGGCCGGCAGGATGCTGCTCGAGTCGGCGATCGACGCCATCTGCGAGTATCTGGGCACCTCGGAGGAAAGGGTCTATATCGGGGGGACCGCCAACATCATGCGGGAACTGGACAGCGCTGGGCTCGAGGGAGTGCAGGCTCTCCTCGAGGTGATGGAGCGGCAATACATCATACTCGACCTGTTGAAAGACCTGATAAGGGAGAAGCGCCTGACGGTGCGGATCGGTGACGAAAACCCCATATCGGAGCTCCAGAAGTGCACGTTCGTCGGCACGAGTTACCCGGTCGCCCCTGGTATAAAAGGCTCGCTGGGGGTCTTCGGTCCCATATGCATGGATTACGGTCGGACCATCGGCACCGTCGAGTACATGGCCAGGACGCTTGGCAACATGCTGTCAGGCAACGAGGAATAGACAGAGGCGAAGTCTTGCACAACGACATCGACAGGGACCTGTACGAGATACTCGGGGTGGACAGGAACGCCTCCCCGTTGGAGATAAAGGGTGCTTACCGGAGCAGGGCGCGAGAGTGCCACCCGGACGTGGCGCATGACGACCCGGACGGCGAGCGCAAGTTCAAGGAGCTCTCCTTCGCCTACGAGATACTCTACGACGAGGATAAACGCCGCGACTACGACAGGTGGGGGCTCGAGGGGCTCAAGCGCGGCGCGGGCATAGACTTTGACGGCTCTACCTCTTTCGCCGACCTGTTCGACGTCTTCTTCGGCGGCGCTTTCGGTGGAGGCTTTGGCCGGGGGCGCTCGGCGCGGGCCAGGACCCGAGGTCGCGACATGGAGGCCCGTGTGAGGATAACACTGGGCGAAGTCCTGACCGGTACCGAGAAGAAGATCGAGGTCAGGAGGATGGCCACCTGCGGGGAGTGCGAAGGGACCGGGATGATGCCCGGTACGCACACGAGCAGGTGCTCCGCTTGCGACGGGACGGGACAGATAACATCGCAGCAGCGCAGCTTCTTCGGAACGCTGGTGCGGTCGACCCCGTGCGGGGCCTGCGGAGGGGCCGGCGAGACGATAACGGAGCCCTGTCGCGAGTGCGCGGGGGCGGGACGTAAGAACCTGACCGAGACGATCGAGGTCAGCATCCCGCCGGGAGTCGAGAGAGGGGACCACCTGCTCGTGCGCGGAAGGGGGGAAGGTGGCCTCCACGGCGGACCCACCGGAGACCTTTACGTGGGCGTTGATGTACAGACGGACCGCAGGTTCGAGCGTGACGGCACTAATCTGCTCGCCGGTGTGACAGTAGGGATGGTCGACGCGGCTCTGGGCACAGAGCTGCAGATGGAGTCGGTAGACGGCGATTACACCCTCAAGGTGCCAGCCGGGATCCAGCCCGGCGAGGTCATCAAGGTGAAGGGGAAAGGGCTTCCCCCGAGGGGTGGAGGTCGGCGCGGCAACGTGCTGGTACGGGTCGAGGTATCGGTGCCGAAGAAGCTGAGCGGCAAAGAGAGAAAGCTCCTCGAGCAGCTCCAGGAGTCTCACGATGAGCGGGTGCACAGGTGAGTATCGCGCCCGCGACCTGCCTCATGGTCATCAGCGCGCCATCGCCCCCGATGGCGAGGCTTACGGCCGGCGTTCGGGCGAGATGAGCCTCCAGACCTTCTACATGGACCAATCCCTTGTTGTCACGGTAGGCGGTCGCGCCCTGATCAAGGGCGAGGAAGCCAGGCAACATTACGGGCTGCTCGAACCGCGGGGACCGGAGATATTGACTGAAAAGCCGGACCATGCCGTCGATGATCCCGGACGCGACGGTGAGGAAGCTACTCTCGTATCGAAAGCACGTGAAGAATCGCGCACCTTCCGCGTCAGCACGCTCGGCTGCAGGGTGAACAGGGCGGACTCGCTAGAGATCGAAAAGAGGCTTCTTGCCGCGGGTTTCAGGCGTTCCAGAGAAGGACAGAGGCCCGACGTGTGGGTGCTGAACACCTGCGCGGTCACCGCGGAGGGAGCCAGGAAGTCGCGCAAGGCCGCACGTCGCTGCGCGCGGTCGGGGGCCCTGGTCGCGGTGACGGGCTGCGCCGTGGAGATGGACATGAGGGTGTTCGCCGACATGCCCGGCGTCTCGCTGGTCGTTTCGAACGACGCCAAGCAATGCCTGGTAGAGGAGCTCTGCCCGGGAGCGCGGCCGCGCCGGCACGCCGGCTTCACACTCCCACCTGACCTGGTAAGAGTTCCCGTCAAGGTACAGAACGGCTGCACGCGCTTTTGCACGTACTGTATCGTACCCACCCTGAGAGGCGAGGAAAGGTCGCGCGCCATCGACTCGATCCTCGAAGAGATCGTGTGGCTGAGGCACGCGGGAGCGGGAGAGGCGATCGTATGCGGCATAGACCTGGGAAGCTACGCCGACCCTGGTTCGGGGGTGGGGCTCCGGGGACTGGTCGGTGAGATACTTCGCGAGAGCGGCTCGATGTGGGTCAGGCTGAGCTCGCTGGAGCTGTCGGACGTGGACGACGGGCTGCTCGAGATGATGAGTGACTCCGGGCTCTGCCCGCACCTGCACCTGCCCCTTCAGAGCGGCGACGACGGGGTGCTGGAAAGGATGGGAAGGAAATACACGGGGAGAGCATTCGCTGATAGGGTCGCGCAGGTCCGGGCGCGTGTGCCCGCGATCGCGGTCACGACAGACGTGATGGTCGGATTCCCCGGCGAGACCGAGAGCGCTTTCGCGAACACGCGGGACCTCCTGCGCGAGTTGGCCATTCCGCGGGTCCACGTCTTCAAATACTCACCGCGAGAGGGGACCGCCGCCTTCCACCTGGGAGACCCGGTCGAAGCGCGAACCAAGGAAGCGCGGGCGGATGAACTGAGAGAGGTGGCGAGGGCCTCCGCGCTGCGGTTTAACGAGGGACTTCTTGGACGTATAATTCCTGTGCTGGTCGAAGCGGCGATGAAACACGATCCCGGCGTGCTGTTCGGGCGGGCGCGGAACTTCTGCGGGGTGGAGCTGGCGGGCGGCACGGCATTGATCGGAAAGACGGTGCAGGTGCGGATCACCGGGGCCGACCCGCGTGGTCTGAGTGGAGAGGTGGTCGCCGCGTCGTCGGGGCAGTATGACCGATCCCGAGGGATGACGGGAGGGAGCGGAGATTGAACGACGATTGCCTGTTCTGCAGGATAGCGAACAAGGAGATCGGCGCGGATATCGTGGCCGAGACCGGGACCGCCCTCGCATTCAGGGACGTCAACCCGCAGGCGCCGGTGCATATCCTGATCGTCCCGAAGGAGCACATACCGGCACTGAAAGACCTCTCGGTAGACAGGTGCGACCTGCTTTCGGATGTATTCAGCCTGATAAACGACATCACGGTCAGCGAAGGGATTGCGCAGACCGGTTACAGGGTGGTGGTCAACTCGGGCGAAGATGGCGGGCAAGAGGTGGAGCACGTTCACTTCCACCTGCTTGGCGGCAGGTTCATGGGCTGGCCGCCCGGCTAAAGTCAGGGGCGGCGAGCGGGTAGGGCCCTTGGAGGAAGGCTTCTGAGAACGGAGGGACCGCAGGGATGGGACTGAAAGAAGAGCTCAACGACCAGATGAAAGCCTCCATGAAGTCGGGAGACAAGGTCAGGCTGTCAACCATAAGGATGCTGCTGTCCGAGATAAAGAACGCAGAGATCGCCAAGCGCGGCGAACTTACCGACGAAGAGCTGATGGCAGTCATCTCCAAAGAGGCGAAGGTGCGTAAGGAATCGATTGAGGAGTTCAGCAAGGGCGGCAGACAGGACCTGGTCGATAAGGAATCGAAGGAGCTCAAGGTCCTCGAGGAGTACCTTCCCGAGCAGATGTCGGAAGACGAGCTGCGTCGTACGATCGGAGAGACCATCGAACAGGTCGGCGCTTCCTCACCGGGCGACATCGGCAAGGTCATGGGCTCGTTGATGCCGCGTATAAGAGGGAAGGCCGATGGAAAGCTGGCGAACCAGATTGCCCGCGAAATGCTCGAGCTCCCGTGAACGCCCCCGCCGCACGGATCCCCGTCGAGGTATCTATTGAGCCCTGAGATCAACGAGGTAAAGATCGTCGTTCCCGGCAAACACTCCATGGTGTCGCTGCTCGGCCAGGAGGACAGGCTGCTGAAGATGGTCGAGGCATCTTTCGGCTGCCGCATAGTGGCCCGCGGCAACGAGATAGACATAAGGGGAGAGGCCGGCGAGACACGGTCGTGCACCAGGCTCTTCGAGGAGCTGATCGAGCTGCTCGAGGAAGGCCTCGTGATAACCCAGGAGAACCTGGGCCTTGCCATAGACATGGTCAAGAGCGGCAAAGAGATAAAACCCACCGAGGTCTTCAAGGACGCCGTATTGACCGCGCGCGGGAAGATAATCCGGCCCAAGACGGTCGGGCAGAAGCGGTACGTGGAGACGATGAGGAAGTCGACCATCGTGTTCTCTATCGGGCCGGCGGGCACCGGCAAGACCTACCTGGCACTGGCTTACGCGGTCCAGTCTCTGCTCGATCGCACCGTCGACAGGCTCATCCTCACCAGGCCTGCGGTCGAGGCGGGCGAGAGGTTGGGCTTTCTCCCCGGTGACATATACCAGAAGGTCGACCCCTACCTGAGGCCTCTCTACGACGCGCTTTACGAGATGCTGGGCGCGGAGCGGTTTCACCGGATGATGGAGCAGGGGATAATCGAAGTCGCGCCTCTCGCCTTCATGCGCGGGCGTACCCTCAACGACTCCTTCATAATCCTCGACGAGGCTCAGAACACCAGCCCCGAGCAGATGAAGATGTTCCTGACCCGGATCGGGTTCGGCAGCCGCGCCGTAATAACCGGCGACGTCACGCAGGTCGATCTTCCCAAGGAGATCGTGTCGGGCCTGATGGTGGTGCGCGATATCCTCAAGGAGATAACGGACCTGGAGTTCGTATACCTGGACGCGAGCGACGTCGTCAGGCACAAGATCGTGCAGCAGATAGTCGAAGCTTACAAGGACTACGAGGCTCGCAAGACGGGCTCGGCTCCAGCGGGGTCCTGACATGGGCCAGCCAGAATACCCCAGGCGGCTGAAGAGCCTGCGCTCAAGGCTCATGAAAACGTCTATGAGCACAAGGCGCTGGACGGTCGCCGCCGTCATCTTCATCCTGATGGTAGTTGTGATGTCCCTCGAGATCTCCTCCTACGGCGCCACCGTACGGGCCGGCAAATCCAGCCCGCGCACCATCAAGGCGCCGCGTACCGTCCAGTACATCGACAGGGCCAGGACCAGGGAAGAGCAGGATGCCGCTGCCGCCTATGTGCCCCCGGTGATCAACTTCAACAGCTCGGTCCGCAAGCGGGTAGAAAAAGGCATAGAGGATCTGTTCCGGGCGATAGAGCAGGTCGTACCGCTCGATCTGGCACAAGGCGACAAGATAAACCGGGTGAGCGTCACAGCGGGCAAGGACGTCTCTGTCGAGACCATCGGCAGGCTGCTGTCGATGACCCCGCAGCAGCGCCAGGCGGTGCTGGCGGCCACGCTCGCGGCCGCTGACGACGTCCTGTCGACGCAGGTGACCCGAGCCTCGCTCGAGGATGCCGTCCGGAAGGCGAGCGCACTGGTCAAGGACAACACGAAGGATCCTGTGGTGCGGAGCGCATCCGACGACCTGCTCCAGGCGATGCTGCAGCCGAACGCGACCGTGAACGCGAAGGAGACCGCGCGGAGGAAAGTGGCGGCCCGCGAGGGAGTAAAACCGATAATCACCACCAAACTCCAGGGCGAGGTGATAATAAAGAAAGGCGAGACGGTCACCCCCGAACAGGTGGACCTTCTCAAGACGCTGGGATTCACAAGCCCGGCCTTCAACACGCTCAACCTGCTCTGGTACGGCCTTTTCACGCTGGCCCTGCTGGCGGCGGCGAGCCTCTTTCTCGCCCGTGCGAGGCGACCTTACCTGAACAGCCCTTCACTGCTCGCCCTGCTGGGCGGCATAACGGTGTTCTTTACGATAATCACCAAGGTGCTGGTGATCACCTCGACCACCTACTCGGCATTCTGGGCGTTCTTCGTGCCAAGCGCTGCGGTGGCGCTGATAACGGCCGTGCTCTTCGACATCGGCATCGCGATAATGATGGCGATCGTCTGCAGCCTGGTGACCGGTGCGATATCGGCTGGCAACTTCTCGCTCGCCGGGTTCGCGCTGCTGGGTGCCCTCTTCCCGGCGATGATGGTCACCAGGACATCGACGCGCCACGAGATGCGCAGGGTAGGTCTCTATACGAGCTTCTGGCTCGCGTTCGTGGCGTTCGGGTTCAGCGCGCTGACGCCGTTGAGGCAGGACCTGCTGGTCAACTCCGGTGTTGGCTTGCTGAACGGGGCGATCTGCAGCGTTATCGCGTTGGGGTCCCTGCCTTTCCTGGAGACCACCTTCGGCGTCCCGACCAACACCTGGCTGCTGGAGCTGGCTTCGCCCGAGCAGGGACTACTCAAGGAGCTGTCAGTCAAGGCGCCGGGGACGTACTCGCACAGCGTGATGGTCGCCAACCTTGCCGAAGCGGCGGCGCGCGAAGTGGGGAGCGACCCGCTCCTGGCCAGGGTGGCAGCGTACTACCACGATGTCGGGAAGATGAAGAGGCCACAGTTCTTCGTGGAGAACCAGCCGTCGGACCAGAACCCGCACGAATCATTGTCCCCGAACCTCAGCGCCCTGATAATCACGTCCCACGTGAAGGACGGCGTGGAGATGCTCCAGAGCAACCACATCCCCGAGGATCTCATCGACATAGTGCGGGAGCACCACGGCACCAGCCTGGTGCGGTACTTCTACGAGAATGCGCTCGAGTCGGAAGGCACGGGGCAGGTCGAGGAGAGCAGGTTCCGCTATCATTTCGAAAAACCGAAGAGGAAGACCGCGGGCATACTCCTGCTTGCGGACGCGGTCGAGGCGACTGGTCGGACCCTGTCCAGGCCGACTCCGGCGGCGATAGAGCTGATGGTCGACAGGATCGTGGACGGCAAGCTCGACGACGGGCAACTGGACGAGTCGGACCTCTCCTTCCGCGACGTAAAGAAGATCAAGAAGGTCTTCTCCAGGATACTTATAAGCACGTACCACCCGAGGATCGACTACCCGGGCGGATTCAAGCCGGCGGGCGGGAGGGGTAAGGGTGCGGATAAGAATGACCGGAAACGCCAGGCTGGGATCAGTGGCGGAGTGGCGCCTGCGGACGCTGTTAAGGCGGACATTGCGCCGATTGACGCCGGGACTCAACCTGGAGTTGAGCGTGGCCCTCGTTGACGAGAAGGAGATAACGGAACTCAATCGCAGGTTTCTTGAAAGGGACTGCTCCACCGATGTGCTCGCATTTCCGCAGCTTTCCAGCGGCGAGATCGATGAGCTGTCGTCGGCGGCGCGAGGGCCCGCTGAACCGCTGGGCGATATAGTGTTGTGCGTGCCGGTGGCTGAAAGGCAGGCGGCGGAGAGGCGGAGCGGCCCGCGAGACGAGATAGAGCTGCTCGCGACCCACGGATTGCTGCACCTGCTGGGCTACGAGGACGAGACCCAGGCGGGAGCTGCCCGAATGGCCGAGATGGAGAGCGAGCTGTTGGGTCGAAATATACTGGAGGAGACTCCGGGAGGGTAATGTGCGATGAGTATCGCCCTTGGCGTTGTAGCCCTGGTGGCACTGATAGCGATGGCCGCGTATCTCGCCGCGTCCGAGACGGCGCTGATGCGCGTGAGCCTCATAAGGGTGCGCTACCTCGTTGAGAAGAAGGTCAGCAAGGCCGAACGGCTCGAGAGACTGGTCGAGGACCCCGACTGGTTCCTGCCACCCCTCCTGTTGATGGTGCTCGCGGTCCAGCTGAGCGCAGCTTCGCTCGCGACCTGGATCGCGACAAGGATCTCCCACAATCCGGGTATCGGGGTCATCTTAGGCACCGCGGTCGTTACCATCCTGATGTTCATCTTCGGAGAACTGATACCCAAGGCCGCCGCCAGTCACAACTCGGAGAAGGTCGCGCTCCGCGTGACGCGCTTCGTCACGATCTCGAGCAAGCTGTTGCGTCCCATCGCGTTGCTGTTCCAGGAGGCCGCTAAGGGGGTTCTCAGGATATTCGGCATCAGCGGAGCCACGGTCGAGCTGATGGTCAGCGACGAGGGCGAGATAAAGGCGATGGTGAGCGAGGCCGAGAGACACGACGTCATCGAGGAAGAAGAAAAGGAGATGATCCACTCGGTGTTCGAGTTCGGGGACACCGTCGCCCGGGAGGTGATGGTGCCACGGCCGGACATGGTGACCCTGCCCGAGACGGCCACCGTCAGGGACGCGCTGGTCCTGACGATCGATTACGGGTATTCCAGGATCCCGGTCTACCGCGAGAGCCTCGACGAAGTAGTCGGGATCCTCTACGCGAAAGACCTGATGAAACATCTACGCGAGGGGCAGCTCGACACCGGCATCGCGGGAATGGCACGGGATGCTTACTTCATCCCTGAGACCAAGGTGTTGAGCGACCTGTTGAAGGAGCTGCAGAAGAGAAAGGTCCACATGGCCGTCGCCGTCGACGAATACGGCACGGTCACCGGTCTAGTGACCATCGAAGATCTGCTCGAAGAGATAGTCGGCGAGATATTCGATGAGTTCGACAGGGAGGTGGAGCTGGTCGAGCAGCTCGCCCCCTCGAAGTACAGCCTCGACGCGAGGGTCCCCATAGATGATCTCAACGAGCTCATAGGCACGGAGCTGCCCAGCGAGGACGTCGATACCGTTGGCGGACTCGTCCTCAAGGTGCTCGGCGAGGTGCCGAAACAGGGCGAATCGTTAGTGTTCAGCGGCGTGGCGTTCACGGTCGAGAAGGTCAAGAACAATCGTATCTCCAAGCTCATCGTCGAGATCATCAAGGACGAGGTCAGCGGCCAGGAGAGCTAGGCGGGCCCGGCATGCTCGAGAAGACCCATTATCACGGGACCCCGCTCCTGGTGGCCAGGGACGTACGAGGGCTGGACGGTATAACGGTCGCTTTCAGCGCGCGGCCCGGCGGTGTCAGCACAGGAGAGTACCGGGGACTGAATGTCTCCTATGACGTGGGGGACGAGGCAGGCCGTGTCGGGGCGAACCGGAAGTTGCTTGCAGAGGCGCTGGGCGTGGACGTGGACGGCTGGGTGCTGGGCCGGCAGGTCCACGGGTCGACCGTGGCCCACGTAGGGCCGATGGAGCGCGGCCGCGGGGGGCGTGACCACTGGTCCGGGTTGCCGAGGTGCGACGGCCTCGTGACCTCCACGCCCGGCATCGCGCTGGGCGTGCTCACCGCGGATTGCCTTCCCCTCTTGCTCGTGAGCCCCGGAACGCGGTCGGTCGCGGCGATACACGCGGGATGGAGAGGAACCATCGCCGGCATAGGGGCCAGGGGACTGGCGGGCCTCGCGCGCTGGTCGGGGGCCGAGCCGGCGGACGTCCTGGCGTTTATCGGACCGCATATAATGGCTTGCTGCCTCGTGGTACGGCTCGACGTCGCGGAGGCGTTTCGCCGGAAGTTCGGCGACGAGGTCGTGGAGAGCGACGGCGGAGGCGCCTTCCGGCTCGACCTCGCGAAAGCCTGCGCAAAGCAGCTCGAGTCCGAAGGCGCGGATCCCGCGAAAATCTATTACTCTGACGAATGCACCTGCTGCGGCCTGGACTACTTCTCTTACAGGGCGTCGGGGGGTATCACCGGGAGGCAGGCGGCGATAGTCTATATGGACTGAAGAGACGGGAGGTGCCGATGCCGGGACCGGCGCGGGCGCGCGTGGTGGCGAGGGGCAGGGTACAGGGAGTGTTTTTCCGCGCGGAGACCCGCCGGATGGCGGCTTCCCTGGGCCTGGGCGGCTGGGTCAGTAACGCGCTGGACGGCTCGGTGGAGGCGGTTTTCGAGGGAGATGCCGACGATGTCGAAAAGGCTGTCGAGTGGTGCAGGCAAGGTCCTCCAGGGGCCAGGGTCGATTCCCTCGACGTCTCAAGAGAAGAGCCGACGGGAGAGCGCGTTTTCTCGGTGCGATACGCCTCGTGAGAGACGGCGAGGCCGTTTTGCAGACGCCCACGCGGCACTCGGAAGCCCGGTGCGCGCTCCAAAGGGAAAAGCTCGGCGCTGAGCGAAAGATATGAAGAAGTCCATAGGCTCAAACGTGAGAGAAGTGCGTGCCAGGATGGCGGCCGCCGCCGCAAGGGCGGGTCGCGATCCTGAACGGATAACATTGCTCGCGGCCACCAAGAACCGGCAGCCGGAAGAGATAATCGAGGCGGTCCTGGCGGGCGTGAGGGTCGTGGGTGAGAACAGGGTGCAGGAGTTGCTCTCGAAGCAGGCGGAGGTCGGGGACCGCGCCGAGTGGCACTTCATCGGACACCTTCAGAAGAACAAGGTGAAATACCTGGTGGGAGATGTACGGCTGATCCACTCGGTGGACAGCGTCGAGCTGGCTCGCGAGATCGACAGGAGAGCCGGGACGTCCGGGCTGTCGATGCAGATCCTGCTCCAGGTGAACGTGGCGGGTGAGCAGAGCAAGTCGGGTCTCGCCCCGGACGAGGTGAAGGATGCGCTGGGCGGGATCTCGGAGTTGGGGAACGTAGAGTGCCGGGGCCTGTCGACGATCGCACCGCTGGTGGAAGACCCACGGGAGGTGCGGGGAGTGTTCAGGCGGCTCAGGGCGCTGGCGCGAGAGATGGAGGGGCTGGGACTGCTGACGGACCCGGTCATGTCGATGGGAATGACAAACGATTTCGAGGTCGCGATCGAGGAAGGCTCCACCATTATCCGAATAGGGAGCGCGATCTTCGAACGCGACCCGGACTGACAGAGTGCAGGCGAGGCAAGGAGGTCGGTTCTATGCCCGGTTTCTGGGGCAGGGTAGCCGAGTGGCTTGGACTGAAAGAGCCGGATGAGTTCGGCGAGATGAGGGCCAGGGAAGAGGCGGTCGAGGAGATATCCGAGAGGGCGCCCAGGCGAAGGGGCTCGGAGAGAATTCTCCAGCCGGTGCCGGAGACGACTGCCCGGGTCCACGTCGTCGAGCCCAAGAGCTTCAACGACGCCGAGCAGATAGGCGCCAAGTTCAAGAACGACACGCCGGTGATAGTGAACCTTCAGAACATCGACCGCGATCTGGCCAAGCGACTCATCGATTTCGTGAGCGGTTTGACCTACGGCCTGGACGGCGGGATTCAGCGGGTCGCCGAGATGGTGTTCCTTCTGACCCCGGCCAATGTCGAGGTCTCCGCCGAAGACCGCAAGTGGATGCGGGAGAAAGGTTTCTTCAACCAGTTCTAGGAGCAAGGAGCGGGTTTTGTTCGAGGTCGCACTGATAGGCGCAGGCACGATGGGTCAGGCCATGCTGAGCGCGTGGCTCGATTCGGGCGCCATGGCGCAGTCGGATATCGTGATAAGCGAAAAAGACGAGGTGAGGAGGGGCGAGGTCGCCGGGCGATACGGGGTCGCGCAGACAGAAACCGTCGCGGCCGCCACCGCCGGATCCCGGGTTGTCGTGCTGGCGGTCAAGCCGCAGGACAGTGAGCCGGTGCTCGGAGAGCTGGCGGGCGCCCTGGAGGCCGGAGCCACCCTGGTGTCGATCGCGGCCGGACTCACCATTGCGTATATCAGGGACAAGGTAGGGGCCGCACCGACCGTGGTGCGCGTGATGCCAAACATGGCGGCCCAGGTGAGGGCGTCCGTATCGGCGTTTTCCGTCGATGCGGGTGAAAAGAGCGCCGCCAGAGAGCGAGTGGTCGACCTCCTGTCAGCGTTTGGCCAGACCGTAGAGGTCGACGAGGGACTCATGAACATTGTCACGGCCGTCAGCGGCAGTGGTCCCGCGTACTTCTTCCTGATGGTCGAGGCGCTGGAGGAAGCCGGCGTGATCGGCGGACTCGACCGGGCGACGGCAAGCATGCTTGCCAGGGAGACGCTCTGGGGCGCCGCAAAAGTGTTGCAGGAGACCGGGCGCCGGGCAGGGGAGCTGCGCGAGGCCGTATCGTCTCCGGGAGGCACGACGCTCGCGGCCCTGCGGGAGTTCGAGCGCTCCGGTTTCGACGATATGATGAGGGCTGCGGTCGAGGCAGCCAGCAAGAGGGCCGGGGAGCTGGCGAGGTGAGAGACACCTAGTAACGGAGGTAGACCCCATGGCACTGACGCCGCAGGACATACACCACAAAGAGTTTCGCACCGCGCGCTTCGGAGGGTACAAAGAGGAAGAGGTCGACTCGTTCCTCGACCAGATAGCCGACGAGCTCGAACGACTTGTCCTTGAGAACAACGAGTTCGCCGTACAGGTGGAGGCCACGAAGAAGAGGCTGTCCGAGTTCGAGGAGATGCAGACCTCGCTGCAAAGCGCCCTGCTCGCCGCGTCCAGGTCGGCCGAGGTCATGAAGGAGCAGGCCCACCAGGAAGCCGAGTCGATGGTCAACAAAGCTCAGGACGAGGCTGACTCGATACTGAGGACCTCCCAGGAGCAGGGCAGGCAGATGCTCCTGCGGGCGCAGAACGAGATACAGAGGCTGAAGCGCGACTACGACAAGCTGCGCGAGATAAAGTGGCATTACCTCGACGCCCTGAAAGAGATCGCCGAATCCCATCTCGACCAGGTGGAAGAGCTCGAGGGCAGCGAGGAGCGAGAGGTTCAGCTCGAGGAGACCGCCCCCACGCCGGTAGAAGCGCCGCGGGCACAGGCGGCACCACCAGTCGAGGCCCAGCCTGCTCCGGCGAGTGCCAGGGTGGTCGAGCCGGAACCGGCCCCCGCGCCCGCGCCGGCCCCCGAGCCGCCGCCTGAGGTGGAGGCCGCCCCCGGGGAGCAGGCGTCGTCGGCGCAGCCTGTAGAGCCCGAGCCCGCTCCCGAGCCGGCCGAGCCGGTTCAGCAAAGACCGGTGGATAGAACCGGACCTGAAGCGGCGACGGGATCCGTCGAGCAACAGGAGACCGCCGGAGTCAGTGCGCCGGTCGAGGTGAGGGAGACGCAGCCCGCACCCGTAGCGGCGACCGCCCAGGCATCCTCGGCGAGGAGCACGGAGACCGTGGTTCAGCAGCGAGCACACGAGCCGGAAGAAGACGAAGACGAGGAAAGAACGGTACCGAGCTCACAGTTGATAAACGAGGTCCTGCAGCTCGGCGACGAGGAAAACCCCTTTGCAGACTACGCAGATCCAGATGACGCCGAAAAGGCCGAAGTCAAGGAGAGGCGCGGCAGGCGCGAAAAGCGCGAGAAGCACTTCTTCTGGGAGTGACCCGGACATCTGCATCGAGTCCACGGACGAAATGTCACCGGGCGGGCCTCCCGCCCGGTTTCTCTTGGGGGCGGCATAGTTGGCCGGAGTGGAAGGCCGCGAAAGGCAGGAGAAGGGCCGGTTGATACGGGCCCGCGTAGTGACACGCTCGTCCCGCCCGGGGATCGAGAGCGCGAATGACGGCTCGTTGCGCATATACGTCGCCAGCCCTCCCGAGAAGGGAAGGGCCAACAAAGAAGTCATCGAGATCGTGGCCCGCCATTTCGGGGTCAGCAAGTCCAGGGTCACCATCAAAAGGGGCTCCGCGAGACGCGACAAGCTGATCTTCATAGATCAGTGAATCCGGCATCAGGCAGTCGTGGCTCGACGCGGGCATGGAGTCGCATGTGCTTGTATTGCTTGTGGAAAAAGAGTTAAACTATAGGTGCCATGGCAGAACAGGAATCGGGTTTTAGGCTCAGGCTATTCACCGGTTTCGCCCTTTCTCCGGAGGTGCGTGCGTACGTCGCCGCCGTGGCCGCGCGACTCTCGGCTACAGTGCCCGGGGTCAGGTGGGTGCCTCCGGAGAACCTTCACGTGACTCTCAAGTTCATCGGGCAGTGCGAGGACGACAGGGTGCCCCGCCTGGTACAGGCGATGAGGCAGGCTTCCGAGGCGCTCCCCATACGTCTCGAGATCGGAGGAGTGGGCGTGTTCCCGTCACAGTCTTCTGCTAGAGTCATTTTGGTAGGCGCGGACGACGGGACCGGGAGGGTCAAGAAGGTCTACGAAGTCCTCGACAAGGGTGCAGAGAAGTGTGGGTTCCCCAGAGAGAAACGCGCATATCGCCCACACATAACCATCGGACGCGCGAGGAAAAAGCCGGTGGCCCTGCCACCGGGCATCGACGAAGAACCCGGGAGACTGACGCTCGCGGTTAACGAGATCGTTCTGTTCCACAGCGAGCTCAAGAGCACGGGCGCGGAATACTCGGTGGTCGAGAGAACAGGACCGGGCAAGGTTTCAGATACTTGAAAGGGTGATGATGTTGGAGAAAGAGAAGTCCCTCGAGATGGCACTCATGCAGATCGAGCGCCAGTTCGGACGCGGCTCGATAATGAGGCTCGGTGCGGACGCCGACCGGATGGCCGTCGAGACGATCCCCACGGGCTGCCTCGCGCTGGACATCGCGCTCGGTGTGGGAGGGGTACCAAGGGGACGAGTGATTGAGATATTCGGTCCCGAGTCCAGCGGAAAGACGACGATCGCGCTGCATATAATAGCGGAGGCGCAGCGGCGGGGCGGCGTCTGCGCGTTCATCGACGCGGAAAACGCCTTGGATCCGGCCTACTCGAAGGCGCTCGGGGTCGACATAGACGAGCTCCTCATCAGCCAGCCCGACACCGGCGAGCAGGGTCTCGAGATAACCGAGCTGCTCGTACGGAGCGCTGCGGTGGACGTAATCGTCATCGACTCCGTCGCCGCATTGGTGCCTAAGGCCGAGATCGAGGGCGACATAGGTGATTCCCACGTCGGCTTGCAGGCCCGCCTGATGTCCCAGGCCCTCCGCAAGCTGTCGAACGCCATAAACCGATCGAACACCGTCGTCGTGTTCATCAACCAGCTCAGGGAGAAGATCGGCGTGATGTTCGGCAACCCCGAGGTCACACCGGGCGGACGCGCGCTCAAGTTCTACTCAACGGTGCGCATAGACATTCGCAAGATAGACACCATCAAGAAAGGCACCGACATCGTCGGCAACCGAGTCCGTGCAAGGGTGGTCAAGAACAAAGTTGCACCGCCTTTCCGCAATGCCGAGTTCGACATCATGTACGGCTTCGGCGTTTCCAGGGTCGGAGACATCCTCGATCTCGGGGTCGCGAACGGGATAGTCAAGAAGAGTGGGGCATGGTACATGTTCGAGGAGGACCAGTTGGGGCAGGGCCGGGAGAACGCCAAGGCCTTCCTGCTCGAGCACGAGGACATGGCCGCCAGGATCGAAGGCCTCATACGCGAGAGCGTGAAACCGGCCGTAAAGCCCGAAAAAGCTGAGTCAGACGACGGCGAAGACGGTTCATAGGCGGCGGCCGTCCTATGCCCGCTGCAGACACACGAGGTCCTGACGCCGGAGGCGAACCCCTCGTACCGGATCGCAAGTTGTTGGAAAAACTCCTCAGGTTCATCCAGGTGCGACCCCGAACTTGTGGCGAGACACGCGACCGGGCCAGACGATGGGGATACGGTGGGGATGAGGCGGAGCAGGCGGTCGCGTATCTCGAGAGCCGTGGCCTCATCGACGATGAGGCCTTCGCGCGCCAGTTCCTCGAAGAACTCATACGAAAGGGGTACGGGGAACGACGCATCCGTGAAAAGCTCTTCGCCAAACGTTTGGGGCGTGAGGCGATCGACGCGGCGATGGATGAGTATCCGTACGAGCTCGAGGCCGAGCGAGCTCTGGAGGCCGCCGGGTCCGCCGCGGGCAAGATGAACAGGGATGATCCCCGCGCATTCGAGCGCAAGATGTATTCCCTTCTGCTCAGAAAGGGCTTCGCTTCTTCCGCCGCGCGGCAGGCTTGCCGCCATCTGGGCGACATTGACAGTGAAATTGGGCCAGAATAGAATCTAATTGGGTCAAAAGGCACGGTACTTTGCTTACTGATATAGACAGGGAACCATTAGATGCTAACTCGAGGGGAGAGCCGCCTGGGAACAGCCAGTAGTCCCGGGTTCTGAGGTTCACCTTTAGCGTTTTATTTGAGTACATTACCTGTGCCGAGCACTGCTCGGCGTTTTTTTATAATGGGGGAGACAAGCTAGTGATTTATGTCATCGTTGGGGTAGTCGCGTTTGTGATCGTGGTTGCCGGGGGGTTCCTGATCCGCAAGTATCTCGCGGAAGCCAAGATCTCCGCAGCTGAAACGAACGCCAAGAAAATATTGTTAGAGGCTCAAAAAGAGGCCGATAACCTGAAGCGTGAAGCTCAAGTTGAAGCCAAGGACAAGGTACATTCCATGCGGTCCGAGGCGGAGCGTGAGCTGAAAAGCCGCAGAAGTGACCTCCAGAGACTCGAGCGGCGCCTGATGCAGCGTGAAGAGAGCACCGAGGCCAAGGAGTCGGAGGCGGAAAAGCGCGAGAAGAGGATCGCGTCCTGGGAGGAGCACCTGAAATCCCAGGAATCAAAGCTGATGAAAGCCGCCACCGAGCAGAAGAAGCTGTTAGAGAAGATCGCCCGTATGACCGCACAGGAAGCCAAGGATTACCTGTTCGAGAGCATGCGCGAAGAGGTGAAGCGCGAAAGCGCCGTATTCATCAAGGAGGAAGAGGCCAGGTCGAGAGAAGAAGCGGACAAGAACGCTCGAAAGATCATCTCGCTGGCGATCCAGCGGTGCGCGTCCGAGCACGTCGCCGAGACGACGGTCTCGGTTGTCCCGCTGCCGAACGACGAGATGAAAGGGAGGATCATCGGCCGCGAGGGCAGGAATATCCGGACATTCGAGAACCTTACCGGGATCAACCTTATAATTGACGATACCCACGAGGCGGTCATCCTCTCGAGTTTCGACCCGGTGAGACGTGAGATAGCGAGGTTGACTCTAGAGAAGTTGATCAGTGACGGACGCATCCAACCCGCGCGGATCGAGGAGATGTACGAGAAGTCTAAAGCTGAAGTTGAGAATGAGATTAGAGAGGCCGGAGAGAACGCCTCGTTCGAGGCGGGAATACATAACCTGAACAAGGAGCTGGTGAGGGCGCTCGGCAGGCTCAAGTTCAGGACTTCGTACGGCCAGAACGTGCTCATCCACTCGCTCGAGGTCGCGCACCTGTCGGCGATGATGGCGTCGGAGCTGGGCCTCGACCCCAAGCTCCCCAAGCGCGCGGGATTACTGCACGATATAGGGAAGGCGATCGACCACGAGGTGGAGGGGTCGCACGCGCTGATAGGGGCCGAGCTCGCCAAGAGGCTCGGCGAGAGCAACCCCGTCGTCAACGCGGTCGAGTAGCATCACGGCGAGAGCGAGATAAAGACCATCGAAGCGGTACTGGTACAGGCCGCCGACGCGGTGTCTGCCGCCAGGCCCGGGGCCCGGCGCGAAACCCTCGAGAGTTACATCAAGAGGCTCGAGAAGCTCGAGACGCTGGCCGACTCCTTCCAGGGCGTCGAGAAAGCCTACGCAATGCAGGCGGGCAGGGAGATACGGATAATGGTCCAGGCGGATTCGGTGGACGACCTGGGGTCGGTCACGCTGGCCAGGGACATCGCAAGGGAAGTCGAGGAACAGCTCGACTATCCTGGCCAGATAAAGATCACCGTAATCCGCGAGACGCGAGCGGTCGAATACGCGAAGTGATGAGATACCAGCGACCTGGCGACAGGCGAGCGCAGGTCGACCCGCTGCTCCGGCGTGAACATGGATAACGACGATCCCACAGCAACCGGCGCCCGCGAAGTTATCGACTTCGTATCGAGCATCACCGATTCCGCTCGCCAGCGCGTCGAGGAACACCTCGCCCATGGCTTCGTCCGCCTCAAGGTCGCCGAGGCCGAGAGGCGTCAGGCCCACCACGACATACGCTCCGTAGAGGACATCGTCACCGAACTCGTGCGCAACTCTCGCGACGCCGACGCGCGGAACGTGGTAGTCGCGTCCCAGAAGGAGAAAGGCCGGTTCAGGAGGGTCACCGTCATAGATGACGGATGCGGGATACCCGAGGACATGCACAACATGGTGTTCGAGCCGCGGGTCACCTCGAGGAAGGACGACTTCGACCGGGACCGGTACGGTGTCCACGGCCGGGGAATGGCGCTCTTCTCGATAAAGTCGAGGGCTACCGATGCCCGCGTGGCCGCCTCGGAGCCTGGCCGGGGGACCTCTGTGGTCCTTACGGTAGACACCGAGCAGGTGCCGGAGCGATCCGACCAGGCGACCATTCCCAGGCTGGAGCAAGATGGGGAAGGGTTGGTCGTCGGGGCTGGCCCGCACAACACCCTGCGCGTATTGCTGGAGATGTCGGTCGACAACCCGGGGATGAGGTACTACACGGGGTCGTTCGCGGAGGCGCTGGCGACCGTGCGCTGGCTCAGCTCGTCGGAGGCTTCGGAGGGCAGTGAAGGCCTGTGGTCGATCGCGGCCCGCGCGGCCGACGCGCGAGAGCTTCTGACCGCCGCGTTTCTGCTGGGCCTGCCGGTCTCCGAGCGAAACGCTTACCGGGTGTTCAGAGGTGAGGTGGAACCATCGGTTTCGGTGATGGAAGAGGCGATGGCGAGGCTGCCGGGCGCCGACGCGCCCAAACCACGGCCGGGGAGCCCCCCACCAGCGCTTCGGGGCGTTGAGCGAACTCGCAACCAACTGGGCGCCGTGAGCAGGGACGACGTCTCTGAGTTGGGGTCGGCGGCCGGGGCGGCCATCGACGAGGTCCTCAAGGGATATTTCCTGAAGACCAGGGGCGAGCCAAAGGTCCGAAAGGGGAGGGGCAAGCTAACCATTTCTTTCTATGTCGGTTCGGACGAGGAGGGTGAAAGCTGACACAGGTACTGAAGCGTTCCGGCGGGCCCGAAGGGCGCCAGGCCGGCCTCTCCTCGAAGATGTTCATGATATCGGCCGCGGTGCTGCTGGTGGTCGTCGCGGCCGGGTTGAGCGCGTTCCTCGTGTATCGCAGCCACCAGCGGGCTGAAAGGGCAAGCGAGTACCGAAAGACGGTCCAGTCGCAGTGGGCCGAGGTCGCCGACCAGGCCGCCGGCGTTGTATCCGCGATGGACTCGCTCGGGACCCCGGCCGACCTGGACATCCTGAGCAGCTCGGCTTCCAAGTTGGCCGACAGCCTCAAGCGCATCAGGCAGAGGGAGGCAGAAGAAAGACCGCCGGCAGGCTACGCCAGGTCCGGCGCGCTCGAGGAGGAAGCCGCGAGAGCGATGCAGGACTACGTCACGCTGGTCGGCGAGGTCGCCGCCTCAAGAGACATCGCCGAGGTGCAGCGCCAGAAGGACGCGATCGGCTCCAGGGCGGCGAAGGCCAGGCGGGACCTGACCGATTTCACGGCGGCCGCTCCTTTCGTGCGCGCACAGATCAACGGAGACTTCTACCAGGCAGCGACGCTGCTGGCGAACGCCTTCGCCGGTCCCCCGACGGCAGGCGGCGAGGCAGAACGAAAGGCGGTCTACGACGCGCTGGACGCCTTCATGGTCGCGGACGCCAAACATCACGACGGGGATGCGGTCTGGTCGTTGTTGTCTGGCAAGCTCCACGCTACGCTAGCCGCCCTCAACACGACCAGGGAACAGTTCGTCCAGAGCTTCAACGAGGCGGCCTCCGGCAGTTCGCGGCCGACAGACTATTACATTAGCCGTGATTCGATCGCTTTTCAGAGCCCCGATTCCGCGACGGCCAGAGCCATAGTCTATTTCGCGGATGGAGCTCCGCGTATCGGAGACGTAGGCCTTGTCAGGGAGCCCGACGGCTGGAAGATCGACAGTTTCCCTTTCCCTGGGATCATCTGAACTCTGACCTTCTCCGCGAGTGTTCTGAGGTGGCAGGCGCCAATGGGTCACCCGGTCTGTGATGGCGGACGCGCTCCTCTCAAACGCGACAATTCGGACGGGTTGATTGCAGCGCGCCCGCCGCCCGCGACGAAGCGCGCCAGATTGATGGCGCGAGCCGCGATAGTCTAGAATGTGGTATCTATGTCGAGGGAAAGGAAAGCGGATGGCGCTGAAGGTCTTGCAGATCGCGAGTGCCGCGGCCGTCGTGCTGCTGGTGCTGCTCCTGATACCCGTCCTCTACAGGCTCAGGCGCACGATCGACGAGGTAGGCCATATCGTCGCCGATACCCGTCCACAGACTGTGACCCTGCTCCAGAAGGCGCAGGTCACTCTCGACAGCGTAAACCGCGAGCTGACCAACATAGAACAGATAACCGACGAGACGCAGGAACTGGTCAACAGGATGGGCGAAGCCTCGGCCGCGGTCGAACGCGCGATCAAGTCACCGTTGACCAAGGTCGGTTTCATATCCGCCGGTGCGGCCGCCGCGGGCTTCGCGGTGCGGAAGCGCCTTTCGAAAGAGGCTTCCGGCAAAGATTGATGTCTACCAAGGACCCGCTCGATCCCAATTCATATTTCATTCGCAGTTTCGGCTGCCAGATGAACGTCCACGATTCCGAACACATCGCGGGAGTACTGGAGAGCGCCGGATACGCCCCGGCGCCCGACGCCGCGCTTGCGGGATTGATCGTGTTCAACACATGTTCGGTGCGACAGAGCGCGGAGGACAGGGTCTGGGGCAACCTGGGCTCTCTCGGGCACAAGGAGTCCGGCCTCCCGCTGGTGGCGGTATGCGGCTGCATGGCCGAAAGGTTCGGCGTGGAGATCCTGAGGCGTGCGCCGGCAGTGAACCTGGTCTTCGGCCTCGACGCGCTCGACAGGCTGCCCGGGCTCCTCGATCGCTGCGCCGACGCCAGGATGTGCGACACGGGACGTTTCGACAGCATGGATTACGAGGGCCTTGCGTCGAAGAGGGGCGACCATGCGCGTGCGTGGGTCCCGGTGAGCCACGGGTGCGATAACTACTGTTCGTATTGCGTGGTGCCCTACGTGAGGGGAGGGCACCGGAGTAGAGAGCCACGCGAGATAATTTCCGAGGTGCAGAGGCTGACCGCCGATGGCGTGATAGAGGTTACACTCCTCGGCCAGAACGTGAACGCGTACGGTTGCGACCTCGCGGAAGAGGTGGATTTCGCCGGCCTTTTGGCGCGGGTGGCGGCCGTACCCGGTATCATGCGGGTCAAGTTCGAGACGTCCCATCCGCGAGACCTTTCCGATGACCTGCTCGAGGTGATGGCGCGGACGCCTGAGCTGTGCGAGTACCTGCACCTGCCGGTCCAGGCGGGCTCCGACAGCGTGTTGGAGGCGATGAACCGCGGCTACGGGCGGGACTACTACCTGGAAAGGGTCCAGAGGGCGCGCGAGGTCGTTCCGGGGCTGGTCCTGTCAACGGACATAATGGTCGGTTTCCCGGGTGAGAGCGAAAAAGACTTCAGGGACACCGTTCGGTTGGTCGAGGAGGTCAGGTTCGACTCGGCGTACATCTTCATATATTCACGGCGGGAAGAGACGCCTGCGGCGAAGATGGAGGGCGAGTTGCCCGCCGAGGTCCGGTCGTCCCGCTTTGCCGAGCTGAGCGGAGTCCAGAACGGAATAACGGCGTCCTCGCTGGAGGCCCTCGAAGGTAGGGTACTCGAAGTGCTTGTAGAAGGGTGCGCCAGGAAAGGCGATCTCAGCAGAGGTAGGACGCGCGGCAACCTGGTGGTCCTGCTGCCACGGAGTGCTGCGCCGGCGGGCGCGCTGATCGACGTGCGTGTGGTCGGCGCCGGCAGGCACGCGCTCCGTGGAGAGCTGGTAAGGATAACCAGGCACCCGTAAGCATTGCGGTGCGAGGAGGTTCCGGATGGGGATTTTCACCGAGAGAAGCGCCCTGTTGATAGCGGACATGATCTACGATTTCGCCGACCCCGGCGGTAAGCTATACGTGCCCGGGATCGACAAGATCATCCCGGCGATCGCGAGGCTCATCGAAGAAGCGCGCGCGGCAGGGGTTCCGGTCATCTACGTCAACGACTGGCACGACCCGGAAGACGAGGAGTTCAAGCAGTGGGGGCCACACGCCATCGCGGGCACGCCCGGCACCGATGTCATCGGCCGGTTGGCGCCGGTTGAGGGAGACCACGTGCTACATAAAAAACGTTATTCGGCTTTCTACGAGACCGGGCTCGGTGACCTGCTCGAGGAGCTGGGCGTCGAGCACCTGGTGATAACCGGCACTGTCACCAACATCTGCGTGCTGGTCTCCAGCATCGACGCGCTGATGCGCGGATACCGGGTGACAGTCCCGCGCGAGGCCGTTCATGCTCTGAACGACGAGGATCAGCGTTTCGCGCTCGACCAGATCGAGAGAGTGTTCGGGGGCAGCGTGGCGTGAGGGCACGGGGCGCATCAGGCCTCTGCGGGATGCGGGCGGCGGCGGGATGTTACCGCGCCGCGAGCCTGGTCAAGGTTGATGCCTGTGAGGGCTGCGGCGATCGTGCTGGTGGGCGTTACGGACGGCCGCGGAGCGGCGTCCGACTTGCCTCGTCGCGCGGTGGCGCCAGGGCTGACGATGGAGGTGGGAAGTGGCATTTCAGATAGCACCGGACTAGCATATCAAGCAGGGACGTGTAACCGACGTCTACTTCGAGCGCGTCAAGGCGGCGCTGGAGTCGCGCGACATCAACCCGTACGTAGCCATGGAAGTGAGAGCGGGTTCCCTGCCGGGGGACTGGCAGTGGGCCGTGTTCGCGGGGCTCGAGGAACTGCTGGAGCTGGTCCAGGGGCTGCCGGTGACACTCCGTTCCCTTGAGGAAGGTGCCATTTTCGGGGCCGGTGAGCCGGTGCTCTCGGTTTCGGGAAGGTACCTCGATTTCGGCGTGTTCGAGACAGCCATGCTCGGGTTCATATGCCAGGCTTCGGGTATAGCCACCAGCGCCGCGCGTTGCAAGCTGGCGGCCGGAGACCGGACGGTGATAAGCTTCGGCGCCCGCAGGATGCACCCGGCTCTGGCCCCGATGATAGAGAGAAACGCGTTCATAGGAGGTTGCGACGGGGTCGCGGTGGTGGAGAGCGCCGAGCTGATAGGGGAGGAGCCCTCCGGAACCATGGCGCACGCGCTCATACTCTGCACCCAGGACGAGCGCGTGGCTTTCGAGGCGTTCGACGAGGCGATGCCTGCCAGCGTAGAGAGGGTGGCCCTGGTCGACACCTTTCAGGACGAGAAGTTCGGCGCGCTTTACGCCGCCGAGGTGCTGGGGGAGAAGCTTTCCGCCGTGAGGCTGGACACGCCCGGTTCCAGAAGGGGAGATTTCCTGAAGATCATGCAGGAGGTCCGCTGGGAACTGGACATAAGGGGGTTCGAGAAGGTTGGTATCTTCATCTCCGGCAACCTCGACGAGGAACAGATACTCAGGTACAACCACGTCGCCGACGCCTACGGGGTAGGCACCCACATCAGCAATTCTCCGGTGGTCAACTTCTCGATGGACATAGTCGAGATCGACGGCACGCCACTCGCAAAGCGGGGCAAGGAGTCCGGCCTCAAGCAGTTGTGGGCCTGCCGGAACGATGGCACCCGCATGCCGACGCTTGCCGATCGCGACATCCAGTCGTGCCCCCAGTGTGGAGAGATGATGGACGCCACGTTATGCGACCGCTACGCCGACGGGAGATCCCTCGAGCCGACCCGCACGCCGCGCGAAATAAGGCAGAAGGTGCTCGACCGGCTGGTCTCCCTGGAGCTCTGAGACCGGCAGACCGGAGAGGACCACCACATGCAGGACTTGCTCGAGATGCGGCTGGTCGTAGACGGGTGGATGACTGGCGCTCTCAACATGGCCCGTGATGAATCACTGGCCGCCAGTGTGGCCTCCGGCGGCACTCCCACGCTCCGCTTGTACAGGTTCAGGCCCTCATGCATAAGCATCGGCAGGTTCCAGGAGTACCCCGGTGAGATAGACGTCGACGGGTGTGCCGCGAGGGGCATCGAGGTGGTACGCAGGCCGACCGGGGGCCTTGCGATCCTGCACCAGGACGACTTCACATACAGCCTCACCCTTCCCAGGAAGGAAGCCAGCGCCTACTACAGAGAAGAGTATTTCAATATCGCGGCGGCGGGGATCATCGAAGCACTTGGCGCGGTGGGGGTCCCCGCCGGCGCCGCGGACCATCCCACCCGCGGGAAAGGGCCTGGCACCTGGTGCTTCGACAGCGCCTACGGCGTCGACCTCGAGTGGCGGGGACGGAAGGTCTGCGGGAGCGCGCAGAGGGTGGGGCCGGGGTCGGTGCTGCAGCACGGGTCTGTCTTCCTGAGCTCCCAGGAAGGCATTCTCGAGGGACTGGTCGCTGTCTCGCCGGAAGCGGAGCCGAAGGGCACACCGCAGGTGTCGCTCGAGGAGGCCGCCGGCTCTCGCGTGTCCTGGGAACGCCTGGCCGACGCGTTCGCTGAGGGGTTTGCGCGCGCTCTGGAGGTCACGCTGGTAACGGGAACGCTGGATTCGGGCGAGGACGCGGTCGCGAGCAAACTCCGCGATGACAGGTATGCCGAAGCGGGATGGCTCGCGGGGACGCGGCATTAGGGCATCGTTGGATTGTGCTATCATTATTAAAATGCGTTTCCGGGGAGGCAACGATGACCGACAAAGAAGTCGAAAGAAACGTTCGATCCACCACCGTCGAGGGGATACAGACCCCAACCGAACGACACGTCCAGGGGCTTAGCGAGCAGCACGGCATCTCTTTCGGAGAGAAATCCACCGCCCGGAAGACCAAGGTCACACTGCTCGATAAATTCCGTCGCAGAGAGGCAAAGCGCAGGGGCCAGGCCATCGAGAAGAGCGAGGAAGAAAAGGGTGAGCGAGGAGCAGGCCGAGGAGAGGATCCTACCGAGTAGGCTTTTTATAGAGCTCGACGAGATCTCCCCCAAGCAGAGGAAGGTCTTCCTGAGCCTGCTCAAAGATCTCGGCTTTGCCCCCGAGGAGGTCTCCGAGCTCGTGATAGTCCTGCACCGCAACAAGCCCGAAGAGCGCGCGGATGCGAACGATGCCCTCGCGTACGAGGCGCCAGGGGCGGGCGGAGCCGAAACGGGAAGTGAGCGATGAACTGTCCCAAGTGCGGAGCAGACAATGCGGTTGACGCGGTCTACTGCTGTAAGTGCGGAGCCATGATCGGCGATCAGGGCGAGGAGAGCGTGACGATAACCTTCTCCCCGGGCGACGTCGAGGTCGAGCCGGAGGCTGAGATAAGGGTCGTCCCGGACAAGGAACTCGTGCCCGGTGCGGCGATGCTGGTCGTCAAGCGAGGGCCCAACGCGGGAACGAGGTTCGTCCTTACCAAGGAGGTCACGACCGCGGGGAGGCACCCCGAGAGTGACGTGTTCCTCGACGATATCACCGTATCGAGAAGGCACGCGGAGATCCTCCGCGAGGACACCGCTTACAGGATCGTCGACATGGGAAGCCTCAACGGCACCTATATCAACAAGCAGAGGGTCGAAGAAGCCGAGCTCTCCAGCGGGGACGAGATACAGATCGGTAAGTTCAAGCTGATCTTTTTCTCAAAGTGATCATTTGACGAGACCACGACGAGACCACGGTGACGGCTCCATCCCAGGATTATCAGCCTTGCTTGTTCCCCGGCCACACGGACGCGCTTTAGAATCTCGAACTCCGATACCTCCGTTGACGGATCCCTCACTCGGCCGGCGCTCAATCCTCCCACCGGTTTAGCAGTCCTTCGTGACTCACCAGGTTGACTCAGAGGGCGTTTTTGGAGCATATTAACTCTGAAGGCTTGACTTCAAGTTAAGGTTCTAGCGGATGGGGACTGATCATGGCTGCTGCTGAGGAGAAGAAGTACGGCATCGGGGAAGTGCAGGAGCTCCTCAAGAAAGAGTTTCCGGACATCACGATCAGCAAGATCCGGTTTCTGGAAAAGGAAGGCCTGATTGTACCGGAGAGGACCGAGAGCGGTTATCGAAAGTACAATCGCACTCATATCAAGCAGCTCAGCTATATACTTCGACTTCAGCGTGAGGAATATCTCCCGTTGTCGGTGATAAAGAGGAAGATCCAGGACCTCACGTCGGGGAAGGTAGTGGCGGGGGACCTTACCGTCATGGCGGGGCAGGCCGGCGAAGCTCAGATCGGCGGCGCGGTGCCGGTGTCGGTAGACCTCGCCCCTTCCAGGCTCGGGCTCAGCCCCGAAACGGTGAAAGAGCTTGTGGAATACAACATCGTAAAGCCCCGGGAGGGCGCCGAGGGCGACTATTTTGGTTCCGCCGAAATGAAGGTTCTCGCGATAGCCAAGGAGTTTTTCAGGTACGGGGTCGAGCCCAGGCACCTCAGGATGTTCACGCAGTTCGTGAGCCGGGAGGCATCCTTCATCGAGCAGATAATCAGGCCGCAACTGCAGCACAAGGACCCGAACACGAAACGCGGCGCGATCAAGGACATGGAAAGCCTGATGGGGCTGGCCCAGATGTTTACCGGGGCGCTCCTCCAGGATGCTCTTTCCAGGTACCTGCCGAGGACGGCGCCGCTCGATATCGACGAGGAAGAAGAGCCCGACCAGCCAGGTGCGGAAGGCATGGATGGCGTTGGGGACGGCGGTATGCAGAGCGAGGAGACGACTCTGGAGCAGTGAGAAGGAGAGGTGCGTGCGTGGCGCGGATAAACCGGCTGCACTGCTGTTATATAATGGCCCCGAAGGAGCTTCCTGCGTCTTCGGGAAGCGAGTGTGAAGAACTAAATGGGCGAAAGCGACAAATCTGACAAACCGATATCGGCGGCGGTGCGCCCGCCTGGAGCCCGAAGGGCCTTGGGAGGGATATCGCCTTGATCTGATCCGGGAACCGGGTGACTTCCGTGCCCTCTTTCCTGAGGGCTTTTTTTTCGCCCGGAACAGGAGGCATGCCGTGCCGTATCTCAGCGACATGCTCGGCAAAAAAATAGTGACCGATGAGGGTGAGCGGCTTGGCCGGCTCGAGGACGTCATCGCCGTTTCCGGACCAAAGTTCCCCGTGGTGAAGGGGGTCATGGTCGGCAGCGGGCGAGGCGCCAGGAGGCGGCATCTTTATCTCCCGTGGTCCATGGTGCTCGAGTCCCAGTCGGGCAAGATGACCGTCAGCAGGACCGGCGCAGGAGACGAGAGCCCGTCAAGGGGGGACATCTTCCTCTCGCGCGACCTGCTCGACAAGCAGATCGTGGACATGGACGGATACAAGATCGTGCGAGTAAGCGATGTGAGGATCGCCCGCTCGGGCGGAGAGCTCAGGGTCATGGGTGCGGACGTCAGCTTCCTCGCCATTCTGCGCCGCCTGGGGATGCACCTGCTAGCGGACTGGCTGCAGCGCACCAGCGGGCCGGTGACGGACAGGATAGTACCGTGGAACCTGGTCTCGCCCGTTGACCCGATGCCTTACGACGTGCAGCTCAAGGTGCCCTACAGCAAGTTCATGGAGGTTCACCCTTCGGACGTCGCCGACATCCTCGAACAGCTCGACGATGAGCAGAGGGAGAAGGTGCTCCTCCTCATAGACGACCCCAAGGCCGCCGAGGTCCTTGCACGGATGATCCCTGGTGTCCGGTCATCGGTTGCGCAGTCCATGGAAGACGAGAGGCTTTCCGACCTCCTCGAGATAATGCCGCCCGACGAAGCCGCGGACGTCCTCGGCGCACTGCCGCGGGAGAAGGCCCAGGTACTGCTCTCCCTGATGGGACTCGACGAGGCCGGCGTCGTGAGGGAGCTCCTCGGGTACGATCCCGATACAGCGGGCGGCCGGATGACGACCGAATTCGTGGCGATCGCCGATTCGATGACCACCGAAGAGACGCTCGAGCATCTGCAACGGCGGGGTGAAGAGGCAGAGACCATCTACTACGTCTACGTGGTCGACTCCGAGGGGCACCTGTCGGGAGTGCTTTCCCTCAGGGACCTGCTGCGCGCCCCCCCGGGAAGGTCCGTAGGCGGGTTGATGATGAGGGACGTCGTCACCACGCAGGTGGACGACGACCAGGAGGTGGCGGCCGAGCGGCTCTCGAGGTACAACCTGCTCGCCCTGCCGGTCGTCGATGAGGACCACGTCCTCAAAGGTATCGTCACCGTCGACGATGCCATCGACGTCATGATAGAGGAGTCGTCCGAGGACTTCTCCCAGCTATCCGGCGTGCCGTTGCCGGAAGGCGGACGCCGTACCGGTGTCCTTGATGTCCGCAGGTGGGCCGGAACGATGTTGACCTTCCTCGGTGGCGTCCTGGCCACTGCCCTGTTCGGCATCTTCCGCAACGAGTTCGTGGCGGCTATAGCGATCGTATACTTCGTACCGTTGGCCCTGAGGGCGGCGCACGACGTCTCGGTGTGGTCGCTGAGAGCTTCCGTGCGGGACCTGCGACGCGAGGTCGCGGCCGGCGGCGACGGCGCCGGGACCATCGCACGTGAGTACCTCTATACCCTCGCAGCCGCGGCAGTGATCAGCGTGCTCGGCTTCTCGATAAGCGTCTTGTGGGGGGTCCCGCTGACCTCGGCGATAGCAGGTGGAGCCGGCCTCTTCGTAGGCATAGCCATTGCGGGGATACTCGGGCTCCTGGTCCCTGGCCTGCTGCGGCGGGCCCGGCCCGAGCCGGCCGTGGCGCCCGGACCGCTGGTCGGCGTCATCGTGATGGCAGTGTCCGCGGTGGCCTTCCTGTTGGTAAGCGGCCTTTTCCTCAAGGCTTTCTGAGGAGGGCCGGCCATGGACCTGCGTTCCAAGATCAACCGGAAAAACATCGCCGTGCTGCTATCCGTGCTGGGGCCTGGCATCATCGTCAGCATGGTCGACAACGACGCGGGTGGCATCGCGACCTACTCAGCGGCGGGCGCGCGGTACGGCTATTCGATAATCTGGGTCATGATCCCATCGGTCGTGCTGCTGTACATGGTTCAGGAGATGAACGCCCGCATGGGGATCGTGACCGGCAAGGGACTGGCCGCGCTCATCAGGGAGAGGTTCTCGCTCAGGCTCACGGCTGTCATTATGCTCATGGTCCTGGTGGCGAACTTCGCGAACACTATCTCGGAGTTCGCCGGGGTAGCGGCAAGCGCCGAGATGTTCCACATAACCAAGTTCGTGGCCGTCCCGGTCGCCGCGGTGGGCGTCTGGTACATCGTGCTCAAGGGGTCCTACAAGCGCGTCGAGAAGATCTTCCTGCTGGTCGGCGGCATATACGTGTGCTACATAATCTCGGCGATCCTGGTCAAGCCCGACTGGGCGGCGGTGGCCAAAGGGGCTCTAATACCCAGCGGGCAGTTGAGCCTGGCGTACATCGTGATGGTCATAACGATCATCGGGACGACGATCGCGCCGTGGATGCAGTTCTATCAGCAGGCTTCCGTGGTCGATAAGGGCCTGGACATGCGGCACCTGAACTACGAGCGGCTCGACACTGCGGTGGGGAACATATTCCTCTACATCGCGGCGGTGGCGATCATAGTCTGCTGCGCGGCCGCGTTCTTCAACAATCCCAGCGTCGGACCCACGGTGATAACGTCGGCGGACCAGGCGGCCAAGGCACTCGCGCCGATCGCCGGCCAGTACGCTTCATATCTTTTCGCCGCCGGGCTGCTGTTCGCCTCGGTGTTCGCCGCGTCGATCCTGCCGCTCTCGACCGCCTATACGGTCTGCGAAGCGTTCGGATGGGAGGCCGGCATCGACCGGAGTTTCTCTGAAGCCCCGAAGTTTTACGTCACCTATACCCTGTTCATCGCGGGAGGGGCGCTCTTCGTGATGATCCCCAGGATGCCGTTGATAACCGTTATGCTGATATCCCAGACCATCAACGGGATACTGCTCCCGGTGGTGCTCACCTGCATGCTCAAGATAGTCAGGGACCGCGACGTGATGGGTGACTACGTGAACGGCGACACCTACAACACCGTCGCGTGGATCGCCGTCGTCATCCTCTACGCGCTGGACATCCTGCTCGTTGCGGCGTCGGTATTCTCTATCGGACACTGACCGGGAGGTAAGACCGTGGCAGGCGAGAACGAGTCGATCGACTTCAGCGACATGATCGGGGTCAAGGCCTTCGACGCGACGGGGCGACATATCGGCCACCTCCAGGACGTGGCCATCGAATGGCCCCCCGCCATTCCACTCGTCACCTACGTAGCAATCCACCTGAACTGGACCGACAGGGTCGGCGAAGTCGCGCTGGTACGGCGTAGCGAGGACGTGGTGTTGCTACTGCCCTGGCACGATGTCGACGAGTTGACGACCGACGCGGTCCGTGTCAGGAGCGAGCATCCGGACCTGCCGGTCGAGACCGCCGCGGGTAAGATGCTGGTCAGGAGGGACATACTGGATAAGCAGATGGTCGACGATAACGGCAACCGCCTGCAGAGGGTGGACGATGTGCTGATGGAGAGACGGGCCGGCTCGCTCGCGGTGGCCGGGCTGAAAGTAAGCGCCGGTCTGCTGGTCGCCAGCCCCGGGCTCAAACGTTATATATTAGTGTTAAAGCGGAGGTTCTCCAGCGGCTACGACGTGGAGGTCATACCGTGGCAGGCTGTCCGTAGCATCGAGGGCGGGTCGCTGGTGATTGGCGGCTGAGCCCTCGTGGCCTCATGGTGGCACGCGGAGCATGGTAAAATGGCATTGGTTGGGCACGTTACGCGATGGTATACTCGTGCCCGATGTTCCAATCCCGGTACGAGGCTTTATGTGCAGGTATGAAATCGCAGAAGACGCTGGTGATCGCGCGTTAGACATACGGGCCCGGTTCGACCCCAAGAGCGCCTTCGCAACCGCACCCGCTACCCCTGAGACCCACCCGCAGTCGCGAACCGCGCCCGCAACCGACTGATGCGGCGCACCTACGACGAGACTTACCTGACACGCAACCCGAAGGCCGTTCTCTCTCGCTTTGCGAAGTCCTGCGTAAAGAACAGGCGGAAGCTGTCGGCCGCGCTGGTGTTCGCCATCATCGCGCTCTTCGTGATCTCCTGTTTGGTGACCGCCTCGAGCACCACCGCCCTGCCTGCCGTTGCGCAGACTGTGAGCGAGGTGGCTGGAGCGCCGGGACCGGCTCCGAGTGCGCCCGGCCTGTACGCTTCGGCGGCCGCCCTGGTGGAGGCGGACAACTGGAGGCTCCTGTATGAGAAGAACGGACACGTCAAGCTGCCGATAGCAAGCACCACCAAGATGGTCACCGCCCTGGTGGTCCGCGACAAACTCGGCCTCAAGGACAACGTCACCATATCTCCGGAGGCCGCCGCCACGGGAGAGCAGGCAATAGGCCTGCAGGCCGGGGAGACCCTCACCGTGGAACAACTGCTCTACGCGCTTCTCTTGCAGTCCGCCAACGATTCGGCCGTGGCGCTGGCGCAGGCGGCCGGCGGCTCGGTCAACGGCTTCGCAGAGCTCATGGACGCGAAGGCACAGGAACTCGGCGCGAAAGACAGCAACTTCACGAACCCTGATGGCCTGGACCAGCAGGGACACTACTCGACCGCCTGCGACCTGGCGGTGATAGGGCGCAGACTCATGAGCGACCCGGTCCTCGCGAAGATCGTCCAGACCAACAGGTACGACATACCCGATCCGACCCATCCCTGGAGCAGGGTGTGCCTCAACCACAACGAGATCCTCTCTCGATACCCGGGGGCGACCGGGGTCAAGACCGGGTACACGGCGAAGGCGGGGCAGTGCCTGGTGGCCTCGGCTACAAGGGACGGGAAGGCGCTCGTAGCGGTCGCGCTCAACAGCCAGCAACGCGCGAGCGATTGCGCCGCACTGTTCAACTACGGTTTCAACCTCACCGCTCCTGTCATGTTGGTGAAAAAGGACGCGACGCTCGGTGGCACCCGGGTCTCGAGCTTCCCGAAGCGTGTGGTCGATGCCGTTCCCGCGAATGGGATCAACGCCCTGTCGGTAAAAGGCGCGGGCGACGTCTACACCGTGAGGACCGACTTTGTCACCAAGACGGCCCGCTCGGTCAAGAAAGGTCAACGGCTTGGCAAGATCGTATATACCCTGAACGGGAAGCCGGCCGGCTCGGAGGATGTCGTGGCGTCCGCAAGCGTGTACAGGCCTGGCCCGATACAGGGTGGCGCGGTATTCCTCTGGTACTCCCTCTGCCGGATGGGAAGGATGCTGTCTTCTCCGTTCCGCTTCTGAGGCCCGCCTTGGACGCCCTCTGCAGGAGACCCCCGCGACGGTGACCCGACATTACGTCGCTGTTGGATCCAGGTGAAGGAGGACGGGTGGCACCGTCGTAGACTCTCTTATACGGCCTGGGTACTGGTACGCAAAAAGTGCCGTTAATAAGGGAACGAAGCCTGTTTGACCTGATATATGCGTTGGAGTATAAAGGAGTCGGGTGAGGCAGAATGGTCAAGATGACGCTGGTGGGCGTGAGGGTAGAACTGCCCGCGAACCAGCCGATAGTGCTGCTGCAGGAGGAGGAAGGCGAGAGATTCCTTCCCATCTGGATCGGCGCGTTCGAGGCGACCGCGATCGCTTTCGCGCTCCAGGGCGTCGAGACCGCTCGTCCGATGACACACGACCTTTTCAAGAACGTACTCGATGACCTCGAGATAAAGGTCGACCAGGTGGTCATCAACGACCTGGTCGACGGCACGTTCTACGCAGAGATAACGTTTTTCAAAGGCGAGGCGAAGCACGTCATCAGCGCGCGTCCCTCCGACGCCATCGCGCTCGCTGTTCGCATGGGCATTGTCATCTTCGCTGAGGAAAAAGTGCTCGACGAGGCCAGCATACTGATCGAGTCTACGGACGAAGACGAGATCAAGCGATTCCGTGACTTTCTCGACCACGTCGAGCCGCAGGATTTCCTCTGACGTTGAGATTTCTTTCTTGGCTGGCGGACAGGTAAACGCGGCGGTTTTCCGTGTCTAAACTCTGGCGCTGTTCACGTTGGGGGACCGAATGCGCGAAAAGGAAGGGCGTAGCCCGTACTGGCACATAAGGACAGCCCTGTTCATATTCCTGGGGCTGGTCCTGGTCGGGACCGCCGGCTACGTATTGTTCGCCAGGCTCAGTGTTTTCGACGCCTTGTACCAGACCGTCATAACCATCTCCACGGTCGGATACCGCGAGTTGTTCAAGGTCCCGAACCGCGCCGCGGAGATCTTTACGATATTCGTTATAGTGAGCGGCCTGGCGACCGTAGTATATTTCACCACCAGCGTCGTCGAGTTGATACTCGAGGGCAGGATACTCAACGTCATGGGGAGGCGAAGGGTCTTGCGAGAGCTACAGGATCTTGCCGGACACTACATCATCTGTGGATATGGAAGGGTCGGCAGGCAGATCGCCAAGGAGTGCAAGTCGAGGGGCACCGCACTCGTCGTGATAGAAAAGGACTCGGCGATAGCCGAGGACTGCCTGAACGACGGGTTCCTGTGCGTCCAGGGGGATGCCACCGAGGAGCCTGTGCTGCGAAGGGCGGGGCTCGAGCGCGCCCACGGCTTCGTGACCGCACTGTCTTCCGATGCCGACAACCTGTTCGTGACGATGAGCGCCAGGATCATACGGCCCGACATCTTCATAGTCGGGAGGTGCAACTCTGACGAGACCGAGTCGAAGCTCTACAGGGCCGGCGCCGACCGCGCCATCTCGCCTCACAACGTCGGGGGCAGGCGGATGGCGGCACTGCTGCTCAAACCCCTGATCTGCGATTTCCTCGACGTGGTGACCCACGGCGAGCTTATCGAGCTGACACTCGAGGACATCCAGGTAGAGCCCGGCGCGGCCGTGGTAGGACGGGCGATACGGGACGTACTCGTCGACGACCTCAAGGGGATGGGAATGCTCGGGCTCAAGCGTCCGAAGCGCGACTTCGTGATAAACCCGCGCGGTGAGACCGTGATAGACGCGGGTGACATACTCATCGTGATCGGGGCAGGTGACCAGGTCGAGACGTTGAAAAGGCTGTCAGGAAGCAGGAGATAACCTTCCCTTTTCCTCTCGTTTCGACAGCGTCCAACTTTAACATAAAGAACAATAATTGAATTAAGTTATCAACAATGGTAAATTTTATTAACCTCGAGCCCGATAATACGGTTAGACAACGGGTAAATCCTGAACGTCAGGCTCCGGCAGAGGTTCAAATGTCCAGGCTTGGTTCAAATCACCACAGACCATGGGTCTTCTTGGCGGCGTCGGTATTCGCATGCGCGGTCCTCCTGGTCACCACAAGCAATCTTCATGTAAACGCCCAGCCGGTCCCGGAGAGCATGATGGCGAAGCAGGAACAGGCCCGCCAGCTCGAGCGCGACATCGTGGCGCTGGAAAACCGCTTCGAAAAAGCGAAGAACGACTGGGTCGCCATATCGCAGCGCCTCGAGGAGTTGGAGAAGCAGGTCCTGTCTTGCGAAGCGGACATAGACGGCGCAAGGACCGAGATCGACGACGCTCGGCGCAACCTGAACGTCAATGTAAGAGCCCTGTACACGCGGGGGAGGATGGACGACCTGGTGACGCTCCTGCAGTCGTCGGACATGACGGACTTCATCGTGAAGTACGACTACATGATAAAGGCGGTCACGCGCGAGGCGAGGTTGACCAGGGCGCTCCAGAAGAAGCGCGAGAGCCTCGAGAAACGGCAGGACGAGCTCATCCGTCTGAAGCGGGAGCAGGCCGGCCTCGCGAGGACAGCCGACACCGCCCCGATAGAGGCGGAGATCGCGTCGAAGCGGCAGCAGCTCGCGGCGGTGACCGGAGAGATAATCGGTATGGAGCTCCCCAGGACGCAGACCCCTGCGCCGGTCGAGTTCGACCCGGGGAGGGTCTACTCGAAGCCCGACGAGATCGGTTTTGTGAGGACCGGACAGGTCATCTCGGGATACTCGAGCTGGTACGGCGCAGACTTCGACGGCAAGCCGACGGCGAGCGGTGAGCTATACGACCAGTACGGTTTCACCTGCGCCCACCGGACGCTCCCGTTCGGCACCTGGCTGAGGGTTACGTTCAGGGGGCGGTCGGTCGTCGTGAAGGTAAACGACAGGGGCCCGTACGTGAATGGCAGGATGCTCGATCTTTCAAGGGGCGCGGCGGAGGCCATCGGGCTCGGCGGCGTCCAGTGGGTAGACTGCGAGATAGTAGTGCCAAAAGGCTCCTGATGGCCCGCTGTGACGCTGTCGCCCGGCACCATGGCGTCCGACGGGCGGCGACCCCTCGATTATTTCAACTCCTTGAAACCTCCCCACCGTCTCTTCGGAGCTCTTTTTGATGCGCGCGAGGCGGGTGGCCGACGACGTATTCATCATCGGGCGTACGTCGGGATCCAACGTATACCTGTTGGATGGAGAGCGGCCGGTGATGATCGACAGCGGCTTCCCCATGGACGCCCGGAGGTTGGCCCGCTGTATCGATTCCCTCCCTGGAGGAGCCCCCCGACTGGGCATTGCGACCCACTGCCATCTCGACCATACGGGGGCGTTCACCAAGCTCAAGAAAATCTATGGCCTGCGGCTGGCGGCTCACGAATTCGACGCTGACGTTATCGAAGGCACGGTCCACTATGACGAGTATCGGGTGGACAGGGTGAGGACCGCCTACTACGGTCTGCTGAAGCCCCTTTTCTCTTACGAGAACACCGCGGTGGAGGAGAGGCTGGTGGAAGGTGACCTGATAGACTCTCTGGGCGGGCTGCGGGTCATCCTGGTCACGGGTCACACCAGGGGGAGCATCGTGTTGCACCAGCCCGAGCGCGGCCTCCTGTTCACGGGAGACGTCATCAGGAACGAGAGGGGCGTCCTTGATGGCCCACCGCCCCAGTTCAGCCCTGGCATCGAAGAGACGTACTTCGAGATAAAGCGCAAGATGCTGGGGCTCGAGTACGACGTGCTCCTGCCGGGGCACGGCGAGCCGGTCTGCGGCGGCGCCGGCCGGATGGTGGTGGAGATGATGCGTATGAGAGGTCGTCTGGGATGAAAAGTGGCGGGGCCGAGTGGGATCTGGTGGTGGCCGGCGCAGGGCCGGCGGGCTGCGCGCTGGCGGCCAAGGTGGCGTCGGCGGGCGCGCGGGTGCTGGTTCTGGAACAAGCTAAAAGCCCCGGTGAGGGGCGCGGGTGGATCGTCGACGTCGAGAGGACCGCCTTCGCCGCCGCGGGGGTGCCGGAGCCCGGGCCTGATGCGCTCTGGCCCGCACCTGGCCGGCAGGTGATGGTCTCATCGGACCGGGCCTCCACCATAGACCTCCAACGGTTACCCGTCGTCCCGGTCAGAAACGATTTGTACGTCGGACAACTGGCCCGATGGGCGGAGAGTGCCGGGGCGGTGATGCGGACAGGCTGCACCGCCGTCGAGCCCCTCATCGGAGCTGGCGCCGTAACGGGCGTGCGTTTTCTCGATGGTGACGCCGAGGAGGTCGCCCGCTCGCACGTCGCCGCCGACTGCACCGGCATGAGCGGCGTCCTACGGCGCAAGACGCCTGCCGGATGGGGGCTCGATCGGGCGGTGAAACAATCTGACATCGTGATCGCCAGGCGCGAGGTCTGGAGCATCGACCGCGACGCGGCCCGGGCCGCCGCGGCCGACGGCCGTTTCCAGGACGACGTCAGGGTGGACAGGGCAGGCGCCGCCGGTTCGTATTCCATCGAGACGTGCCACGTGGACATCTCCCGTAGCTTCGTGGACGTCCTGGTGGGGGTGAAGCCCGTGACGGGGTTGCCCGGCACTGATGAACACTTCGAGACCCTGATGCGGGGTCTCGGCTTCGCGGGGGAAAGGATCTTCGGCGGCGGGGCGCCGATACCGATCGGAAGGGCCCTTTACTCGTTCGTCGGTGACGGACTCGTCGTGCTCGGCGACAGTGCCGGCCAGGTTATCCCGATGCACGGGTCCGGGACCGCCTCCGCGCTCATCGCGGCCGATCATGCTTCACGGGCCGTGCTGGGCGCCCTGAGGAGGGGCGCGTACGACAGCGCGGCCTTGTGGTCTTACTGCAGGGGGTTTCAGTCAGGCCGTGGGTCGGTGCTGGCCTACTACTACGTGATACGGAGGCACTCGGAGAGCCTCTCGGTGTCGGAGATCGACCGGATGATATCCAGGGGAATCCTGGCGGCATCGGACGTGCGCTCCGGCCTCGTCCCCGAGCCTTTCAGTCCGAACCCGGTGGCGCTGGGCACAAAGCTCGTGAGAGGGCTCGGAGAGCTTGGGCTGCTAACCGGCTTCGCCAGGGCGGGAATAACGGCGACGCGCATGATGAGGCACTACCGACGCTACCCTGACACCTATTCGGCCGCGTCACTCGCGAACTGGATCAAATCCATGCCGGGCCACATCGCGGAACAATAGCCATATTGAGTGAAAGGTGGTCGGGGTCCCCGGCGTCACGTGAGCGCTATTGCCGCTTATCATCCACGCCGGGGGAATTCTCGGAGACGAGGAAATACCCCCCGAGGCTGCACAGCACGCAGGCCACCAGTCCGCCAAGGATCATGTAGATCCCGGAACCCGGCGTCACCACTCCGGTCCGGGTCGATAGAAAGACCAGTTCATAGATGGTGAACACCAGGAGCACGATGCAGCAGGCGACGGAGAGCCCGTACATGGCCCTTGAGCTAAGGATAGCCCCGAGCACCAGGCCGATGAAGCCGAGCACCCCGAGCGCGAACGTTATCTTGCCGTCGCCGTTTATGAGATTATCCAAGCTCCAGCCGGTGCTGGCATAGAGGCCGAGCACGTTGTCGGCGCGCCAGGTCATGAAGCTGCCACCTACGATAAGCAGTGTGCCGAAGAACGTGCCCAGTACGCTTGAGACGGCGCATCCTATCGCCACTCTCCTGGACATGGCTTCTTCGCCGCTCAACTCCCGCCGCTCTTTCATTCGCGTGGACCCTCCGGCTCATCGCCTAGCATGCCGGCGCGAAAAGCCTTTATGTAGCGCCTGCAGTAGGCGTCTTCGCCCGCGATGGCCTCCGCCGCATAGACGGTCGATAGCAGCTCTGAATCGGTCGGGTCCAGCAGCGCGGCGTCGAGCCCGAGGAACAGCGCGTCCGCAAGCATGGCCTGGTTCAGCAGGGTCCGCCTGGGAAGTCCGAACGAGACGTTGCTCAAGCCCAGGACCGTCTTCGCCTCGGGGAACTCCCGCCTGATCAGCGCGATCGCCTCGAGGGTGATCCTGCCCTGCAGGCAGTCCACGCTCACGGGCAGCACCAGCGGGTCGAAATAGACGCTCGAGTCGGGTATTCCGTGTGCCCGCGCCTCGCCGAGGATCTTCCTGCAGACATCGACCATCCCGGGGGCCGAGGCCGGTATGCCGCCTTCGTCCATGGCCAGAAAGATC
>Ga0209746_1000102_pt1 | contig 44455 bp, 38 predicted proteins | sample BarGraNGADG00211_3_FD_184496 | JGI IMG/M metagenome (GOLD analysis project Ga0209746, IMG submission 184496) | Arctic peat soil microbial communities from Barrow, Alaska - Barrow Graham LP Ref core NGADG0011-211 (SPAdes) (version 2) | ecosystem: Environmental > Terrestrial > Soil > Wetlands >... | reverse complement strand
TAAACCTATTACCCCTGTTTTGGCTTTGAAGGGCACTATCTCCTACAGGTACGACAAACATGTCTATCTGGCCACAGATATAACCACTCTCAACTATAAAAATATCTCACAACAATGGGCGAGCCTGAAAGGAGAAATAATTTATGATAATACCCGCAAAAGAAGTATTAATATTTACTTCGGGACAAGGTTTAAGATTTTCGGCGAGTATTATAAGGAACTGACAAGAAAAAAATCAGATATGATAGTTCTTGGTGTGGATTTCCGTAAATATACCCGGATACACCGGGAATTGATCTGGGCAAACAGATTTGCAGCCAGTACATCCTTTGGACCTACTAAACTGATATATTACCTTGGTGGTGTTGATAATTGGATGGGATATCTGTTTAATAAAATCCAGATGTTCGATAACACTATTCCGGTCACACCCAATGTAAATTATGGATTCCAGGCGATTGCGACCAATATGAGAGGTTTCTCGCAGAATATAAGAAACGGAAATAGTTTCGCCCTTATTAACAGCGAAATAAGATGGCCGGTAGTCAGATATTTTGCGGGTCATCCTTTGCGATCAAATTTCCTCAACAGTCTGCAGATTATTGGATTCGGTGATGTAGGAACAGCCTGGTCGGGGAAATCCCCGTGGTCGGGTAAAAACGGTTATGATACTGAAAAGATTACAAATGGACCAGTATCAGTTACACTTGATTCGAACAGGGATCCTATCGTGGAAGGATTTGGTGCAGGCGTAAGAGCTCAGCTTTTTGGATATTTCATCAGGGCTGACTGGGCCTGGGGTATCGAGAACCGCTATATACTTCCAAGAATTTTCTATCTTTCATTCAGCCTCGATTTTTAATTATTGCTCGATTCCGTTGTCAAAAATTTGAATTATTAATTATATATGGTCATATATTTAGCTTGTTCTTTTTTCAATTAAAAAAAATGAGTAATTTTGTGCGCTAATTGTAATTAATTAATTAAAAAATAATCAAAATGGCTTATAAAATTAATGATGATTGTACTGCTTGCGGAACATGCATCGACGAATGTCCTGTAGAAGCAATATCAGAAGGCGACATCTATAAAATTGATCCGGATGTATGCACTGACTGTGGTGCATGTGCGGATGTTTGCCCTGTTGAGGCTATTCATCCTGCATAGCATTACAATTAAAGAAAATGTAACAGGGACATGCTATAGTATGTCCCTGTTTATTTTTATCGCGGGTTGTATTTCGCTTTCTCCAGTATACCCTGAACATCCGTATTCTTTATCATATCCCCCATTTTTAATTCCGGATTCCTCATCATATATGATTCGATAATTCTGAAACCAAGCCAGATAGCTGCCCGTCCTGGTGATTCTTTAGAGAAAAAACTTGTCATCGGAGCCTCCCCGGTAAGTTTATGTATGGTAAACTGATCGCTACTGAACAGAAGATTATTTTCTATAAGATATTGCCACATCTGAAATTCATTGTTCCTGCAGAATTTCATCTGATCGGGGGTGAAGCCGAAAATAATCTCATCGTTGGTTTCCGATAACATGCATTTTTCAAAATACTTTAGTTTACCGTCATGAATAATCTCTGCCAATACATTGTCAGCAGGGTACTTAATTGTCGAAAAATCCCATTCTGAAGCTGCCCATCCGTACATACAATCTGGAACAATATTCTCAGGTGTCATTCTGGCAGCCATATATTTGTAAATTTCAAGTCGTGGATAATATTCACATTCAGACCCCAGATATCTGTCAAGACCAATACCGAGAATAGTATCTCCTGTTATAATGCTGTTATTAAATCCTGTTATACAGGTAAATACTGCCGGTACACTATTCCCCGGGAAATAATAGAGATAATGCCGGAAAGCATCCTGAAGTCCCTCTTCAATTAACCTGAGATCGGGATATAGTTTCATGGTAAGGGTATAGACATCATTAGTTTGTTTATCTGAACAAAATCGTAACAGGAGATCACCAAATGAATTATCTGAAATGTCACCGGTATTGATAACATAACTGAATAACTGAAGAAACTTTCCATACTTTTCTTTAAGAGCAGGTACCGTTGGTATGACTTTATCGGGATTTAAGGTGAAAAGATCCTTCTCAAGTCTCTTTATTTCGATTTTTACTTTTATCGATGAGGTATTAATTTTGTAATGATTCTTTCTGCAGGAAGTTGCTGTTGTCAACATTACCATTAAAATCAAAATGGGGATAAACCTGATTCTCATATAGCTTTTTTTTAAGAAGTCTAAAATACACACTTTTTCTATTATAAGGTCACTATCATAAACGATACAATAACTTCTCTTATTATTTGTTATTTTTGCAATTGAATTGAAATGTTGCAAGTGGTTTACAATCTTGACATAATACTGATATATGAATAATAATCAAAGTTTTCTATCAGGAGTGTACAAAACAACAATACTCTTTTTACTAATTTTAACTCCGATCGTTTTAAACGGTCAGCAGAAAATAGTTTTCGGATTACATGCAGATCCGGTTATCAGCTGGTTCTCCTCCGATATCAGGCAGGTTAAAAATGTTGGTGCGCGACCCGGCTTCAACTTTGGCTTAACTTATAATAAATATTTCACTTCGAACTATTCCTTCTCGACCGGTATAAGTCTCCTGACTGCCGGAGGAAGACTGGTACGTAGCGACACAGTTGTGATGGACTTTTCAAATTTCAAATCAACTGTATTACCAGGCAATTCTATAGTTTATAAAATAAAATACCTTGTATTTCCTGTCGGATTAAAGCTTCAGACAAACCAGATAGGATACCTTACATTCTTTTCAGATCTGGGTCTGGATCCAAAAGTTGTAATCAGCAGAAAAATAGATATTCCTTCTCTCAGTCTCACGGGAGAAAATGCTTCAAACGAAATAAGGATGTTCAACCTTTCCTACCATATTACTGCCGGTATTGAGTATTCCATGGGAGGTACCACTGCTTTTGTACTTGGTTTGAATTTTGATAATAATTTTCTTGACATAACCAAGGACAATGGAAATCAGCCAGTTGACAAAGTGTCGCAAAGGATACTGAGTTTTAGATTGGGTGTAAATTTTTAACATTGTAGTGATGAAAATTTCTGTTGCACAGTTGAATTATCATATTGGCAATTTTGCCAGAAATAAGGATTTAATCTGCAATGCAATAAAAAAAGCAAAAGCAAAGGGATCTGATCTTATTATTTTTTCTGAACTCTGCATACCCGGATACCCTCCCCTTGATCTCCTCGATCGTCTTGATTTTATAGAAAAATGCGAGAGTACGGTCTCAGAAATAGCTAAGGAATGTAAAGGAATTGCAGCAATCGTCGGCTCTCCTACACTGAACAAAAAGCCGGAAGGGAAAAAACTTTTTAATTCAGCTTTGTTACTTTCGGAGGGGAAAATTATTTTTTCAGCAAATAAAGCTTTGCTGCCAACTTATGACATTTTCGATGAGTACAGGTATTTTGAACCTGAAACACAGTTCTCGGTGTATACTTTTAACGGATTGAGGATTGCACTCACTATTTGCGAAGATCTCTGGGACGAACAGCCATTTGATAACGAATTCGAAAAAACCAGACTTTATACGATCTCGCCAATGGAAGAGCTAGCAAAACAGAATCCTGATATAATAATCAATATTGCAGCTTCACCATTTTCATATACCAAAATTGAAGCAAAAGAGAGCATTTTCATTTCTAAAGCTGTTAAATATAAAATACCTGTTATCTCTGTTAACCAAATGGGTGCGAATACAGAACTTATATTTGATGGTGCCTCACTATTAGTCAACGAAAAGGGTAAAATATTTGATCAACTCCCGTTTTTTGAAGAAGCTGTTAATACCTACTCATTTGATGAAATTAAATCAGGCATAATTTCCCGGAAATATCCCAAGACTGACTCTGTTAATCTTATTTACAAGGCACTGGTTACCGGTTTGTATGATTATTTTACGAAAACCGGCTTAAAAAGCAGTATTATAGGGCTTTCAGGAGGAATTGATTCTGCTCTATGCCTATGTCTGGCAGTTGATGCTCTTGGAAATAAAAACGTGAGAGCTTTACTTATGCCTTCCCGCTATTCATCGGATCATTCTGTCAGAGATGCCATAGCACTTGCCACTACTCTTCAAGTGCATTATGATATCATAAATATTGAGAAGCCTTTCCGTGCTTTCGAGGAAGATCTTGCACCCCTGTTCAAAGGGATGAACCAGGATGTTACCGAAGAAAATATTCAGGCCCGTATCCGAGCCATTATCCTTATGGCCGTTTCAAATAAATCAGGATGTATATTATTGAATACATCAAATAAGAGTGAAGCCGCAGTTGGTTATGGCACTTTGTATGGAGATATGGCCGGGGGTTTATCCGTCATAGGCGATGTATATAAAACTGATGTATACCGACTTGCAGCTTTCATAAACAGGAAAAGTGAAATCATTCCTGAAAACATACTCAGGAAACTGCCTTCAGCAGAATTAAGACCTGACCAGTTTGATACTGATTCACTTCCCGATTACAGCATACTCGATGCAATTCTATACCAATATATTGAATTACAGAAGCCTGCCAGCCGGATCATTAAAGAAGGAGCCAACAGTGACACTGTTTTAAAAGTTATAAAGATGATCGACTCCAATGAATACAAGAGATATCAGGCCCCTCCTGTGCTGAGAATCTCATCAAAAGCATTTGGTGCCGGTAGAAGAATGCCCCTTGTTGCAAGATATTAATCAATCAGGACTCAGCTTCAATAATTTGTAAATCGACTCTTGATAGTTCTCGTCCTGATAAAAATCATATTGTGTTTCAAATTGTTATGTTATACAACATATAGCAAAAAACTGCTAATGTGATCTTTACAACTATCTGTAATTGAATATGTTAAAAAATGTTAATTCAATTATTATCAATTACTTTTACTACCTTTGACATGTTATTAAACATAATCAATTCATGCAATATATAAATCCATATATAGAATTGTGTCTTGAAGGCAGTTTATCAATTTTTAAGGGATTAAATCAGAAAGATAAAGAGATGCTCGCGCAGCATCATACCCTGGTAATCCTTAAAAAAGGTCAGTCTTTTTTCAAAACAGTAGAAAAGCCTCGAGGATTAATCTGTCTTGCCTCAGGAAAAGTAAAAGTTTTTAAAGAGGGTGTTGGAGGAAGAGAACAAATACTTAAAATGATGCGCCAACAGGGATTAATTGGTTACAGAGCTCTGTTTTATGATAACGCCTGGTCGCTGTCAGCCACGGCAATTGAAGACTCCGCTATCTGCATATTTGAAAAACATACATTTGTCAAAATCCTGAAAAAGAATCCTGATCTTGCTTTGAAATTTATCAAGCTATTAGCTGACGAACTTGAGTATTCAAACAACAGAACTATTTCACTCACTCAGAAGCATATAAGAGGACGGCTGGCAGAATCGCTGTTGATATTACGCGACACATACGGCTATGAAGCTGATGGCAAGACAATCCGCATATCCCTTTCAAGAGAGGATGTTGCACATCTTTCTAACATGACTACATCGAACGCCATCAGAACACTGTCCAACCTGGCTTCCGAAGGAATTATTGAAATTACCGGAAGAAGGATTAGCATCCTCGATAGCACTAGTCTGGAACACATCAGTGAGCTGGGTTAACTTAATGCCGGCCCGGATTGATTTTGACTATTCCCTGAAGAAGACTCTCTTCACCCTTTTTGGAATTGAAGTAAGTATCTCATAAGGTATTGTCTGACAAATTGCAGCAATTTCATCAATTGAAATTTTTTCACCGAAAATTTCGGCTTCATCACCTGTTTCAGCATTAAGACCGGTGACATCCGCCATGCACATGTCCATGCAAATATTTCCTATTATCAATACCTTTTTTCCTTTTATAAACAGGCTGCCGTTCCTGTTACCCAGTTTCCGGTTTAAACCATCAGCATAGCCTACGGGTAATATCGCAATAATTCTTTCATTTTCCGACACATCTGCACATCCGTAACCTACAGGTTCGCCCGCCCTGATTCTCTTGATCTGTGAAATCCTCGTTTTGAATCGTCCGGCTGTTTTGAGAGCCAGACCTTCAAAGTGTCCAACTCCGTACATCCCTATACCTGGTCGTACCATTTCAAACTGATACTCAGGGAATCGTACGATGCCGGAGGAATTAAGAATATGACGAAGAAAAGGGTATCCCACAGCATCGTGGATCTGTTGAACTGCTTTTAGAAAAATTTCCACCTGGTGATGACTGAAATTATCCAGGGAAGGATCCTCACTTGCTGACAAATGTGAGAAAACCGAAACAACCCTGACACACTCCCGGCTTTTAATTCTTTTCGCCAGTGTGTCTACATCTTCTGGCATGAATCCAAGCCTGTGCATTCCTGTATCAATTTTAATATGAACAGGATAGTTAATCAGTCCGTGTCTGGAAGCAACAGCTGTAAACTGCTCAAAAGACAAAAGACTATATATTTCAGGTTCAAGAGAATATTTTATAAGCAATTCCGAAGCAGATGGATCCGGATTCATAACCATAACTGGCAAGGTTACTCCTGAGTTTCTCAATTCCACTCCTTCATCCGGATATGCCACTGCAAGATAACTCACCCTATGGTACTCTAGCAGTGCTGATATCTCTGCCGGCCCTGCTCCATAAGCAAATGCTTTCACCATTGCCATAATCCTGGTACCCGGATTCAAAAGTCTTCGGAATTCATTAAGATTATGAGATATTGCATCGAGGTTAACCTCCAGAACGGTCTGATGAATCTGCTGCTCCAGCAGCTTACCTATTTTCTCAAACTCAAAGATCCTTGCTCCTTTAATGAGTATTATCTCATTCCTGAAATCAATACTATTTAAACTATTAATAAGCTCATCGGTAGTATAGAAAAACATGGATCCCTTCTCAAACAGACTGCAATTCCTTACAAGTGCACTTCCGATTCCGATAAACTTTTTTATTCCCGTTTTCCTTACGAGCCTGGCTACTTCGCCGTAAAGATCCTCTTCATCTCTGCCACTCTGAACAAAATCAGAAAGTATTAATGCAGTTTCCCTGCCTTTTTGTGACTTAAGATACTCAAGAGCCATTCCAAGTGACCCCGGATCTGAGTTATAATAATCTTCTATGAGCTGGCAATTATTGATACCACTCTTCATCTCCATCCTCATCGCTACTGAGACAAGTCCGGTAATCCCTTTGGAAATTATATCCGGTTTTGTTCCCAGAGCCAGACATACAACTGCAACGGTAATTGCGTTTTCAACTGATGCCCTGTCGCTGAATGGTATTTCAAAGGTGTTTGCATTGCCGTTAAAGCTTACATGTATAACGGTATGTCCTCCGGGGACAGAACTTTTCTTTACAAAAACCTTTGCGCTGTCATTCTCGCATGACAAGTCCACAAGTTTCTTTGAATTGAATACTTTATTCTTTAATATTGACTGGTGAATAATGTCATAATCGCGGCAATAAACTATTATGGAAGAATTTATAAAAAGTTTTAATTTCTCCTCTGCTTTGGTTTTATCATCGTGAAAATTCTCACGATGAGCATCCCCTATATTTGTTATTACACCAATATCCGGATCAATGACTTGCTGAAGCTTATCCATCTCCCCAGGCAGGGAGATCCCAGCTTCAAATATTCCCAATTTATATTTATCATCCAGTTTCCAGACCGAAAGAGGAACTCCAATCTGGGAATTATAACTTTTCGGACTTCTGATTACGGAAGTTGTAAGACCAAGAATATCTGCCAGCCATTCCTTAACAACGGTTTTACCTGTACTTCCGGTAACCACTATTACAGGTGATTTAAAGGCTTTCCTTTTAAACGAAGCCAATAATTGCAGCGCTTCAACTGTGCTGCCTGTCACTATAAAGGCTGCCCCGTTATAACTATTATGATTATCAGGCAGCTTTTCAACCACGAATATCCGGATTCCTTTTTTGTACAGATTGTCAATGAAATTATGACCATCGTGGTTTTTTCCTCTTAACGCAAAAAAAAGAAGACCTTCAGCGAAACTTAACTGGCGTGTATCTGTCACTATGTCGTTAACCACAAGTTCCGGGGGACCTGTCAGTTTACCTTTTACGATAGTGGCGATATCTGATGAGCTGAGTTTCAAATGTTATTTTTTTAAAGCCGTATTATAGCAATTCCGGCACAAAGGCTCGTAAAGATTTTTTTCACCGAGGAGTACAACCTGTGCATCTTCTGATTTTCTGAAGGAATATTGTGCAAGATTACCACACCGCATACATATTGCATGAACTTTTGTAACATACTCCGCAACAGCAAGAAGTGCAGGCATAGGACCGAAAGGTTTTCCCATAAAATCCATATCAAGGCCCGCAATCACTATCCGGATACCATTATCAGCCATCGTATTACAAACCTCAACAATGGAGTTGTCAAAAAACTGCGCTTCATCTATTCCGACAACATCAACATCGTCAGCCAGCATCAGAATTGCCGAGGCATTGTCCACCGGAGTTGAAATGATCGATTTGTCATCGTGCGAAACAACTCTTGTCTCAGAGTATCTTTTATCGAGTGAAGGTTTAAAGATTTCTACTCTTAAACCTGCAAACTGGGCTCTTCGTAAGCGTCTTATCAACTCTTCAGTTTTACCTGAAAACATAGAACCTGTAATTACCTCAATTGATCCTTTTTTCCCGGTCACCCTTACTGAATTTTCAAGAAAGTCCATCTGTAATGAATGTCTTTGATAACTTAAATTGTAGTTTTATTCATCGATGACTTGCTGAATAATCGTTACTTTTGCAAAATAAGGAAAATGGTTTGTTATATTAACATCAAAATGTATGGATTTCAATGCAACCATCGATTTAATTATTAAAGATCTCAACGAAGCCTCCGAAATCATTGATGATCTTAAAAAATACCCGGGTGTCCCTGCATTGCAGGTAGAACTCGCGAAATCTAAATGCAGAAGTGCAGGTGATGTAATAGCTCTTCTCAAAAGTCTTGGTGACACAATTTCTTCTGAAAAGGTCCCCGTTAAAGATATACCGGATAAGGCGGAATCTAAAAGGTCGCAGAAAAAAACTGCCGACACTCCCATTCTTGCAGACAAATTCACTCCTCCCACAGATCTGTACGATGAGCAATCAGCAAGCATTAAAGCTGAAAAAGATTTATCAGATCAGCTGAAGGCCAAACCAATAACAAGCTTATACGAGGCAATAGGCATTAGTGACAAGTTCCTGTTTATGGGTGAAATATTCAATGGAAATAAAGATGCATATAACCAGGCAATTTCCAGTCTTGACAAAGCTGAAAGTCTGCAGGATGCAAGGGCAATAATCATGAGTTATGTTGGTGAAAACTCTGAAAATGAGGCTGCCTTCCAACTCCTCGAACTGGTAAAGCTCAAACTCCCATATAATGAGTAAGCTTTATCTGGTACCTACTCCTATCGGCAATCTTAAGGATATTACTTTCAGGGCTCTTGAAGTTCTTGGAAGTGTCAATCTTATACTGGCCGAAGATACCCGTCAGACTAAAAAATTGCTTAATCATTTTAATATCAATACACCTCTCCAGTCGCATCATATGTTCAATGAACACAAAAGTGTAGAATCTGTCTGCTCAAAGATTTTAGGTGGTCAGACTATTGCACTTGTCTCAGATGCAGGGACACCCGGCATCTCAGATCCCGGTTTTCTAATCGTGAGAAAATGTGTTGAAAAAGAGATTCCCGTTGAAACTCTCCCGGGGCCGACAGCTCTGATACCAGCATTGGTAAACTCCGGACTACCTTGCGACCGGTTTTGTTTTGAAGGATTTCTTCCTCCTAAAAAAGGAAGAAATAAAAGAATGACAGGTTTAATTGAAGAGACAAGGACCATGGTCTTTTATGAATCCCCCTATCGTCTTGTAAAAACCCTTGATGAACTGGCGATCCATTTTGGCCCCGATCGTGATGCCTGTGTCTCAAGGGAGCTAAGCAAGATGTTTGAGGAAAATATCAGGGGTACATTATCGTTTCTTTCAGCACATTATACAAATAAACCGCCAAAAGGAGAGATAGTTATAATTGTGGCCGGGAAAAAGGATTAATTTTATGAAACACTTCCTTCTTACATCTCTGATAATACTACTAATATCATATGTTTTACCTGCACAAATTCTTAAGGGAAAGATTACTAATCAGTCAGGAAATCCGGTTCAATATTCCACCGTATATATTCAGGAACTCAGACAGGGAACAACCTCAAACACAAAAGGTGATTATGAGATCAAGCTACCTGCAGGCAAATATACCGTTGTATATCAGAGCCTTGGCTTTCAGCCTGTAAATGTTAATATCACGCTGTCTGACAAAACAATAACAAAAGATGTAATCCTCCCTCTTCAGTATTATGAGATCCCTGAGGTCAGAATTTCAGCATCAGGTGAGGACCCGGCTTATATTATCATGCGCAAGGTTATTGGCATGGCTCCTTATTACCTTAACAATGTAAGTCATTATAAGGCAGATGTTTATCTAAAAGGAAATCTGGTTATAAACAAAATTCCAAAACTTTTACAGAAATCCATGAAAGTAGGTTCAGATAATCATGGGACTTCAGTTTCTGCCGGATCAAAACCTAAAAGTGAAGAAAAATTATTAAAAGCAGGCGACTCATTTCTGATGGAATCATATAATGAAATCGAGTTTACAGCACCAGATAAGTATTTTCAGAAAATGATATCATACAATAGTACATTCCCTGCCGAGGGCAATGAGATATCACCAATGAGCTTTATACAAGCTAGTTTTTACCAGCCTGTTCTCGCAAAAATGGCAATATCACCCCTTGCTCCGAATGCCTTTTCACACTATAGCTTCAAATACCTGGGTGCTTCACAACAGGGAGAATACACAATCAATAAGATACAGGTAATTCCAAAAAGGAAGAGTCAGCAGCTCTTTGATGGCATAATTTACATTATTGAAGATCTCTGGTGCCTTCAAAGTGTTGATCTGACAAATGAGAACCTGATTGGTAAAGTAAGGATCCAGCAATTATATATTCCTGTTCAGGACGAGATATGGTTGCCGGTAAGTCATAAATTTGAAATTAATATCTCAATAATAGGATTTAAGGCTGATGTCGGTTATGGAAGCTCCGTTAAATACGTTGAAGTAAGACCAAACATTTCGCTTGAGAAACCTAAAAGTATATCTACTGATTATTCCGGCAGAGCAGTTATCGGTAAAAATGCTTCTGACACTGTTGTTTCCAAATCCAAACAGCAGATCAACAAAATTCTTGAAAAAGATCAGTTATCGAATCGCGATATGATTAAGTTAGCCAGGCTGATGGAAAAAGAATCAGAGAAAAGTGTAAATGACAGCAGCAGAAAATCACTGGAAATAAAAGATTATACAACTCATACAGTTGAAAAAGATGCTAATAAAAAAGACAGTACTTATTGGGCTAAAATACGTCCCATACCATTGTCGGATATTGAGATCCGGAGCTTAAGAATAAGCGATAGTATTAAATCAGCATCCTCTCTTAAAGAACTAAAAACTGATACAACGGCATCAGTAAAAAAGAAGGAAAAGAATAAATTCCTGAAAACCATCAGGGAGGTTGGATTCGGACATACGTGGTCAGATACAACCGGATTCAGATTTACTTATGGTGGATTAATTGAACTCAATAAAATTAGTTTTAATTCGGTTGATGGCTTTAATTACGGACAAAATTTCAGCATTACAAAATCGTGGAAAAACAGGAACTCACTCTCAATAGTTCCTGATATCCGGTGGGCCTTCAGCAGAAAACAATTAATGTGGGGAATATATACCAATTATTGGTTTAACAAGATGAAACTCAGGCAGATTTTGGTCAGGGCAGGTATAACAAGCAAAGACATTAATAACGGAGGGGGGATCAATCCCTTCGTCAACCTGGATTATTCCCTTCTTTTAAAGAAAAACTATCTCAAGTTATATGAATCAAGGTATCTTACAATAGGTTACTCCACAGAGATAGTTAATGGTTTAACTATGAATCTGAGCGGCAATTTTGAGGATCGGAGAGTACTTCAAAATACAACAAATTTCTCTCTGTTCAATTCTTCAAAAGCATATTCTGAAAATACTCCTGTTAATACTTACCTGTCATCCGGATCTAATCCTATCAATGAATTGCGTAACCAGAGACACTTTGATATTGTAACAAAATTCTCATATACACCATATCAGAAATACAGAATATTCAGCGGCACCAAGGTACCGCGCGGCTCTGAATGGCCAACTTTCGATCTGACCTGGCAACATGGCATAAATGAATTCAATGAATTTTCATCCGGATTAAGACGGTCAGATATGTTAAGGATAGAAGTATCCAAGAGACAGAGCATTGGAGCATTCAGTGATTTCAGATGGAGAATAAGAGCTGCAGGCTATCTCGACAACAGAAATTTAACGTTTTACGACTTCTTTCATATCAACTCTCAGCCGTTGCCCCTGCTCCTGAATAATTATGAGGATGCCTTCATGATACCATCTTTTTATTCTATGAGTACGCCCGAGTTTTATGTTGAGGCTCATCTGAAATATACAACCCCCTATTTGATGTTAAAACTGCTTCCCGGACTAAGCAATACGCTAATGCGTGAAAACGTCAGTTTTTCTTATTTTGGCTCACGGTTCCATAGGAATTATACAGAAATAGGTTACAGTGTAAGCGAGATTCTATTCCTCGGAGAGTTAGGAGTATATGTTGGTTTTGATGATATTAAATACAGGAGTGTGGGAGCTAACCTGGTCTTTAAGTTTCATTAAGCAAAAGGTGGTTCATCATGAATATCGTATTCATTATCGAATCCACCGCCTAGTTTTCTCAGGTTATCATGATTCATCTTTGATCCCAGGGTGATGCTCTGTGATGTGCTGAAATCAGTATCCCCATCAATATCAAAATCATCAATATCAACAAACTGAGCCTTCTCTTCACGGAATCTGAGTCTCACATCGTCAACAGGTCCGTTCCTGTTCTTTGCCAGAATAATCTCAGCAATACCTTTGGTGGAAGAACCATCCTCAAAGGTCGGGATCCCGAACTTATCCTGCCGATGTATTAATACTACCATATCGGCATCCTGCTCAATTGCTCCCGATTCCCTGAGATCCGACAGAAGTGGTCTTTTTGTACCTCCTCTCATTTCGACTGAACGGTTAAGCTGAGAAAGAGCGAGGATAGGAACATTAAGTTCTTTTGCGATACTCTTCAGTGAACGGGATATATTACTAACCTCCTGCTCACGGCTTCCTGCATTTTCAGGTCCCGACATAAGTTGAAGATAGTCAACAATTACTATATCGAGTTTGTGCTGTGCCATCAGACGCCGGCACTTGGCCCTGAGCTCAAAAATCGAAATTGCCGGAGTATCGTCAATAAATATGGGAGCCTGTACCAGTTTTTTAATCCTCGTATCAAGCTGTTTCCACTCTTCTTCAGATAACCGGCCGTTCTTAATCTTATCTCCGGGGATATCGGTTTCAGCTATTATCAACCTGTTAACCAGCTGAATAGACGACATTTCGCATGAGAATATAGCTACCTTTTTCCCATGGTCAATAGCCATATTCCTTGCCATTGAAAGGGCAAATGCAGTTTTTCCCATTGAGGGCCTTGCAGCAATTATGATAAGCTCTGATTTCTGCCATCCTGATGTAAGTCTGTCTAGTTTTGTAAAACCTGAAGGGGTTCCCACCAGGGCATCTTCTCTCTTCCCTGCTTCTTCGATCTCCCTTATTGCTTCCTTTATAACCACATTGATAGGTGCGACTTCTCTCTTTATGTTTCCTTCAGCAATCTGAAAAAGAGCATTTTCCGAATAATCGAGCAGTTCAGTAACGTCATATGTGTCATCAAAAGACCTTGTCTGAATTTCTGTTGATACCCTTATAAGTTCACGCTGGATATATTTTTGTGCAACAATCCTTGCATGAAAGTCGACGTTTGCTGCTGATACAACTTTTGATGTCAGCTGAGTAAGATAAACAGGTCCGCCTACACTGTCCAATTCATGATGCGACCTTAGTTCTTCTGTAACAGTATACAAATCGACCGGATATTCCCTCGATGACAGGTCTGATATAGCTTTGAATATTTTCTGATGAGCTTCTCTGTAGAAACTCTCCGGACGAAGAATATCAAGAATGGTAATTACAGCTTCTTTTTCTAGCATAACCGCACCGAGAACAGCCTCTTCCATATCGTTTGCCTGTGGTGGTACCTTACCAAAATCAGGCAGAGTTGTTACTGTTGGTCGTGGACTATTTCTTTGTTTTGCCATTAATGCTATATTTCTTATTTATAAATACTTAGCGAGTAAAAAAGTTATTTACCCGGATAGATTCAAAGGTATGAATAACCATACGTGCTAATAAAAAAGATCTGATTATTGTTACAAACATGTATATGTTTAAAACTTGTTGAAAAGGTAATAAAAGGATCATTGGTATTAAATTCAAAACCATGTGGTATTTTTACATCAAATAGAGGAAGATGATTACATTCCCAAATGCTAAAATAAATATCGGATTGCGGATAACTGGTAATCGTCAGGATGGCTATCATGACATCGAAACGATTTTTTACCCTGTCGGATTGAGTGACGGCCTTGAATTTGTAATTTCAGATCAAAAAGCTCATAAAGATATTCTTAACGTTACAGGCATAAATACCGGTACTGATCCCGATGACAACCTTGTTATTAAGACCATTAAAAAATTACATGAGAGAAACGCCTTTCCGTTTTTGAAAATTCATCTGCATAAAGTTATTCCGGTTGGTGCAGGACTCGGCGGTGGTTCATCAGATGCAGCCTGTCTGTTAAAAACTATAAACAGATGTTTTGGCCTCGGTATCACTGACAACAAATTGAAATCCTTAGCATTAGAGTTGGGAAGCGATTGTCCGTTTTTTATTGATTGTACTCCGTCTTTTGCCTCCGGCAAAGGTGAGGTACTGACACCTGTCAAACCGGTTCTCAACGGTTATTATCTGGTTATCATCAACCCGGGCGTTGGAATCAACACCACCGAGGCTTATCAAAATTGCCGGACCGGGCTTCCTTCAATAAGCCTTGCTCAATTGATTGATTATCCGGTTATTGAATGGAAAGAGAAAATTATAAACGACTTTGAAGAATTTGCCTTTAAAAAACATTCTGTAATAGGTAAAATAAAAGAGGGACTATACAGATCAGATGCACTTTTTAGTCTTATGTCGGGAAGCGGATCGAGTGTTTACGGGATATTTTCAGAGAAACCAAAACTACCGCAGAAACTTAAAGATTTAGTTATCTGGGAAGGTGGGATCTGATTTCTTACTCAAGCTCCAGCAACACAGTTCCTTTTGAAACTTTGTCACCTTTTTTGACAGCTATTAATTTTACTTTACCATCCATGGTGCATTTCAATTTATTCTGCATCTTCATGGCATCGAGTATCATCAAATCCTGTCCCTTCGTGACCTTCTGACCTTGTTTTATAAAAATATCAAGAACTGTCCCCGGTATAAAACTAAGAATGATCCTCGGGTTGACAGGCTGATAAAATTTTCTGTTTTTAAATTTATTGCTGATCCTTGTCTGATATAAACTGGTATCAATATTCAGGAATCCAAGCTTATCATTTTTGTTCATGATTGGCCAATTGGTATTTAAAGGTGCATTTAGCTATAAAGGTGGTAGACCGTGTTTTTTATGTGGCATCGAAACATCCTTATTCTCAGACACTTCGATAGAGTGCATTAAAAATCTTCTTGTTTCGGATGGTTCTATAACAGCATCAACGTACCCTCTTGAGGCGGCAACATATGGATTAGCGAATTTGGCTTTATATTCTTCAACTTTCTTTTTTCTCATTTTATCAGGATCATCAGAAGATGTAATCTCTTTTCTGAATATGATGTTTGCGGCTCCTTCGGGGCCCATTACAGCAATCTCAGCCGATGGCCAGGCAAAAACAAAATCAGCGCGGAGATGACGGGAACTCATTGCTATATATCCTCCGCCATATGCTTTTCTCAATATAACAGTCAGTTTTGGTACAGTGGCCTCGCTATAGGCGTAGAGAACTTTAGCACCATGACGTATCACACCAGCATGTTCCTGATCCACACCTGGCAGATATCCAGGCAGGTCAACCAATGTAATAATAGGAATATTGAAAGCATCACAATAGCGTATGAATCTTGCGGCTTTGTCAGAAGAGTCAACATCCAGAACGCCTGCCATTTCGAGAGGCTGGTTAGCTACAAATCCTGTTGTACGTCCTCCCATACGACCAAAACCAATCACAATGTTTTTTGCATAAAGTTCCATTATCTCAAAGAAATCAGAATTGTCTACAATTGCCCTGATTACATCTTTAACATCATATGGCAGAGTTGGATCTTCGGGGACGATCTTATTAATATTAAATTCAGGTTTAGGCTCCCCTGGTTCGAACATTCTGGCTTTCTGCCCATTGTTCCATGGGATAAAAGTAATAAGCTTTTTTATCTGGTCAAAACATTCTTCTTCGCTCATAGCAAAAAAGTGAGCATTACCTGTGACCTCACTATGTACCCTGGCACCACCGAGATCTTCCATTGATATTTCTTCCCCAAGCACAGTTTTTATCACTTCAGGGCCGGTGATAAACATTTTTGAAATATTGTCTACCACAAAAACAAAATCTGTAAGTGCGGGTGAATATACAGCCCCCCCTGCACACGGGCCAAGAATAACCGAGAGTTGAGGAATAACACCGCTGGATATTGTGTTACGAAAGAAAATTTCACCATACCCGGCAAGAGAGTTTACTCCTTCCTGGATTCTGGCACCACCTGAATCATTAATTCCAATGAGTGGCATCCTCATTTTAAGGGCATGATCCATAATCTTGGTAATCTTTCTTGAATGCATCAACCCCAGAGAACCTCCGGCTACGGTAAAATCCTGCGCAAAGATGGCAACAGGTGCGCCATAAATGGTTCCGGAGCCGATAATAACTCCATCGCTGGGAAGTGATTTTTTGTCCATATCAAAATCACGTGCATCATGTTCAACAAATAAATCATATTCATTGAAGGAATTATCATCAAGCAGGGCCATAATACGCTCACGGGCTGTCCTCTTACCCATTGCTTTCTGCTTTTCTATAGCCTGTTCTCCACCACCAAGAAGTATTTTCTCGCGTTTTTCCAGTAATTCACGTATCTTTTTGTTGACTGGCATATAAATTTATTTTAATAGATTATTAATATTTTTCATTTAAGAGAATACCCGATTTTCAGGCTACAATTTTAAAGAAATTGTTCGAGTAATAATCTATTTCGGGGCTAATTTATAAAGCACCAGTCCAATTATCGAATATAGAATGTTAGGGATCCACATTGCCAGCATTGGACCAAGGTTTCCCTTGAGTGAGAATTGAGAGGCAAACTGAAGAAACAGAATATAGGAAAAACTAAGCCCCAGACCTATTCCGATATTCATGCCTATTCCTCCCCTTATCTTCCTTGATGAAAGGGTTACACCGATCAGTGTCAGAATAAAAACAGCAAAAGGATTAGCAAACCGTCTGTATTTCTCTATAAGGAAAAGCTTAAGTTCATCCGATCCCTGCAACCGGAGGAGATTGATATAACTATCGAGCTCACGTGATGTCATGGTCCCAACAAAATCCGGATCCTTAGCAAAATCATTCGGTTCTATAATCAGAGTAGTATCGATCTGCTTACCCCTGGTTATAATCTCTTCATTTCCTTTTACCTGGCGTATATAATAATTAAGTGCGGTCCATTTATGCTTCGTAGTATCATAAGTTACAGTAGGCGCCGATAGTTTCGAGATAAGTCTTCCACTGTCAATTTCTTCAATTGTGAAATTCTGCCCTCGCTGAGACAGAGGATTGAATGATCCCATATAGACATAAGTATTTTTAAATACTTTTCTGTGGACATTCTCAACTGTTATTTTTTTGCTTGATGAATGGTAATATTTATCTTCGAAATCTATCCTTATGAGGTTTGCTTTTGGAATAACAAAATTGGTCAGCATGAATGTGAATGTCGCTATGACAAAAGCTGAAAGGAAATAGGGCCACATCATTCTCCTGAAACTCATTCCGCTGTTAAGAATTGCTATTATCTCGGTATTTATCGCCATTTTTGAGGTGAAGAAGATAACAGCAATAAAGACAAACAGCGGTGCAAAAAGCATAGCGAAATATGGAATAAAATTCATGTAATAGTCAAATATAATTGCTTTCACAGGTGCCTGTTTCTCCATGAAGTTGTCGATTTTTTCAGCAAAATCGAATACAACTGCGATTGTCAGTATTAAGGCAAGACAGAAGAAAAAAGTACCAAGAAACTTCCTGATAATATAAACATCAATAATTTTGACCTTCAGAGAATCTATAGTCTCTCTGATAGTTTTTTTACCATTAAGTCTTTCCATTTTCTAAAATTACCCTCTTCAATTTTTTTTCTGGCTTCGCCAATCAGCTTCAGATAAAATGCCAGGTTATGAATACTTGCGATCTGGGCTCCAAGGTTTTCACCTGAGATAACCAGATGCCTCAAATATGCTTTTGAATAGTTAAGACTTACTACTGACGGCCCCTCCGGATCAATCGGACTAAAATCATCTATCCATTTTTTGTTCCTGATGTTAATAGTCCCTTCGCTGGTAAAAAGCATCCCGTTTCGTCCATTCCGTGTCGGCATAACACAATCAAACATATCTATTCCTCTCTCAATAGCTTCGAGGATGTTTACCGGTGTACCTACTCCCATAAGATAACGTGGCTTTTCATCAGGAAGTATCTCATTGACAATCTCAATGATCCGGTACATTTCGTCGGCAGGTTCACCAACCGACAATCCTCCGATTGCATTTCCTTCCAGACCGGCTGAAGCTGTTTTTTCTGCAGACTCTTTTCTCAGATCATCAAATGTTCCACCCTGAACTATTGGAAACAGAAACTGCTCTTTACCCCATAATGGATCAGTTTCATGATACCTTACAATTGCCCTGTCGAGCCAGTTATGTGTGAGTGCCACGGACTTTTTGGCATAGTTAAAATCGCAGGGCCAGGGAGCGCACTCATCGAAAGCCATCATTATATCTGCACCAATAATACGTTGAATGTCAATTGTATTTTCAGGTGTAAAGATATGTTTTGAGCCATCAATATGCGATTTAAAAACTGCACCCTCATCAGTAAGCTTTCTGTTACCTGTGAGTGAGAAGACCTGATAGCCTCCGCTGTCAGTCAAAATAGGCCGCTCCCACGACATAAAATGATGAAGCCCGCCGACTGCCTTGAGAATTTCAGTGCCAGGACGTAAATAGAGGTGGTATGTGTTCCCGAGAATTATTTTTGCATTTATATCCTCAGCAAGATCGCGCTGCAGGATACCTTTTACCGTTCCGCCTGTGCCTACCGGCATAAATATTGGAGTTGGAATATCACCATGAGCAGTTTTCAGAACTCCCGAACGCGCTTTAGATTCCGTATCCCTGCTCTCTATAATAAACATGCTGTTAAATCTCTTTTTAGAAGCACAAAGTTAATTTTTCCATACGGGTTATAAAATTATAAGGAATTATTGTTGAAATATATTTTTTGCCTTTCCATTAATCTTATTAATATTGCTGACTTATTTGGAAGTCAAATGGCGGATCACGTGAATGTTTTACTATTAGTTTTATTCTATATCTTTTCCTCAGCTGCAGCTATTCAGTTGTTTTATTACCTTTTCTTTTATCTATCTATCCATTTTTACAAGTCACCTGAAACAAAAAGAACCAACCAACCGGTTTCTATAATAATCTGTGCCAGGAACGAAGCAGAAAATCTCAGGAATTTTTTACCTGCGGTTCTGGAACAGGATTATCCCGAATATGAAGTCATAGTTGTAAATGATTGTTCTGAAGACGATTCCTATAAAGTAATTGGAAATTATCTGTTACAATATCCACATCTGAGAATATCAAATGTGAACAAAGATCCCAAGTTTACCCATACTAAAAAATTTGCCCAGTTCATAGGAATCAAAGCAGCAAAAAATGAAATTCTGCTTTTTACTGATGCAGATTGTCAGCCCGGTTCGAATAAGTGGCTTGAAGGAATGGCATCACATTTTGATGAGAAAATCAATTTTGTCCTGGGATATGGCGGGTACCTCAAAGAGAAGGGCTTGTTAAACAAATACATCTGCTACGACACACTCACCATTGCAATGCAGTACATGGGGATGGCTATTCGGGGAATACCCTATATGGGTGTCGGACGTAACCTGGCTTATCGACGTTCGGTTTTTTTTATGAACAAAGGGTTTGGTGCACATAATCATATTGTATCAGGCGATGATGATCTTCTGGTTAATTCTCTGGCTACATCTAAAAATACCCGGATTGAATTTGAAAATGGCACACATACCAGGTCAATTCCCAGTCCCGGTTTAAAAGAGTGGATTGCTCAAAAGAAAAGACATCTGACTACAGCGCCATATTATAAATTACGGGATAAAATCCTGTTAATCATTGAACCTCTTACAAGGATCCTTTTCTACACAACATTTATAATACTGCTCTCACACATTTTTCTATGGCCTTATGTATTATCTGTTTTTGTTATCAGGCTAATAACGCAAATAATTATTTTTTATGTTGTTCAGAGAAAATTGAATGAACCCGGAATACTGGCATATTCGCTATTTTTTGATATCTTTTCACCAGTGATCAATTGCATTGTATTCTTAAGTAATATCCGGACCAAATCAGGTGAAAATAAATGGAAATAGTTCACGAATTATCTGACAAGGCGAAAGGCGACCTGATTCTTGTTGAAGAAGCAAAGAAAGGTAATGAAAAGGCTTTTGCAAACCTGATGAACCGCTACAGGGATTCCATCTATTACATGCTTATTAAAATGGTAAATAATGCATCTGATGCAGAGGACCTTACTATTGAGGCCTTTGGGAAAGCGTTTCGAAACCTTGATTCTTATACTCCCAAATTCGCTTTTAGCACCTGGCTTTTTAAAATAGCTACCAATAACTGTGTCGATTTTATACGAAAGAAGCAGCTCTCGCCTACCCCGTTTGATCATTTACAGGATAATTTGGAAACTATTACTGTGAACATTCAATCGGACTTGCCTGATCCGGAAGAGTCGTTGATTAATCATCAAAAGATAGCTGCATTAAAAGATATTGTAAACCAGCTAAAACCACGGTATAAGTCACTTATTGAGCTCCGCTATTATAAGGAATACTCTTATGAGGAGATCTCATCTGAACTTAATCTTCCTATAGGAACAGTAAAAGCTCAATTATTCAGGGCCAAAACTTTGCTATATAATATTTTAATCAAAACAGGTCACAGGTAGTGTCAGAAAATATTTTCAGGTATTTCCCGTTATTGTCAGAAATTCAGAAAGAGAAGCTGTCGAAGCTAAAGCCATTATACGACAGATGGAACCATATGATTAATGTAATATCACGGAAGGATATGGATAATTTTTTTGTCCATCACGTTCTTCATTCTTTGTCAATAGCAAAGGTCATTAACTTTTTACCAGGTACAAAGATCCTTGATGTCGGAACAGGAGGTGGTTTCCCGGGGATTCCCCTGGCTGTTTTATTTCCAGGATCTGAATTCACTCTTCTCGACTCAATTGAAAAGAAGATTAGAGTAGTTACGGCAGTAAGAGATGAACTTGAGCTATTAAATGTAATCCCAATACGTAAACGGGTTGAAGATGAAAATGGGAAATACCATTTTGTAATCAGCAGAGCTGTAACGACCTTCCCTGAATTTGTAAGACTTACATCAAAAAATATCATAAAGGACGGAACAAACAGTCTGGGTAATGGTATTTTTTATCTCAAAGGAGGCGATATAACAGTTGAATTATCGAAATTTAAGAATAGACCAACCGTGTGGAAAATTAAAGACATTTTTGATGAATCATTTTTTGAAACTAAAGTGATTGTTTATCTGCCGGTTTGATTTTTTTGAAAAAAAACATCTTCCCGGTTTTTATATTTCAAAAAAGTACTACATTTGCAGTCTCAAATCAGAATGTTAGTCAACAAATAAAAAAAAATGAAAAGGACTTACCAACCATCTAGAAGGAAGAGAGCGAATAAGCATGGTTTCAGGGAAAGGATGTCAACTCCTAACGGGAGGAGGGTTCTTGCTGCCCGCAGAGCAAAAGGAAGAAAGAAGCTTTCTGCTTCTCCTGAACTTAAATTGAAAGGATAAAATTTTCATACCATATCTTACTTAAGGGTGTCTTTAATAAGGCACCTTTTTCATTTGTAACCTGCTGATGAAACCCCTTCGGGGTTTATTTTCAATAATTGAATCCGTTTCGATTATTATTACCTTTGCTGACTTATTATATATTAGTATGCAAACCCTTCTATCCCATATAGACGATAAAGATCTCAGGTTGATAGCCGACAAGATAACCGGCAATATCCGGATTACGCCTGAGGATGGTTTATTACTATATAAAAAGGCAGATCTGGCTTTGCTCGGTCTGCTTGCAGGTATCGTCAGAAAAAGGCACAATGGCAATCTTGCCTATTTCAATCACAATTTTCACATTGAACCAACCAATAAATGTATATATAATTGCAGATTCTGCTCATACCACAAACCCGAAGGTGATCCTGAAAGTTGGGAATTCAGTCATGAAGAGATGCTCAATATTGTGAAACGTTTTGATAATAAGGACGTTACTGAAGTCCATATTGTCGGCGGGGTCCATCCATCCCATAATCTTCATTATTGGGGCTCCCTTATAAAAAAAATAAAAGAGCACAGACCTTCTCTCCATATAAAGGCCTTTTCTGCAATTGAGCTTGATCATATGATATCCTGTACAGGATGCACAATTAAAGAAGGACTTACACTTTTAAAAGAGTATGGTCTCGATTCCATTCCGGGAGGTGGTGCTGAAATATTCGATGAAGAGCTCAGAAAGATTATCTGTTTTGAAAAATCATCTTCCGAGCTATGGCTGAATATACATGAAACAGCCCATAGTCTGGCAATTCCTTCAAATGCCACTATGCTTTATGGTCATATTGAAACCTATTCTCATCGTATTGATCATATGGAAAGGCTTCGCATTCTTCAGGATAAAACAAGGGGCTTTAATGCATTTATTCCTTTAAAGTACAAAAAATCGAATAACAGTATGTCGTACCTGGGTGAAGTAAATACGATTGAAGATCTTCGAAACTATGCGGTTTCCAGAGTATATCTCGATAACTTCCCTCATATCAAAGCATATTGGCCAATGACCGGGAAGGAATGTGCACAATTATCTCTTTCTTTTGGTACGGATGATATGGATGGGACAATAGATGATACAACAAGAATTTATTCAATGGCTGGTTCAAAAGAGGAGAATCCGGCGATGAGCAGTGAAGAGATTTGCACTCTGATTCGCCAGGCAGGTTTCATTCCTGTAGAAAGAGACTCTCTATATAATCCAATATAACCTCAAATCCACAGAGGTGTCTGGAATAAAAGTGGAAATAGAATCCCGCAAAGCGGGACAGGGGTGAAAAAAGTAATATTATCAGTACCTTTGCGTTATTACTAATGTTCAATTTTTCCATATGAGCTTAAAAAACTTTATTCTGAGCAAAGTATTTCTTAAGAATCTTGGCTTTGCTGTTGTAATTGTAGTTGGAGCTGTAATGTTGTTACTTATCTGGCTGAATTTTTATACAAGACACGGACAGGCCCGACCAGTACCGGATTTCTACGGACTCACAATGGAACAAACTGCAAAACTTGCAAAGAAGAGCAGACTGCGATATCAGGTAGTTGATTCGATATACACAACAGTTGTTCCCCGAGGCTGTATAGCAGAACAGAATCCCAAACCAGGGTTCAAAGTGAAAAAATGGAGAGATATCTTATTTACCATCAATGCCTTTCATCCTGAAATGGTAGCAATGCCAAATCTTGTCAATCTTCCTAAAAGACAGGCACTTTTAGTTATAGAGAGTTCGGGTCTCGAAGTCGGACAATTAAGATACAGACCCGATCTGTCAATCGATGTCGTTATCGATCAACTGTACAACGGAAAGAAGATCCCCGAGGGAGATTCTTTGCAGAAAGGTTCGGTGGTGGATCTGGTTTTGGGTAAAGGATTCAGCAACCAGCATACTTCTCTTCCTGATCTGTTAGGTATGAAACTTGAATCGGCAAAAAATAAAATTCTTAGCTCATCGCTCAATCTGGCCGCGTATGAATACGACAAAACAATTGTCAGCGGACAAGATACCCTTAATGCTTTTGTATATAAACAGATTCCGGAATTCAAAGACGATGCTACCGTTCAACTCGGAAAAGAAATATACCTCTGGCTTACGGTTGATCCAGCTAAAATTCAGATTGATAGAACCAAAAATATTTCAGATACGATCCCGGATGTAAAAACCTTAGACAATTAGTCTAATTAACCCTGATGTTCAAGCATATAATCTTATACTATTTTTTTCTCAATTTATGCCTGGTATATTTGCCTGCACAGGAGGTTATCATCGGTCTTCAATCAAACTCAAGTATAACAAATGCCCTTAAGAAAACTGAAGAAAAAAGAGGATTAACTGCTATTGATACCATTGATCTTCCATTGTTTGATGATTTCTCAGGACATTCTGTATTCCCGGATAGTAAAAAATGGACAGATAATTTTGTATTCATCAATAATACTTACTCAGATCGCCAGCCCACGGTCGGAATCGCTACATTCGACGCGCTGGATAATACCGGTAAATTGTACGCAACTGCTAATTCATCAGGTTTTGAAGCAGATCACCTTACATCTCAACCAATAAATCTTAACTACAATGTTTCAGATAATATATGGTTAAGCTTCTTCTACCAGGCAGGTGGTCTTGCAGATCCGCCTGAAGCAAATGACAGTCTAACACTTCAGTTTTTTGCACCAGTTGAAAATAAATGGTATTCAGTATGGAAAGCTGAAGGGAACCTTGATCAAAGATTTAAACCTGCCATTATCAGAATTGACAATAACCGTTTCCTTCAAAAAGGTTTCCAGTTCCGGTTTATTAATTATGCAAGCCTCAGCCTAAACCTCAGTGATCCTTCAATGGTAGGAAACTGTGATATCTGGAATATTGATTACGTTCTTCTTAACAGGAACAGGAACGCGGGTGATACAGTTTTTGCGGATGTGGCACTCACACTTCCTCTGCGCTCTCTGCTCAAGACTCATGAAGCTATGCCCTGGAAACAATTCAGACAGGTCTACCTCCAGGAAATGGGATCTTCTGTAATTGTTCATTATCGAAATAACGATATAATAACAAGAAATGTTACCCGTAATTTTGAGATATGGGACGTAAATAATAACTCTCAGGCATATTTTTTCTCTGCCGGAGCTACAAATATAAGCCCTTTGACCAGTATTGATTATAGTGCCAACCTGGTTTATACTTACAATACCACCAGTAACGATTCAGCTCTTTTCAGAATTACTGCCTCACTTAAGACTGACAATTTTGATCCAAAGGGGAATGATACTCTGGTCTATTTTCAGGTTTTCAATAACTATTTTGCATTCGATGACGGGTCATCTGAAGGGGGATACGGGATAAACGGACTCGGTTCCAGGAACGCTATGGTAGCTTACAAATATGTATCCTTCATGCAGGATACTTTGAGAGCAATACGTATATGCTTCAACGACAGTTATCTTGAAGCCAATAAAAGAGCATTCGATCTTGTGGTATGGGATAATAACGATGGAATACCCGGAAATATTATTTATACCAGGGAAGAGGTCATGGTTGAACAGGGTAACATGATAAATGGTTTCTATAACTACACTATTCCTGAAGGTGTTGTAGTAAACGGTATCTTTTATATAGGATGGAGGCAACGCACCGAAACATTCCTGAATGCAGGGCTTGATGTTAATACTCCTCATGCCGGCAGACAATTCTACTGGCTGAATGGTGAATGGAGACAGTCACAGGTTCAGGGCAGTATTATGATAAGACCTGTTGTCGGAGCTCCACTTAACATAACGTCTGTTAATGATATCTTATATCACGGTAACAAAAACCTGCTAAATATATGGCCAAATCCTGCAACTGAATTTATAAATATTGACCCAGGAGAAATCACAATGTCAGGTTTGTCAACCATAACAATCTTGGATATCTATGGCCGTGAACTAATTAAAGTTCCCTTCCGGGAACAGATCGATATCTCCTCGCTTCACCCCGGAGTGTACTTTATAGTTACAAGTATGAATGGACGGCCCGTTGGATATAACCGGCTAATTAAATCAAGGTAATCACCAGAAATGACCGAAGAAGAAATAGCCGAACAACAAGAACTCTTTGAACACTACCGTTTTAAGGCAGATCCGGGACAATCACTTCTAAGGATAGATAAGTTCCTGTCTGACAGGATCGAGAATTCCTCCAGAACACGCATTCAGAATGCTGCCAATGCCGGAAATATACTCGTAAATAATAATCCGGTTAAGCCAAGCTACAAAGTTAAACCCGGAGATATTGTACAGGTTGTTTTGCCGACTCCTCCACGAGAAATTGAGCTTATTCCCCAGAACATTCCTTTAAATATTGTATATGAAGATGATGATGTCCTGGTTGTTAACAAAGAGCCTGGTATGGTTGTGCATCCTGCATATGGAAACTATAGCGGAACTCTGGTAAATGCACTTATGTGGCACTTTAAAGATCTTCCTCTTTTTAATACAGGGGAAAGCAGACCTGGACTGGTTCACAGGTTAGATAAAAACACCTCCGGAATTCTGGTCATTGCCAAGAATGAATTTGCATTGAACAGGCTCTCAAAACAGTTTTTTGACAGAACCACCGATCGCAGGTATAATGCTCTCGTATGGGGAATACCTGATCCCACGGAAGGAACAATTACCGGGAATGTAGGGAGAAGTATAAAAGACAGGAAGATAATGCAGGTATTCAAGGATGAAAATGAGGGTAAAACTGCGATAACACATTATAAGGTTTTAGAAGATCTTGGATATATTTCGCTTATTGAATGTAAACTTGAAACCGGGCGCACACATCAGATCCGGGTTCATTTCAGTCACATAAAACATCCTTTGTTTAATGATGAAGAATACGGTGGAGATCAGATTCTAAAAGGTACAACATTCACCAAATATCAGCAATTTATTAAAAATTGTTTTAAGATATTGCCCCGTCAGGCTCTTCATGCAAAATCATTAGCATTCGATCATCCTGTAACCGGGAAAAGACTCTACTTTGATTCCAATCTTCCGGATGATATGGTACAGGTAATAGAAAAATGGAGGAAATATATATCCGGAAGAGAATCCACCCTATAAATAACAAATAATTTATATAGACCAAACTAATGAAGAACAAACGAAGTCAGAATGCAGAAATAAAACAGAATTCTTACTTCACTGTTCGTTTGTTCTGCGTTCTTACTTCAGCTTGGATGAACCATTTATTACCAGCTGCCACCTGCGCCACCGCCACCAAAACTTCCACCACCAAAGCCACCGAAACCGCCACCTCCACCACCGCCGCCACCTGAAAAACCGCCCCAGCTGCCTCCCGAACCTCTTCCGGAGTTCATCATTCCCAACAGCATCCAGAATGGCAAACCACCTGTACTGATATGCTTATTATTCGATCCTCCAGATCCTTTTGAGATCATTACTATTATAATGAAAACTATAAATATTACCAGTCCAAACGGAATGTTTTTACCGGTACTCTTCTTTGCTCTCTGACCATATTCTGCTGCAGAAAATTCACCTCGTGCGAGAGACATTAAAATATTTGTGGCATTGATTAGTCCACGATAATAATCTCCGTTTCTGAATGCAGGAAGAATCTCACGATCAACTATCTCACTGCACGTTAAATCTGGAATAGCTCCCTCAAGACCATAACCCGGGGCAATCTGTACCTGACCATCAGAACCGGCAGTTTTTGGTTTAATCAGTATAAGCACACCGTTATTCTTTCCTTTCTGACCAACACCCCATTTTTCACCAAGGCGTTGTGCGTAATCAGCTTTATCATATCCACCGAGTGAAGGAACTATAACGATGGCGATCTGAGTGGAAGTGGAATCGCTGAAAGCTACCAGCTTTTGTTCGAGCATACGCACCTCATCTGCCTTAAGCATCCCGGCGAAATCGTTAACCAACCTCGGAGGAACCGGCCGTTCGGGAATATCCTGTGAAAAAACCCTGTCAATTGATACGGTGAAAAATAAAACTGAAAGGATCAGTAAATACAAGCTTTTTTTTATCATTATCATTACTCCCTTTTTATTTTATTTTATCAAAAGAAATTTCATCAGACAATTCGTTTACATCATCTTTTCTGTGAGGAAAATGAATTTTAAGATGTTTCCCGACTAACAAAATTCCTTCTGATAGACCTTCTGTGAACTTACCCTCTTTGAAATTCTTCTTCAGCAGTTCACTTGTATCATCCCAGAAACCAGGAGGAACTTTTGAATTTATGCCGGCATCTCCGATGATCGCGAATTTTCTGTCGCTTACTGCAAGATAAAACAGCACGCCATTGCGTTCAGCAGTCTTATCCATCCCCAGCTTTTTGAATAGCCATGCCGCTCTGTCGAGAACATCACCTTTAAGTGAAGTTTCAACGTGTACTCTGATTTCGCCTGAAGTTTCCATCTCAGCCTCCCTGACAGATGCAAGAATCTGAGCCTGTTGTTCTTCCGAAAAGAACGATGAAGCTTTCATTATATAATATATGAATAATAATTAAAATGTAACTGCCGGAGCTTTTTCAGCACCTTTTTCAGCCTCAAAATAGGGCTTGATATGGAATCCAAACATACCGGCAAGAAAACTCTGAGGAAACCTTCTGATGTAAGTATTGTACGTTAGAGCCACCTCATTGAATTTTCTTCTTTCTACTGAAATCCTGTTCTCAGTCCCTTCAAGAGTTACCTGTAGATCTCTGAAATTCTGTGTAGCTTTAAGTTCGGGATACTTTTCAACAACCACCATCAATCTTGATAATGCTGAAGATAACTGTCCCTGGGCCTGTTGGAACTGTTGCATATTTTCTGCTGTCATCTTTGTAGGATCAATTGTAACTGAAGTGGCTTTTGATCTGGCTTCAATAACCTGTGTAAGAGTGGTTTGCTCAAAGTTGGCAGCGCCCTTAACAGTATTTACAAAGTTGGGAACGAGGTCGGATCTGCGTTGATATTGTGTTTCAACATTGCCCCACTGACTTGTTACAGTTTCCTGCATGGTAACCATGCTATTGTTAACTTTTGTGCCCCAAAGAACTACGGCCAATACAATAATAGCCAAAAAACCAACTACTATAATCGAAACTAAACAACCTTTTTTCATTTTTATACTTTTTTAAATTTTCACCAAAGTTAACATAACAAGTTGAGAATTCAATGTACTATGAGAAACTTAAAGAATTTAACCGCAAAGTGCGCAAAGAAATGAGGTTATGGATTTCATTAAAAATATATCAGTATAATTTTTTAAATTTGAGTTGATAAATTAAACAAAATATGAAGACGATTGCAGTAGTAGCCGGGGGGGATTCCTCTGAGTTTGAGATATCTGTAAAGAGTGCAGTTGAAGTAGGGAAAGTTTTGTCCTCGAAATATATAGTATATATTATCATTATCCGTGGTACCAACTGGTACTTGGAAGATCAGAAGGGGCGTTATCATAATATTGACAAGAATGATTTTAGCCTTGTATATGACGAAAACAGGATCAGATTCGACGGAGTATTCATTGCAATTCATGGTACGCCCGGGGAGAATGGCCTACTTCAGGGGTACTTTGATATGATGGGGGTTCCTTACACCAGCTGTGATGCATTCTGTTCTGCCCTTACATTCAACAAACAGGCATGTAAACTCTTTCTTAAGGAGTATGGGATCATGATGGCAAACGCTGTGTTGCTAAGAAAAGGAGAGCATATGGATCTGGTGAACATCGTTAAACAATTAGAACTTCCCTGTTTTGTAAAGCCAAACGACAGCGGTTCCAGTTTCGGTGTTACCAAGGTGAAACAGAAAGAGGAATTGTTGCCGGCTATTGAAACTGCTTTTAAGGAGAGCGATGAGGTCCTCATTGAAGCTTTCATGGATGGCAGAGAGGTAGCTTGCGGTGTTGTTAAAACAAAAAGTAAAACTATCGTTCTTCCTGTAACCGAAATTATAAGTAAAAATGAATTTTTCGATTATGAAGCAAAATATACACCCGGAAAATCAAGCGAGGTTACTCCGGCTGATATGCCTTTATCGGTAACAAACGAAATACAAAGAATCAGCATGTATGTTTATGATCTTCTTGGATGTAAGGGAATTGTCAGGGTTGATTTTATAGTTGTCGGGGAAAAACCTTTTTTTATTGAAATAAATACTGTACCCGGCATGACAAAAGAAAGCCTCGTCCCACAACAGGCTGCAGCTGCCGGTATACCACTTGAAGAATTATATTCTTTAGCTGTTGAGAATATGTTTGAGTAACGGTACCTATTTTTTATTCTCCCTTGCCAGTTTCAGAGCACTTGTAGTGGTATAGTATTTAGTTATCATTCCCGATACTTCCCATTCCGGCAATTTACCTGCTTTAATGTATTCCAGAAATTTTGAAGTTACCTGGCCAAAATGCTCTTCGTGAGATACCCTGTACTTTTTTGGGACATTTATCTTAATGGCAGAAGAACTCACTGTTTCAATAGTAAGACTGTCATAAGGTAATGTCCTGACAACATCTTTTAATCCCGAAACGAACTCTTTCATTGTTGTTCCTTTAATATTTTCGATATACAACGTGGGTAGAAATTTTTCACCCGAACCCTGCCTAATGATCAGATCGCATTTTGTTCCGTGCATTACAGAGTAGTGAGTATCGCCTCCGCCCTGAGGAGCCTGGTATTTCCATTCAACAGAAACTTTTGCATAAACACCTTTTATCTTATAAATAATCTCTCCGTTTGCAAAAACACTCAACTTTCCGTCTTTGGTATCGTTTAGCAGATAATCGGGAAAATTTTCAAAGCCGGTCACACCCTTAAACTCTTCTTTTGAGATAAGAGTTGGCCATCTCTTTGCACTTATCATAGTTATGTCTGAAGGATTCAGAATTTGTTCCGGGAAACATTCCCACTGAACAAGGTCAACCAGATGTGTTGTCACATCAACAATGCCCTCCCCCTGTTGATGAACATCGAAAAACCAGGCAGGACGAAGTAAAGGACTTCCGGAAACAATCTTTGAAAAGTGATGAACACTCACTTTGGTTACAGCGGGTTCTTCTTTACTCCCTGTTGTCATATTGCCAAAGACTTCAGCTTTTTGTGAAAGAAGTTTCTGAAGAATTGTTGTCACCTCATATCTCTCAGTCATTATATCATATAAAAGAACTCCTTTCACTTTTGCTGTCGCGAAAGCAGCTTCCAAAGCAGGAAAATCCTCCGGACTAATTATCATAGGCTTATCTGCCAGCACATTAAGACCTGCATTGATAGATTTCGTAATATATTCTGCTTTTTTCATGTTATTCCCCGATAACACTACTGCATTGCCAGCTCTATCGGATATCATCTTTTCGAAAAAATCGGGACCAACATATACCTTCTCATTCCAGCTGGTTGGATTCACCGGTCTGCTATTATACGATTTGATCCTATCGAGATGCTGGAGATAATCAGGCCCCTCCGGAGCATAAACATGCACTTCGGGAGAAACCTGATCATACATAACTTTCTGGACCAGTGCAGCATGAAAATGGCCCGGATCAACAGTAATCAATTTTACCTGATAGGTTTTTTCCATTGAAGAATCAGATTTGACCGTTTGTTGTTTGGAGCCACCTGTTCCACAAAAGCTTAAAACTAAGATAAAGGGAGTGATAATTAATATGAACTTCTTCATTTCTTAAGTGTCTCCTGCCTTTTTAAATCAATCGGATCGCATATACAAACCAGATTGCGATCACCATAACCATCGTCGATACGCCCGACTGAAGGCCAGAATTTGTTCTCAGCGACCCAATCAATCGGAAAGGCAGCTTTCTGGCGATCGTATGTATGATTCCAATCATTTGCTGCGACAACTTTAACTGTATGCGGTGCGTTATGTAAAACATTATCCTCTTTATCTGCTTTACCTGTCTTAATTTCCTCGATCTCATTCCATATAGATTTCAAGGCGGATATAAATTTATCGAGCTCCTGAAGAGATTCTGATTCAGTAGGTTCCACCATGAGGGTACCATGAACCGGAAATGAAAGGGTGGGTGCATGGAATCCATAATCCATCAATCTTTTAGCAATATCTGCTTCAGTGATGCCTGCTTCTGTTTTAAAATTCCTGCAATCGAGTATCATCTCGTGGGCTACAAATCCCTCTGAACCGGTATATAAAGTATTAAACCATCCTTTTAAGGAGGCTGCAATATAATTAGCATTTAGTATGGCATATTTTGTAGCCTGCGTTAATCCGAAGGAACCCATCATCATTACGTATGCATGTGAGATTGTAAGTATATGTCCGCTTCCAAAAGGAGCTCCTGCGACTGCACTGGTACCATGACTTCCACCAGTATTTGCAAAATGATGGGAAGGAAGGAACTCAGCAAGTTTGTCATTTACAAGAATCGGACCCATACCGGGCCCACCGCCTCCATGGGGAATGGCAAAAGTCTTGTGAAGGTTCAGATGGCAGACATCTGCACAAATATGGCCGGGATTTGTAAGTCCTACCTGTGCATTCATATTTGCTCCGTCCATATAAACAAGGCCTCCGTTTGCATGGATAATATCTGACATATCTTTAACTGCAGCTTCAAATACACCATGAGTTGAAGGATAAGTGATCATAAAACCGGCAAGGTTATCTCTGTGCTCTTCAGCTTTTTTCTTCAGATCATCGACACTAATATTTCCTTTCTCATCGCACTCTATGACAATTATCTTCATGCCGGCCATTACGGCACTTGCAGGATTTGTGCCATGTGCTGAGGATGGAATCAGAACGATATTTCTGTGTCCTTCTCCCCTTGTCAGATGATACTCGCGAATTGTCATTAATCCGGTATATTCGCCTGCTGCTCCTGAGTTTGGTTGAAATGAGATTGCTGAAAATCCTGTTATTTCTTTAAGTGCTTCGCCTAATTCATCCATAATCTGATAATAACCCAGTGCCTGATCCTTTGGAACGAATGGATGAATATTCCCAAATTCCGGCCAACTCATGGCAAACATTGAACTGGCAGGGTTTAGCTTCATTGTGCAGGAACCAAGAGAGATCATGCAGTGAGTAAGTGAAAAATCTTTTCTTTCAAGCATCTTGATATATCGCATCATCTCAGTCTCGCTATGGTATCGGTTAAAAGTTCCACCTTTTAAAAAAGAGGACTTTCTTAAAAACTTTTCTTCAATAACGTTACAATTGCAGTGAGAATCAATCTTAACCGTCGCCTTTCCTGCTGCAGCTGCAAAAATGTTTACAATGGTGCTTATTTCTTTAATTGTTGTTATTTCATCGGTGCTTATAACTACTGAATTGTCATCGGGATAATAGAAATTCATCTCTGCCTCAAGTGCAAGCTTTTTCAGGGATTCTATTGAGATACCATCGTCAGGAATTATCTTTATGGTATCGAAAAACATAGAATTCAGTTGCCTGAATCCCATCTTTTTGAGATAGTAGCTAATGGTACATGCTGACTTATGGATATGTTCTGCAATGTCTTTCAATCCTTCAGGACCGTGATACTGGGCGTACATCCCCGACATAACAGCCAAAAGTGCCTGAGCGGTACATATATTTGATGTAGCCCTTTCCCGTTTTATATGCTGTTCTCTTGTTTGCAAAGCCATCCTTAAGGCATTGTTTCCCTGAGCATCAACTGATACACCGATAATTCTTCCGGGCATACTCCGTTTAAGTTCATCTTTTGTTGCAAAATAGCCTGCATGCGGACCTCCGAAACTCATTGGAAGGCCCATCCTTTGATTTGAACCGACAACAATATCTGCACCCCATTCTCCGGGAGGTATTAAAAGAGCAAGGCTCATCAGATCTGCAGCCACTCCGACGAGAGTTCCCGTTGCATGAGCCATATCGGAAAAAGCCTTATAATCCCTTATCTGACCTGACGCAGCAGGGTATTGTATTATTGACCCAAAGTATGACTCATTAAAGGTTATAGTCGTGTATTTTCCTGTAATAAGTTCAATACCAAGTGGTTTTGACCGTGTTTTAATCACGTCCATTGTTTGAGGGAAAATATCGTCGTCAACAAAGAATTTGTTGGCTCCGGCTTTCACTGAAGCTCTTGATCGTGCATTAAACATCATTATCATAGCCTCTGCTGCTGCAGTTGATTCATCAAGCAATGAGGCGTTGGCGATCGCCATCCCCGTAAGCTCAATAATCATCGTTTGAAAATTCAGCAGAGCTTCAAGACGACCCTGGGAAATTTCAGCCTGATAGGGAGTGTATGATGTGTACCATGAAGGATTTTCCAATACATTCCGGATGATTACAGATAACAGTGCAACACCATAATAACCCTGTCCGATGAATGAACGGAACATTTTGTTTTTCTGCCCGATTGATTTAATATGATTCAGGTATTCGAATTCGCTCATCGCTTCAGGAAGCCTCAGAGGCTTTTCGAGCATAATTGATGCGGGAACTGTTTTTTTAATTAACTCGTCGAGAGAATTAACGCCAATAGTCTTCAGCATCACAGGCAGCTCCTGTTCACGTGGTCCGATCTGGCGGTTAACAAATTTATCTGAGGACATAGAAGTAATTTTAATTTTATTTGCTCTCTGCCAGCTGGCGGAGTCGGGATAAAAGAAGAACCGACGCGAAGCGAGCCCGGCAAAGCCAAAATCAATAAAACGATAATATTAAGAATTTATATACACAATTTTCAGGATTTAAATCATACAAAAAAGGGATTCGAGTTTATCTCCTTTTCAATTGTTGTTTCATTCCCATGGCCCGGATAGACAACAGTTGAAGGAGGAAGAACAAACAATTTATTCCTTATGCTCTCTATTAGTGTATCATAATCACCTCCAGGCAGGTCGGTTCTTCCTATACTGCCGGCAAACAGAGCATCCCCGGTAAAAACGCAATTGTTTTTTTCACTGTAGAAGCCAAGACTTCCTGAAGTATGTCCGGGAACAAACAGTGCAACAAGTTCTGTCCGTCCGAAAGTAATTATCTGATTGTCAGTCAAAAAGCCGGCAGGTTCGGGTGGGGATTCCATTGACAGACCAAAAAGCATTGCATGTTGAACTGCATCATTCCTGTTCATTTCGTCATTTTCATTTGAAAAAGCTCTGAGATTATATCTTTCCAGAATGAACTTATTTCCAAAAATGTGATCGAGGTGACAATGAGTATTAAGAAGTAAAACCGGATTAATATTTTTGTTTTTTATGAAATCCGCCAGTCGGTCTGATTCCTTCCTTTCATAGCATCCGCAGTCAATAATTGCACAATCGCCCGATTCATCTTCAAGAATATATGTGTTTACTTCAATAGGTGAAAATACAATCTTATAAATTTTCATAGTATATTATTTTCCATTTACTGTTCCTTTCAGCATAGGGACAAAGATAAAATTTCCATGCTCGGAATGCTCAAAACTATCAGGTCCGGTTCGTTCTACTACAGTCATAACCTGTGAACTGGAATTACCGAGAGGTATAACCAACCGTCCTCCGGTTTTAAGTTGTTGTAGGAGTGCCTGGGGTATTTCCCGGACAGCAGCAGTTATAATGATCCCATCAAAAGGTCCATACTGGGGTTTGCCCTCATATCCATCACCGTAAAAAAAATCTGCAGAATATCCAAGGGATGTTAAAATCCCCTGAGCTTTTATAAAAAGTTCCCTGAAACGTTCAATGGTATAAACTTTTGCCCCCATTTCGGCAAGTACTGCTGCCTGATAGCCTGATCCGGTTCCTATTTCAAGAATTTTATCCCTCTTTTTCACCCGAAGCAGGGAGGTTTGCACTGCAACTGTATAAGGTTGAGATATTGTCTGACCTGATGTGATAGGAAAAGCTTTGTCAGTATAAGCATGTATAAGGAATGCAGGGTCCATAAATAGATGACGGGGAACCGTATCTATGGCTCTCAAAACATCTTCATCAACAATTCCTTTCTGTCTCAGTTCAGAAACAAGTTTTTTTCGTTTGCCTTTTGCTTCAAATGTATCAGTCATCTGATATTCCGGATCTATATTTAATATCCGACAAAAATATAAAAAATGTAAGACAGCCATCTCCAGAAGTTGTACTCATTTCTTTTTGTATATTTATCTCATGAATCTGATCGTGCAGAATTCAAATAATATAATTAAAACGGTTTTTGAATATTTCATAGCAATTTCCTGTCTGATATTGCTGATCCCTGTTATATTGATACTTACAATATTAATTAAGGCAACAGGAAAGGGTCCGCTAATCTATTCACAAAAACGCATTGGAAGGGGCGGCAAGTCTTTCCTTATCCATAAATTCAGATCAATGCGCTGTGGAACGGAGGAGCAAGGATCTCTACTTTCGGAAAAAGAAGACATAAGGATGACTGCTTTTGGACGATTTATGAGAAAACATAAATTTGATGAGATCCCTAATCTTATAAATGTTCTTAAGGGTGAGATGTCTATAATTGGTCCGAGACCCGAACAACAATTTTATATTGACCAGATTATTCAAAGAGAACCCAGGTACAGGGAGCTCCAGCTTATTAAACCCGGTATCACATCATGGGGACAGGTAAAGTACGGTTATGCATCAAATGTAGACGAGATGATCAAACGGCTCGAATATGACCTCTTTTATCTTGCTAACAGGTCTTTCTGGTTTGATGTGAGAATTGCTTTATGTACCATTGTTATAATTTTTAAGGGACAAGGGAACTAACGGCAGCATAATGACAGGGAGAATCTCATATTACTCAAGATTAAATCTTGCTAAAGGTTTGTATATTGGTCCTGATTGGAGAAGAATGCTTTCGTAAAGGATAACCTCATTAATCACAATATTTTGAATTTCCAAGTTCTGATATTTATCTATCAGGGCTTTAAGTGTCTCTTTATCGTTAAGATGTTTTATGCGTCCGATTGTCAGATGCGGTTTGAAAGGCCGGTCCTCAATTTCTATACCCAATCCCATCAATCCTTTCATAATAATACCGTTGAGACTCAATAGTTTTTCAGACGGCTCAATTCCGATCCAGATAATCCGGGGATCATTAACATTTCTGAAGACACCACATCCTTTGATAAACAATTCAAATCTACCTGATCCTTCACATTTTTTCTTCAACATTGAATTAATATCTTTTATCAACTTCTCCACTGTATCACCGAGAAAGGAAATAGTTATGTGGATATTTTCCGGATTTGTCCAGCGGATGTTTTCACCGCTCAATCGCGACCTAAGCAATGAAATCATCGTTAAAAGAGTTTCCCCGGCTTCAACTTTCAAAGCGATAAATATCCGTTTCATTTTTTAAACGCTGTTACATTATTATAATTCATAATCTTCCGGCTTCGATTTCCTGAATTATATATTCGATGAGGACATCAGCACCATAAGGATCATATTCTTCTTTGAGGTTTGTACCAAATATACGTGCGATACCCTGCCAGAAAGCTGCAGCAACTTTTCCACGATATTCTTTTATGAGTATATATGATGTATTCTGTGTCTCCCTGTCTATGAGCTTAATAAGCAACCGCCCCTGTGTGATTGTCATATCCCGTATATCACCTTCATATTGTGCAAAAATATTCTTTTCCACACTCCTCAGGTAGTCTTTTCGTTCCTTCTCGCTTTTGACGTTCATCAAATCCTCATTTACCTTATTCAACTTTTTCCTTACCATAAATGCATAAGGATAAACTTTTTTTAGGTTATAGACGAGTCTTTCGTATTTTCTTAAATCGCTTTTTTTAGTCATTGTTGGATGAGCAAGAACAGTTACCTCTTTTATTTCAACTTCAGGCAAAGTCACACCATCTCTTTTGACTTTCTGCAACAGGAAAGATCGTCCTGGAATAGTGTCATTTATTTGTTTCAATGAATCAACCTGTCCTAATGTACTAGTGACATAAAGAAGAGATATCAATATAGCTGATAGTAGCCTCACAAACAGATTGTTTTTTGCAAAGGTATCAAATTCCGGGCCACATATTGTAATCGCGCTGAGTGCTTTTACAAAAGAGGGAATAAGGAAAACCTGACCTGAGGTTTGTATTGCATATTATAAAAAGTAAATTTGTCAAAAGTATCAATATGGCATTATCAGTGGAAGATCTTGAGGATCAGAAAAATTTCAGATTGTTCCTTACTATTCCTTATCAAAATTTAATTCAATTCGTCTTTGACTCTTTTAAGAAGAAATCAGCGCTTACACTAATATTCTGGTCAACCGGCCTTATTTTTCTATGCATTACCGTTAATGTGAGAATAAATGTTGCTGGAAATTTTCCTTTTTCACAGATTCTTTTTCATTCTCTCATCGGACTTATTATTATCCCTTTATTGTGTATTCCGGTACATGAGTTTTTACACATTATACCATATTACCTGTCAGGCGCAAAAAATATCCGGATTGGAATGGATCTGAAACAGTATCTTTTTTATGTGACGGCTCACAGGTATGTCGCATCACCACTACAATTCCGGATAGTGGCCATAACTCCTTTTATCGTGATAAGTTTAACCCTTTTACTTCTTGTATTCCTTCTGCCAGGTTTGTGGAAATGGAGTTTATCGCTCTTTCTGTTTGTTCATGCAACAATGTGCATCGGCGATTTTGCGTTGCTCAATTTTTACTTCCTGAACAGGGATAAAAAGATTTACACATGGGATGATGTTGATAAAAAAGAGGCGTATTTTTATGAAAAATTATAATGATAAAGATGGTGAGAAGTGGTGAAGGGGAAAGTTGGAGAAGAGGAGATTTGAACATTTGAAATAAATATCTGAATATGAAAAAACTGATATTCACTGCACTACTGCTTTTGTCAATCGGAACGATTGTTTCCGGGCAGAGGAAGATAGTCAATCTGCCGGATATTCCCGGGTATGTAACCCTGAAATGTGATTTTCACATGCATACTGTATTTTCAGATGGAGATGTATGGCCGACTGTGAGAGTTGATGAGGCTCTCCGCGATGGTCTCGACGCTATTGCGATCACCGATCACCTTTAATATACGCCAAAAAATGATTTTGTACCTGTGGATATGAATGCAGCCTGGACAATTGTTGAAGGATATGCCAGAGAAAAAAATCTGATACCTGTACATGGAACGGAGATCACAAGAAAAATGCCTCCCGGACATTTCAACGCATTATTTATCAATGATGCTTCCCTCATTGCAAAAGATTCTGTCTGGGATTCTTTTGAAGCAGCTGCAAAACAAGGTGCTTTCATTCAGTGGAACCATCCCGGATGGAAAGCACAGCAACCTGATGGAATTCCAAGGATGTATGAAATCCATCAACGACTTATCAAAAATGGCTGGCTTCATGGTATTGAATTCTTTAACGATAATGAATATTATCCGGTTGTCTTCACTTTTTGTAAACAGTATAATCTGGCACTAATGGGCAACAGTGATATTCATGGAGTTATAAGTGAGACTTATCCTGAACCGACTTATACGAACAGACCGATGACTCTTGTTTTCGCTAAAGAAAAAAGTCATGATTCCCTGAAAGAAGCAATGTTTGCAGGCCGGACAATAGTCTATTTCAGAGACATGCTTGTAGGTAAAGAAGAATTTACAAAGCCATTTTTCTATCAGTGCATCTCTGTAGAAAAACCTTTTTATCAGAATAATAAAAGCATCTATTTTGAGGTAACCAACAGCTCTGATATTCCCTTTTATCTGATTAATGGAATTCCGGATTCACCTCCTGCACTGACACTTGCTGCCAATTCAGTAACAAGGATTGTTCTGAGTAAAAAAGCAAAATCACCTCTTGTTTATGATGTAAGGAATATCCTAACCGGGGAGAAGGAAATCCTAAAGGTGGAATTGAAATACTAGTTATAAAGTTGAAGAGATGAATGGTAATGTACCAAAATTTACTTTTTCAACTTTTCAACTTTTCAACTCTTCAACCTGCTTTAAAACTTCTCTTTTGCCAGTTTTAGTATATCATCCTCTTTCACAATAGGTCTTATCCTGAAAGAGTACTCATATTTTTTACCAAGAAGCCGGTACTGCGGATGTATCAATGCACCCCACGAATTATCGCCGCCGACACCCATCTGGCCCAGATCGATATTCAGATTGACCAGATCACGTGGTTTAACATCGGTGGTATGCGTATTTGCACTTTTGGCATCTTTTCTGTACTGTGATAATTTCCCGGGTGATTCAAAATCATCATGAATATTATTCAGGGCTGCAAAACAGATTAACGGATCTCCGGTTACAAGGATACCTGTTCCATTGTCATCAGTAAGGGTAAGCCATCGCGTATCCGTCTTATAGCCATTTTCCTGAGGTCTGATATAAGGAGTATACTGATCAGCAACCGTACTTTCATAAAGGCCGACATCTGCCGACGTCTTTCGGTCAATATAATTTTCATGAGGTCCTCTCCCAAACCATTTAATATTGGTATATTCTCCGGGAAGTTGCATCTGCATTCCCATCCTTGGAATCTCAGGAATGTTATCAGATAATTTGGAGAACTGGTTCTTAACCACAACATCAGCTGATCCGTAAATGGTGAATGTTGTAGCAAAACCACCAATTTTTTTACCAGCCTCATCCGGAATATCATAATTAAAAGTAACAAGTACTTTTCCCAACTCCGGCTGGCTTATATTTGCTTTTGTTACAACTGTTCTTGCACCGGCCTTTTTCCACACTCCAAGTAATTTATCCATGTTGTAACCATAGTCGTTATCAGTAGGAGGTCTCCAAAAATCAGGTTCAGGACTTTTCCTGATCAGTTCTTTCCCTCTAAAGTTGAATGATGTAAGCCTCCCTGAGACCAGGTCGAAAATTATTTTCATATCAACTCCGCTTACTTCAAGATTTTTATCTACAGTCCTGGTTTGGAGAACAGCAAGAGGACCATGAGTTGACGGAACAGGTTTTCCTTCCACCGGCAGCTTAAACTGTGCTGTGGCATACACATGATCTTCCGGAACATAGTTCCATTCGTCGCTCCTTGAAACCCTCATGTTAAGAAAATACTCGGTCCCCGGAACTGGATCTATCTTTTTAATAGGTAGTAAGAAAGCAATTTCTGCTTTAGGCCTGAAGTCAGGAAGTGGAATTTTTCCAGATTGTACAACTTTCCCGTCCGATACAACCTCCCATTCAAAATTAAACTCCGACAGGTTTGTGAAATCATATTTATTCTTAATTTTTATCATACCTGTTTTGAGATCAACCGGTTCAAAACCAACATACTGATAAACCTTATTTACCTCATACAGACCAGGATGTGGTGTCCTGTCAGGCCACACTAAACCGTTAAGACAGAAATTCCCATCACTCGGCATACCTTCCTCACCATAGTCACCACCGTATGCCCAGTACTTTTCACCACTTTCATTAGTTCTAAGAAATCCCTGGTCAACCCAATCCCATATGAACCCTCCCTGAAGCTTGGGATATTTTTCTATTACATCCCAGTAATCCTGAAAATTACCGGTTGAATTGCCCATAGCATGAGCATATTCAACCGTAATCATCGGTCTGTCATTTTTTGGATCTTTTGCATATGCTTCTAATTCTTCAATAGGGGCATACATATTTCCCCACAAATCGGTATGGCGTTCAGGAGCATTTGTCTCTTTTTCAGCCCGTTCGTATTGTACTGGTCGTGTAATATCCCGACCTTTGGTCCATTTATAGAGATTTACAAAATTATGCCCGTCACCAGCCTCGTTACCCATCGACCATATAATAATTGAAGGATGATTCTTGTCTCTCTCAACCATTCGCTGCATCCTGTCGAGATGTGCTCCTGCCCATCCGGGTTTGTCAGCTAAAGTCACATCTTTATCGTAACCAATTCCATGAGATTCAATATCGGCCTCATCTATAAGATAAAGTCCATATTTATCGCACATCTCATACCAGAACTCCTGCTGTGGATAATGACATGTCCTCATGGCATTTATATTATTGCTTTTCATCAGCCTGATATCTTTCATTACGGTACCCTCATCGATAACATGCCCGGTTATTTCATTATGTTCATGCATATTGACACCCTTAATATGTATTGCAACACCATTGACAAGAAGCTGTGAATTAACTATTTCCACCTTCCTGAATCCAATTTTTGAACTTATACTTTCAGATATATTTCCACTTTTGTCTTTCAGGCTTATAACCAGTGAATAGAGATTTGGCTTTTCAGCGGACCATTTTTTTATACCCTGGATACTTTTATTAAGATTTACCGATACTTTGCCATCTGCTAATGCGACATCTTTTGATTCAGTGAAAATCTTTTGTGCTCCTTCGTAAAGAGACGCATCAACAATAAAATCTTTATCATTTGGATTCACGCTTTTCAATGAAACATCAAGCTTAAGCAGACCATCATTGAAATTATTTTCAAGGTCACCGACAGCGAAAAAGTCTCTTATAAATGTTTTAGGACGTGCATGAAGGAAAACTGTCCTCTGAATACCACTCAGTCTCCAAAAATCCTGATCTTCAAGATAACTGCCGTCACACCAACGGTAAACTTCTACAGCAATTGAATTAGTTCCGCCTTTTATATACTTGGTAACATTAAATTCAGCAGGTACTTTACTATCTTCACTATAACCAACAAGCTGCTCATTTATCCACACGTAGAAAGCCGAGCTGACTGCTCCGAATTGAAGGAAAACCTCTTTGTTTTTCCAGTCAGAAGGAACCTTAAAATCTCTTTTGTACGATCCAACCGGATTCCAATCATGGGGAATAAACGGCGGATTCTTTTTAAAAGGATAAGTAATATTAACATAGATCGGAACATCATATCCCTTCAGCTGCCAGTTTGAGGGTACCTCAATATCCTTCCAGTCGCGGGTATCATAATTATCCTTAAAGAACCAGTATGGCCTCTGATCAGGCGATTGAACATAGTTGAATTTCCAAAGCCCGTCCAAAGATTTATAGTTCGGGGAATTAGCTTTAATTGCCTCGAACGCACTCTTTTCATCAGTAAAACTAATAAGTGATGCATGTGGATACTCCCTGTTAATATTAAATACTTCAGGGTTTTCCCAGTCGCGTGGCTCCTTTTCAGTGAAGGGTACACCTTCATATTTACTGAGTTTTTTACAGGCAGAAAGCGAAACGGCGATCATAAGGATAAAAAATGATATTCTTTTCATATTATCTGAATTTAACAAATATAAAGTTAATAAAAAATGCATCTGCACAATCGCCCAATTCATTCTTCCAAACGATAACTGAAGGATTCAATTACTTCAGCCACTATCGTATCTATCATCCTCGATATAATAGTCTTACCATCAATGAGAATCCTGGTCTTAATAATTCCATTAAACCTTTTCCCGTCACCACCTGCCAGAATTACCCCTGCAATATTATTGACCATCTGATAAATTCTGTTATAACTTACTTCGTGTACCTTAGTGAAAACCTTTGTGTACCTTTGCGGTTAGACTTTTTTCACCACAAAGGAACACTAAGTAGTCACAAAGGAACTCAAAGGAAAATATCAAAGTTTATTTGCATTTTCCCAATTAATAATATTTTCACTCCCGACTTTAGGAATATCCATTCTAATCCTCCATTCTATTGGAAAATAATTATTCACCCTGTTACCGATATTATTGACGAATCCAAGGCATACACCTTTATAAGTAACAATATTCCATCCTTTTATTGCATTCTTAAGTATTAAATTATCGCGTTTCAAATACGCAAGCGCTTCAGGAAGATTAATTTCGTTACCAGGAAAAGCTTCAGGTTTCAACCGGAGTGACAATGCGAGTTCATGTGAGGGCAGATATTTGTCGTTTTTGACTGCAAATATTTTTGTCCCGGCTTTCAATATCTTAAGATTCTGATAAAGGTGAAGGTAATCATCCATATTACATGAAACTGCAAAAAGTTCTGTGCCCCACTTCAGGAGTCTCTCTCTTGAAAATCTGGTCCAGCTATCTGCAACTGTAAAATCCTCTTTGGCTGGCTTAAGTTCATTCTTACGCTGGCTCCTGATATGATTCTTTTCCTGCTTCCCCGTTTTCCTTATTACTGATAAAAAGAAACCTTCTCCCCTGACCTTA